>Ga0206873_1005_pt1 | contig 85442 bp, 63 predicted proteins | sample Alteio_BWOrgCont_11_FD_152631 | JGI IMG/M metagenome (GOLD analysis project Ga0206873, IMG submission 152631) | Enriched cells from forest soil in Barre Woods Harvard Forest LTER site, Petersham, Massachusetts, United States -... | ecosystem: Environmental > Terrestrial > Soil > Temperate forest >...
TGGATGAACCGGAATAACCAAAATATTGTACAAAGGCATTTTCTGCAGATATATGAGAAGGGTTGTCAGTAGTTGCCACATAGGCGCCGCTGTTATCAACAGAATACTGCATATCTACACTTATGCCGCAATCATACATTAATGTTGCAACCTGCGGATTAGTGTGGGTAACATTATTAGGCATAGCTGCCCAGTCATAATGGGTGGTATCAAAGACAGCAGAAAACGTCCCATACGGACTTCCAGTATTAATATATGAATTCGAACTTATGCCATGAGGAGGATAAGTCCAGTATTTCATTATTTGGGCCATAGCCGTGGCTACACAACCGGCTACATCATTAGAATCTGTTCCATCAACTACTGTTACCGGACAGGACGCATTATAATAAGGAGATTGTGCCCAGGTTGTTTTTACCAAGGGGGTTACAATACTCGCCATACTTTTACTGCTTTGTAAAGGCAAGTTGTTCTTATAAGCGTTCCATTCATTTTTAATATCGGCAGTTGCTTGAATGTTGCGTGAGCGAATAGAGGAGATCTGGGCTTTATAACGTTTCATCCAGAAAGAATATTCGGGCGAAATATGGTCCGGGTGGTAATACCCTTCTGAAGAATACCCGATAATTGGATGTGCCGCATCATCTGCTGAAACTATTACAAAACCACTATCGGGAGATACATTATAAATATAATATTCGGCTTGCCCTTCCGAAGACTTCTCCGTATAGCTAAGTTTAAGAGACAGGTTTTTTACTCTATGATTCTGAATATAAAAATTATTGGCAACTAGTTTTGCTGTTATGGAATCAACAGGGGCCGCTTTCAGTATAGAGATAAAGGCCATGAAGCCTATCAGAAAATAAGCACGTTTAATTTTTTGGAATAAAAGATTATTACGCAGCATTGAATATAAAATGACTTTAGCAAATATAGTAATATTGCAAGTACTACTTAGCTACAACCCCTGTTTTTATTCAATTTTTTCTTTAAATCGAAATCGTAATGCAAGTAATTACAACGAGAATCGTCTAATTATTTTTCATGTAAAAATACGCTTTAGAAATGACTCCAAAGAACCCTGCTGCTAATAAACAGAAGATGTTAAATACCTTAAAATTCATTACTTTCGCACCCATTCCCTCTTTATTGGCGTTGTATGCTTAAAAACGAATATTATATATCTTACAAGGATAAAGTTTTGATAAACAGTTTGTGGCGAATGAATAAACGGTTATTTATCAGTATTTTTGCTATTCTCGCTTCATCATCTTGTGTTTATTCCCAAAGTAAAAGTTCAGCAGACTCTATTCCCTCTTTAAATCTTGATCAGTGTATTGCCTACGGTTTAGAACATCAACCCGGGGTACTGGAATCGTTCATTGGTATATCTATTGCTAAAAAAACAAATGAAATAAACTTATCCGGATGGCTCCCGCAGCTTAATGCCAGCGGCAACTTCAATCATTATATTGAACTGCCTACCGGATTCAGCGCTAATTCCCAGGGGGTAGAAACACCTGTCAAAACTGGTATTTATAATACACTTTCGCCTGAATTAACAGCATCAGAAAGCATATTCAGTCCCGGGCTTTTGTTTGCGGCTAAAAGCGCTCATTTGCTTGTGCAACAAGCAAAACAAGCAAATGACAGCAGTAAAATAAATATTGTTGCAACCATTAGTACAGCTTTTTATAACCTGCTGAATACACTGGAACAAATAAATGTTTTAAGAGAAGATACTGCCCAATTTGCGAAAAATGTTCGAGATGCATACCACCAATATGTAGGAGGTATTGTAGATAAAACGGATTATGAAGAAGCTACCATTACGCTGAATAATTCTAAAGCTCAATTAAAACAGGCAACCCTAAATGTGGTGCCTCAATATGCTTCTCTTAAACAAGAGATGGGCTTTTCACCTGCAAAAGAGTTTAACGTGAATTTTGATACGGCGCAAATGGCGCATACAATTACTCTTGATACTACACAGCAGTTGCAATATAAAAACCGCATAGAATACCAGTTGCTTGAAACCGCAAAAAGCTTACAACAGCAGGATATAAATTATTACCGGTACAATTTCTTGCCGACAATTTCTGCCTTTTATACCTATAATTATGAGTTTGAAAATAATAGTTTCCCCAACCTCTTTTCCCAGGCTTACCCCTATTCCTTTATAGGAGCATCGGTTACCATACCGCTATTTACGGGCTTTGCCCGGCTGGAAAGTGTTCAACGGGCAAAATTACAAGGACAGATACTTGACCTGGGCGAGGCTAATCTGCAGTCCGCCATTTATTCACAGTATTCATCTGCTTTGGCGAATTATAAAGGCAACATATACAATTTGCTTATGCAGAAGCAAAATGTTACCATGGCAAAAGATGTATACGGTATTGTATCTGTTCAATACAAGCAGGGAATAATACCCTACCTGAATGTAATAACGGCTGAAAATAATTTGGTTTCCTCGGAGATCAATTATTTGAATTCCTTGTTTCAGGCATTACTGAGCAAGGTAGACCTGGAAAAAGCTATGGGTAACATAACTCCGAACCATTAAAAACTGAAAGTTAAACTAAAATAAAAAATGAAACTCTATAACTTTTCACTTTTCACTTTTCACTTTTCACTCGTTTGTTGCGTGTTACTTATTTCATGCGGTCAACCGCCACCCCCAAAAAATCCTCCTATACAAGTTAACCTGTATAGTGTAAAGACAGAGGATGTAACCTATTATGATAAATACCCTGGCAATACGGTAGCCTTGAGCCAAGTTGATTTGCGCCCGGAGGTACAGGGGTATATAACGACTATGGACTTTACAGAAGGCAGCCATGTGAAAAAAGGGCAGAAATTGTATGAGATTGACCAGCGATTATTTCAGGAAGCTTACGACCAGGCAAAAGCGAATTTGGATGTGGCAAAAGGAAACCAAGTACAAGCCCAGCAAGATGCCGACCGATATGAGTATTTAAATAAAACAGATGCTATTGCCAAGCAGACATATGACCATGCCATTATTACCTTGGAGAACGCAAAAAATTCGGTAAAAGCAGCAGAGGAAGCTATGAAGATTGCAGCAACTAATTTGGCTTACTCTGTAATTTCAGCCCCATTTGATGGTACTATAGGAATAAGCCAGGTGAGGCTTGGCAATATGGTTACCGTAGGGAGTACTGTGCTGAATACTGTTTCTACAGATGACCCAATGGGTGTTGATATTCTAATATCCGAAAAACAATTGCAACATTTTGAAGAACTTAAAAATGCAACTCAGCAAATAATGGACTCTTTGTTTACGATGATACTTCCGAACAATTCCATATATCCTTATATGGGTAAAATTTCTATCATTGACAGGGCTGTTGATGCTCAGACAGGTACTATTCGGGTAAGGGTTGCATTTCCTAATCCCGATTTTTCTTTAAAGCCCGGATTGAGTTGTGTATTACGGGTGCATAATCAGGACATTGCACCGCAGCTTGTTGTGCCAAGTAAAGCGGTAGTAGAATTGATGGGAGAATATTTTGTTTATGTGGCTAAAGATACGGTGGCGCGCAATCCGGATGATTCTACAAAAACGCACCCTGTACTTTTAGCCATTCAGAAAAAGGTACAATTAGGGCAAACAATACCGCCGGATGTAATTATAAAAAACGGTGTAAAAGAAGGCACCCGCATAGTTGTTGACGGAGTACAATCACTGCATACGGGTTCCGAAATATCAGTTGGCCAAAAGCCGGATGCTACACGGGGCGCTCAAAATAAAAAAGATAGCAGTAAAAATAAAGGACATTGATCTTTTAAAGACTGTATAACAGAGTATGATAGCAGATACATTTATAAGAAGGCCGGTAACCGCAATCGTTGTATCGCTTGTATTAGCTTTAATCGGTGCTATCTGCATCCTTAGTCTTCCTGTTAATCAATATCCGGACATTACACCACCTGTTGTTCAAGTTACCGCTCAATATATCGGAGCCGATGCCACTACTGTAGAACAAACCGTTGTAACTCCTATTGAAGAACAAATAAATGGTGCTCATGGCATGGAATACATGCAGAGCAATAGCGCCAACAACGGATTGATGACTATCAATACCACCTTCAAGGTCGGAACTAATATAGATATTGCCACACTCGATGTCCAAAACCGGGTAAGTATTGCCACGCCTTTGCTGCCCGCAGCAGTAAGCCGTTTAGGGCTTCCCGTAAGAGCATTGAATCCGAGCGCCTTAATGTTGGTGGCACTCTATTCTCCCAATGGTACACATAATATTACTTTTTTAGATAATTACACCAACATATTTATTATGGATGCCCTGCTGCGTGTGCCGGGTGTGGGAGCTATAACAACCGGTGCCGATAATTTCAGTATGCGGATATGGTTAAATCCTGATAAAATGGCAGCTTTTTCGTTGACGCCAACAGATGTAATTAATGCGTTGAATGAACAAAACTTACAGGTAGCTGCGGGTTCTGCCGGTGTGCCTCCACAGCAAAAAACACAAACCTACGAATTAAGCATCCTTGTAAACGGGCGTTTGAGTAAGGTTTCTGACTTTGAAAAAATTATTGTTAAAACAAGCGATTCGGGCTCGATAGTGTATCTTAAAGATGTGGGCAAAGTAGAATTAGGCAAGTTCACGTATGCCAGCAATTCTTATGTGGATGATAAGCGCGCATCTATTCTTACCATATACCAAACTCCGGGGAGCAATGCGTTAGAGACAGCAAAAGCAATCACGAAAGAGCTTGATCAATTGAAAGCATCCTTCCCTGCTGATGTGAACTATAACATACCATTTGAAACAGTAACCGTTATCCGGGTTTCTATGCAGGAAGTAGTGGAGACATTACTTATTGCTCTTTGCCTGGTGGCATTTGTAGTATATTTATTTCTTCAGAACTGGCGCGCCACATTAATTCCTGTGTTGGCTATCCCGGTTTCCATTCTCGGCACATTTGCTTTTTTTATTCCTTTAGGGTTTACTATTAATACACTTACCATGTTCGGTTTTGTGTTGGCCATCGGCATAGTAGTGGATGACGCAATTATTGTGGTGGAAGCAGTTCAGCATTATATGGATGTTCAGAAATTGCCTGTTAAAGAGGCTACTACCCGGGCCATGAAAGATATTTCCGCGCCGGTAATTGCCATTGCACTCATACTTGCTTCGGTATTTGTGCCGGTAGGTTTTATTCCCGGAATAGTCGGAAGATTATATCAACAATTTGCAATAACCATTGCTGTATCTATAGTGCTTTCTGCATTTATAGCTTTGTCATTAACGCCTGCACTATGCACATTGCTGTTAAAACCGCATAACAGTAATGATAAAGTAAAAGGATTAAATAAATTTTTTGCAAAGTTCAATGCTTGGTTTGAATCCATAACAAATCATTATTCCAACGGAGTAAAGAATGGCATTCATAAATCGAGGTATGTTATTATTTTATTGTTGTGTATTGGTGTGGGCACCTTCTTTTTATTCGAGCATAAGCCTTCCGGATTTATTCCCAGCGAAGATGACGGGCTTATTTATGTTACTTACGAATTACCCGAAGCATCATCTACCACGGAGTCTGTAGATGTGATGGGCAAATTAATGACTGTCATATCCACCACGCCCGGTATGGAACATTATGCAGCTTTGGCAGGTTTTAATGTAATAACCGGGGCTACAAAATCTAACAGTGGTACTATTTACTGCCAGCTTAAACCCTGGGATGAACGTTCAGAATCAAGTCAGCGGATACCCAATATCATTGATGTAATCCGTGAGCGGATTGCTAATGCAAATATTAAAAATGCCAATATTGTAGTTATTCCTCCTGCACCTATTCCCGGTATCGGGCAAACTGCCGGATTCAGCTTCCAGATTGAACAGCGTAACACCAATGATGACGTTCACCAATTTGAAAATGTAGTAAATAATTTTGTAACAGATGCAAATAAAGATCCTGCTATTACCGGGGCGTTTAGTTATTATTCAGCACATACACCGAGCTATAATCTAAATGTTGACAGGGACAAATGTGAAAAAATGGGTGTTCTCATTTCTGATGTATTTACAGCTATACAAGTATATATGGGAAGTTATTATGTGAACGATTTTACCTTATACAATCGTACATTCCATGTGGTGGTTCAGGCAGATACCACCTATAGGAAAATGATAACAAGCATGGATAAATACTATGTAAGGAACCAGTCCGGGCAAATGCTGCCGTTAAGTTCGCTTATCAGTTACAAGCCATCGGAATCAGCACCGTTACTATCACATTTCGATATTTTCCGTTCCGCTGAAGTAGATGGTTCATCGCCGGAAGGCTATAGCAGCGGTCAATCAATAGATGCATTAAAAAAATTAGGCGATAAATTGCCGCAGGGATATGGATATGATTTTTCCGGGTTAAGCTATGAAGAAATTCAGGCGGGAACATTAACGGTATATATCTTTTTATTTTCTCTCCTTTTTGTTTTTTTGTTCCTGGCTGCTTTATATGAAAGCTGGTCGGTTCCATTTTCCGTATTGCTGGCAGTTCCTATTGGAGCTTTTGGAGCCATCATTACACTAATATGTATACCAAACCTTACTGATAATGTATATGCGCAGATTGGGCTTATAACATTGATAGGGCTTGCTGCCAAAAATGCCATATTGATTGTGGAGTATGCCAAGATACGTGTAGATTTGGGAGAAGACCTCATACAATCTACGCTAGAAGCTGTGAGGTTGAGGCTGCGCCCAATTATTATGACCTCGCTCGCATTTATTTTAGGCGTAATGCCATTGGTGTTTGCAAGCGGTGCCGGAGCAGTGGCCCGTCGTACCATTGGAGTTACAGTGCTTGGCGGAATGATTGCTGCTTCTTCTATAGCTATATTTATTGTACCTGTATTGTTTGTTGTAATTGTAAGAATAGCCTATGGCAAAAAGGAACTTGAATATTTGGCAGCACATAAGGATGAACTAACAGCAAAGGCAAACGAACAGAAGCCCTGATAAACCATGATTGCTGATACATTTATAAAAAGGCCGGTCACTGCAATCGTTATAGCCCTTGTTATAGTTATACTGGGTGGCATTTGCATATATACACTTCCCATTAACCAATACCCGGATATTACACCACCTGGTGTATCTGTTAGTACAACCTATACCGGAGCCGATGCCCAAACAGTGGAACAGAATGTTGCCACTCCTCTGGAAGAAGCTATCAATGGGGTAAACGGGATGGAATATATGTCAAGCAATAGCACCAGCTCGGGGGCATTAGGTATTAGTGCAACTTTTAAGGTAGGTACTAATGTTGATATTGCTGCATTAGATGTTCAAAACAGGGTAGGCTTAGCTTCCCCTTTATTGCCCACTGCTGTAAATCAATTGGGGGTAATAGTAAGGGCAAAAAACTCAAGTTCTTTAATGATAGTAACATTATATTCTCCCAAAGGCACCCATAATATTACCTTTTTAGATAACTATAGCAGCGTGTATGTAGTGGATGCTCTTCTCCGTGTGCCGGGTGTAGGGGATATTACGTTTCGTGGAGATAATTTCAGTATGCGTATATGGATGGATCCCCAAAAAATGGCTTCTTATTCATTGACTCCCCAAGATATTTCCAACGCACTCAATCAGCAAAATGTGCAGGTGGCTGCCGGAGCGGTTGGTGCTCCTCCGCAGGAATCATCACAGACAAATGAAATGACCGTTCTTGTGAACGGCCGTTTAAATAAAGTTTCCGACTTTGAAAATATTGTTGTAAAAACAATTCCTGCCACAGGCGAAATGGTTTACCTGAAAGATGTTGCAAGGGTGGAATTAGGAAAATTTACTTTTTCCAGCAATTCATATGTAGATGGTAATAGAGCCTCTTTTCTGATTGTTTACCAGGCCCCGGCAAGTAATGCGCTGGATGTAGCTAAAGGAGTATATGCAGCGATGGAAAAATTAAAAAAATCATTTCCTGAAGATGTAGATTATAAAGTGCCTTTTGAGGCTGTCACTATTGTAAGGGTTTCTATACAGGAGGTGGTTAAAACCCTTATTATAGCCCTTCTCTTAGTTATGTTAGTGGTGTTTTTCTTCCTTCAAAACTGGCGCACTGCAATTATTCCCATTTTAGCTATACCGGTATCCATTATCGGGACTTTCATATTTTTTGTTCCACTTGGATTCACTATAAATACACTTACCCTTTTTGGTTTTGTATTAGCTATCGGAATTGTAGTAGATGATGCCATTATTGTGGTAGAGGCAGTGCAGCATTATATTGATGTGGAGAAAATGTCGGCAAAAGAAGCCACTTCACATGCTATGAAAGACATAACCGGGCCGGTTATTGCTGTTGCATTAATACTGGCTGCTGTTTTTGTTCCCGTAGCTTTTATACCGGGAATTGTAGGCCGTTTATACCAGCAGTTTGCAATAACCATAGCTGTATCAATACTTATTTCGGCTTTTGTAGCCTTATCCTTAACTCCTGCTTTGTGTACATTGCTTTTAAAGCCGCATCACATTGACGAAAATTCAAAAGGAATCAATAAGTTTTTTTACCGTTTTAATAACTGGTTTCATAGGTTTACCAGCTCGTATTCAAAAGGGGTAAGACGAGGAATAAATAATTCTAAATATGTAATTGTTCTGTTAGTATGTATTTGCGTTGCTACATTTTTTCTTTTTAAGTTCAAGCCTTCCGGGTTTATTCCGAGTGAAGATGCCGGCCGTTTAATGGTTACCTATGAATTACCGGAAGCCTCATCTACTATTCAATCTGTTGAGTTTTTGACCAAGTTAATGAAAGTAGTCGGAGAAACACCCGGGGTGTATCACTTTGGAGCCACTTCGGGATTAAATATAAGTAATGGCGCTGCCAAATCCAACAGCGGCACTATATTTTGCCAGCTCAAGCCCTGGGATGAACGCCAATCTCCAAACGAACAGGTAACGGGTACTACAAGCGGCATAATAGGAGAAATGTATAAACGGATTGCAAAAGCGGATTTGAAAAATGGGAAAGTAGTAATTATGCCACCGGCACCTATTCCGGGTATAGGAATTTCTGCCGGATTTACCTTAATGATCGAACAACGAAGTACGAACGATGATGTGCATCAATTTGAAAGTGTAGTGAAAAAGTTTGTTGCAGAAGCAAACAAAAATCCTGCCATTTCAAAAGCTGTCAGCTATTACTCAGCTCATACACCCAGCTACGAACTTACTGTAGACAGGGAAAGATGCAAAAAAATGGGCATAAGTATTTCAAATGTGTTCTCCACTATTCAGGCTTATATGGGAAGTATGAACGTAAATGATTTTACTCTTTACAATCGTACATTTCATGTAGTTATCCAGGCAGATACAATATTCCGCAGGTTTGTAACGGATATTGATAAGTATTATGTACGCAACGATTCAGGAACCATGCTCCCCTTAAGTTCACTTATAAGTTACAAACCCATAGAAGCCGCCCCGGTTATACCGCACTTTAATATTTTCCGTTCTGCTGAAGTAGATGGAGGTTCTCCACAGGGAATTAGCACCGGACAAACCATGGATGCTCTAAAAGAAGTGGCTGCTAAAGTATTACCGCGTGGATACAGTTATGAGTGGTCGGGATTAAGTTATGAAGAAATAGTAGCGGGAGGACAAACCATTTACATCTTTATGTTTTCGCTTGTTTTTGTTTTTCTTTTTCTGGCTGCCCTCTATGAAAGTTGGTCAGTACCCTTTTCAGTAATGCTTGCAGTACCCATTGGTGCATTTGGTGCCATACTTACACTTATTTGTATTCCGGCATTAAGCAACAATGTATATGCTCAAATCGGACTGATTACATTAATAGGCCTTGCAGCCAAGAATGCGATACTTATTGTGGAATATGCCAAAGTTCGTGTAGATGCGGGGGAAGACCTTATAGACTCTACCATTGATGCAGTAAGGTTAAGGTTGCGCCCGATACTTATGACATCATTTGCATTCATTTTTGGTGTATTGCCAATGGCATTGGCAACAGGAGCAGGAGCCGTTGCCCGAAAAACCATTGGAGTTACCGTTTTAGGCGGAATGATTGCAGCGTCCTCTCTTGCTATTTTTATTGTGCCCGTGCTATTTGTTGTGATTATTAAATTGACCTACGGAAAAAAACAACTGGAATACCTGGCAGCACACAAGGATGAATTGATGGCTAAAGCTGATTTACCAAAAGCAGAACCGAATGGCGATAATGCCAATCAGTAAATAGTATAAGAAGCCTACTTAATTTTGGATTTCCAATGTTATAGCAGTATTCAATGCTTTTGAAATAGGGCAATTTGCTTTCGCATCTTCTGCATGCTTCTTAAAATCTTCGCTACTGCATCCGGGTACATTGCCTTTTAAAACTAAATGAGAGCTTGTGATTGCTCCATTATCAAGTGTTACCGCACAAGTTGTTTCAAGAGAAGTTGGGGTAAATCCTGCTACGGTTAATACACCACTTAATTTCATGGTAAAGCAACCTGCATGGGCTGCTGCAATAAGTTCTTCCGGATTGGTTCCGGTTCCGTTTTCAAAACGGCTGTTGAAAGAATATGCCGTTTTATTAAGGGTTAGGCTTTGTGTAGAAAGAGTGCCGTTTCCGTCTTTTACTGTGCCGTTCCATGCTGCTGTTGCTGTACGTTTCATAAGGTGAATTAATTTTAATGGTTAGGATATCGTCCAAAGATATAAATAATCGATAACAGTAATTTAATCGGATATTATCTTTTATGAGGGGCTATGTGATTCATCAGCAAAGGAAAGAATTCTAAAAAATCTTGATTATAGGGTGCCGGATTACTTTCCAATTCAGAAGCTGCATTATCCATTGGAAAATAATACTTCATGCGGCGCGACATCCCATTTAATGCATTGCGTATTCCTTCTATTTCACTATATGAATATAGCCAATCACGTTTCATCATATAGTCAAGTATGATACTGCTCTCTTCCGGCATATCTTTTTTACGGGAAGAAAGAATGCGATACATTTCTTTACAAAACACGTCTAATCGTTTATCGGAAAATTTATTCCAGTTTGCAGCTAAAAAATAATCGTAAAACATATCAGTTATTACCCCAGAGTACTTTCCATAAATGTGTTGCAGGCGATGTACACTTTTTAAATAGACTTCATTATTGTCGGAAAAATAATCTACTTCCCGATGCATCAATATGCCTTTACTAATTCTTTCCGGATAGGTTTTATACTTGTTCCCTTTCACGGCATCAGCAATAAAATTACCCACCAGAAGATCTTCATCATCTCCTGCCAGATATAAATGCGCAAGAAAATTCACGGGAATTAATTAAGTGTGGGGTCTTCGGGGAATTCAGCCACCATGGAGTATTTACCACCCAAATCTTTAAGTATGTTTTTCCAAAGGTTGCTGTTATCTTTCATTACAAATTTTTTCAGACCTGATGTTACGATCCAGGAATGTTGTTTCAGTTCGCTTTTTAATTGCCCGGCGGTCCATCCTGAATAGCCCGCAAAAAAACGGATTTGAGTTGTTTTTACTTTTCCTTCTCTTAGCAGGTCCTTAAGGGTTTCAAAGTCTCCTCCCATATAAATGCCTTTCATAATTTCTATGCTGCCTTCCAGTGTATCACCCAGGGTATGTATATAAAATAATAACTCGGTGCTTACAGGGCCTCCATAGAAGAGCGTATCTTCAAACTCCGGAAAGTCTTCAATGGCTTGCGTGGGCTTAATGGCAAGTTTACGGTTAAGGATAAATCCCATCGAACCGTTTTCATTATGCTCGGTAACCAATACTACAGAGCGTCTGAATTCCGGACTTTCCATAAACGGTTCGGCAAGCAATAACACACCCGGGGCAGGTTTCATTTGCTTTTCGAAAATAGAAGAAAAATCAGTAATGTTATTATGGTTTTCCGGCATATACTTACTTCAGCTTATTTCTGAGTTCCATCATTTCAAGGGCTGTAACAGCAGCATCTGCACCTTTATTGCCGTGTTTTCCGCCGCTTCTTTGTTTGGCTTGTTTTATAGTGTCGGTAGTTAGAACGCCAAATATAACGGGAATATTGTGTGCCAGGTTCAGTTGCATTATTCCATAGGCCACCGCCTGTGAAATGTAATTAAAATGAGGAGTTTCACCTCGTATAATGCACCCCAGGCAAATAACTGCATCGGGAGCATATTTGTTAATTGCTAATTGAGCACCCAATGGCAATTCGTAGCTGCCGGGAACATTCATAACCTCCATGGCAAATTCGTCGACCTCTATTTTTTCGAACACCGTAAATGCACCTTCCAGCAAAGCATCGGTAATATCTTTATGCCATTGTGAAACAATGATACAGACATTCATTTTCTTGCCTGAGAATTTTTTGGCCGATGTTTTTTGGACTGATTTTCTGGTAGCCATTTTTTTAAGTTAAAAGTGTAAAGTTCGTCAAGTTAAAAGTATGGAACTTTAAAACTTTATAACCCTTTTTCTTTATAAACTTTATTACTTAGCTGTTTTCGCCTGGGCCCTTGCAATGTATTTATCTATGTCGTTTGCTTCGGCATAGGTATAATACTGGGTTTTAATGGTCTGATATAAATTTAATGCGTTGGTATAGTCACCCTTTACTTCATAAGCTTGTGCAGCCTTTTTAAGATTCATAGGGGCGGTATAATCATTGTCGCTCATCTTCACAGCTTGCATATAATACTCAATGGCCTTATCAGTATTGTTGAGTTGCATTTCAGCGTCACCTTCCACACCAATAGCATTTGCGCTGATAAGTATATCATGTGCATTAAATTTTTCAAGATTGTCAATAGCTTGTTGGTAATCTTTCTTTTGGTAATAGCATAGGCCGAGGTAATAATTAGCCAGTTGCCCTGCAGGGGTCCAGCCGTATTGGTCAGCTATATCCTGAAATCCCAGATTAGCTCCGTCTCCTTTTATGGCTTTATTAACTGAATCTGCCGCAAAATAATTTTGCGCTCTGCTCATGGCCAGTTCGGCATCCTGTTCCTGGGAAGGTATGTACCAGTATTTGAATGTAACAAAACCTGCTACCAACAATACTACTATAATAGATACAGTAGTTACCACTTTTTTGTGTTCATCTAAGTAGTCTTCCAGACGATTCCATCTTCCTTCCAAACTATTATTTTTTTCTGCCATGTGCCTTTATGCTTTTTTGAGGCGGCAAAAATAGCCTTTTTTAGCAAATGTTGCATATTTCACTGAAAATGCCTGTTTTTCTGTGTTTTTCAGATAGAGGTAAACGCCAGTTTGGCGAGGCAATTAAGTACTAATGATACTTATTTTCATTCAGTTTTCTGGATAAAATTTTGCCATTCTTTATGCAGCGTTATGCAGCGGTTTTTACAAATTTTTTGGAGGCTGAAAAACAAAAATATATACCATTTTAATTTGATATACAGCACGTTATATTTTAAAGTTAATAACCTCATAAAAGGGACGAGGTTTGCTATAAAATTTGTATGATAATTGGCTGTCAAATGCTTTATAAAGGAAAGCGGAAATGATCACACCCAACCCATTACTAGATACTTCCGTAGGAGTAACTAAGGGAAAAATTATAGTAACGCATTAAAATATAACCGCAAAGAACGCCTGAGGATAGCCATGTAAGAATGCAAAGAATAATGATTTAGGCTTTGCAAACTTTATAAAAAATCTTAGCGAACTTTGCGGTTTCTTTTTTTTAATCAGGATTAGGGCAAAGTAGGTAGGACAGGGCATTCCGAAATAAACGAATTTCGATACCTTTACAATCAATATCAAAAAATCCGGGTGCTCAAAAAATTCTTTAGTAAATATATTGGGTTCATATTATTAGCCGGAACTCTTTTTATAGGTCTGATTTCCTACAAGGATTATGGGATTGCCTGGGATGAGCCACTTCAAAGGGAAATGGGCCTCGTGTCCTATAATTATGTGTTTCATGGAGATGATTCGTTAAAACACTATAGTTGCAATGTGTATGGTGTTGCTTTTGAATTACCGCTTGTGATGATTGAAAAAGCGCTCGATCTTAAAGACAGCAGGGATATATTTTTAATGCGGCATTTAGTATCCCATCTTTTCTTTTTACTGGGAGCTTTTGCATTTTTTTTATTGATAGATTATCTTTATAGTAATAAGCTATTGGCTATAATAGGTTTCTTGCTCCTGGTAGTGAATCCTCTTATATATGGGCATTCTTTTTTCAATTCAAAGGATATTCCATTCCTTTCTATGTTCATTATATGCTTTTTAGCTATTGCCATTGCTTTTAAGAAAAACAATTTAAAGTGGTATGTTATACTTGCCATTGCCTGCGCACTACTGACTAATATAAGAATAATGGGAATACTATTTATTGGCGTTGTCTGGGTATTTTTTGCATTAGACTATATTGCGGCAAAACAAGATAAGGATATAAAGAAGGAAATCATTCATTACCTTCTTGTTTTCACTGGCACCTCTTTTTTTACCTTGTTTATTACATGGCCATATCTATATTCAAATCCGGGCCGAAACTTTATGTATGCTTTTAGGTGGATGGCTAATGCTCCCTGGACCGGTAATACTCTGTTTTTCGGAACCACTTATAAAAGCACCCAAATACCGCTAGATTATAGTATTATATGGTTTTGCATCTCTAATCCTGTTACTTACCTTTTACTTGGAGTGGTTGGTATTATCTATTTTTCATGGAGATTTATAAAAACCCCAAAATCGTTTCTCTTTGATAAAGGATTACGAAACCAGTTATTATTCCTTTTTTGTTTTACTCAGCCGTTGATTGTTATTCTGGTGTTTCATTCTGTACTATTCGATACATGGAGGCATTTATATTTCATATATCCGCCTTTTATACTCCTTGGCATTTTCGGTTTAAGTTGCTTACTTAAAACCAAAGCCCGATTAGTTGTTCCATTTATACTTATAGCCGGAATTGGATATACAGGCTACTATATGTTTTCAAGTTTTCCTTACGAACATATTTATTTTAATGAGTTTGTGAAAAGATACTCTCCCGAATATCTGCGTAAAAATTTTGAATTGGATTATTGGGGCGTTTCCTATAAACAGGCGTTTGAATATATTCTCAAGAATGACACCGCTCAAACAATTAACGTTACAGTAATGGGCCCTTTGAGCAAAGAAAATGCCTTGTTGCTCAAACCGGAAGAAAGAAAAAGAATTCATTTTACAGATACCCTTGCAAAAGCAACGTATGTTGCCAGTTTTTACAGGAACCATCCGGAGGATTATCCATTCCAAAACCAGCAGGTATTTAACATTAAAGTACTTAACAGTACAATAATGAGTGTTTTTAAATTAAAGTAAAATGCTTTCAAAGAAACATTAAATAAAGAATAAATTTCTTATCTTTACATCTCAATATCAAGCAATACAGAAATGAAAAAAATACTATTAATTGCAGCCGTTTGTGTTAGTGGCTTGTCATTTAGCCAATCCAATACTAAAATGGATTTATACCTGGCAAACAAGCTATCCTTATATACCGAAAACAACGCTAATGCAAGCCTTATGCTGCCTATGCTGGTGCAGGGAAGTATAGGTAATATAAAGCAATTGGTTATTGCCAATGGCGGTATTTTTAAATATTCCTCCGGTAATATAGCTGCTATTGTTATTCCGGTGAGTGCACTTCCTGCTTTTAATGAAAGCGGATCGGTAACCAGGATGGAAGGAGCACCACAGCGTATGCACGTATGTGACGATTCTTCCAATGTTAAGAATCATATTATAGAAGTTTTAAATGGGAATGCCCCGCTTCCCCAAGCCTATAATGGCAAGGGAGTGGTAATTGGTTTTGTGGATTCAGGAATTGATTATCTGCATGCTGATTTTAGAGACAGCAGCGGTACCAGAGTAAAGTATTATTGGGATATGAATCGCTATACCAATCATTATACCCCAAGCCCTTATGGTTACGGGCAAGCATGGACCAAAGCTCAAATTGATGCCAGTTCAGGAGTCGATCCCAACGACTCTTCCAGCACTGAGTCGTCTGGACATGGCAGTAATGTTGCGGGTCTTGCAGTCGGCAACGGAGATTGTAATGGGCACGACATAGGCGGATGCCCAAAGTCGGATATTATTATGGTGGCATACAATTTTAATAATCAAACAGCCACTATGCTGACCGATGCTGTAAATTATATATATACTTGTGCCGACAGTCTTCATGAACCTTGTGTTATTAATGCAAGCCTGGGTGGCAATGATGGCTCTCACGACGATACAGACCTGCAAGGTGAAATGATAGACAGTATGATAGCTGCCAAACAGCCCGGACGGGTTTTTGTAGCCGCGGCGGGTAATTCCGGAACCCCTTATCATGTGCATGATTCCTTAAAAGTGGGCGACACAAACTTTACCTGGTTTAAATATGATCCCGGGTTTAACCCAGGCATGGTGGATATTCCAATTTTTGCCAATGAATCCGATTTTAATAATATCAAATTTAGGCTCAGATGCGATAAGGTTCAAACGGGTTCTTATATTGAAAGGGATACGCTCACGGTATATGCCAACATCTCCGGTTTTTTAGGTATCAAAAACTACAGTGTGTATAATTCCCATGGACAGCGACTAGCGCAAATACAAAGCGATGGATCGGTTTATGGCAAAGGAAGTTATTCACTCGAATTTCAAATCACTCCTGACTCAACCGGATATTATTGGGGTTTTGAAGCCACCGGAACAGGCCGGTTTGATATTTGGGATTTCGGCTCTATTAATGGGGTAATAGACAGCAATGGATTTGCTATAAGCCAAACGCTATATCCCGGAATAAAAAAGTATAACCAGCCCGATACATTTCAAACCATCTGCAGCAGTTTTCAATGCTCACCCCATGTAATTACTGCACAAACGTATTATAACCGTAAAGGTTGGACTGATTGTAACGGAAACCATCAAGTAAATGGTAACCCAAATTTGGTATGCGGTGGCTTTGTGCAGAGTACTAGCAGGGGCCCCACACGTAACTATGCATTCATGAAACCTGATATAGCTGCGGCGGGCAATTCTACTTTATCGGCTTATCCTACCTGGTTTGCAACCTCCGGTTGTGTGAGCACTGCTGATAGCCTTATATGCCACAATCTTGATGGGGGTACTTCCATGTCATGCCCTATGGTTGCTTCGGTTGCCGGTTTATACTTGCAACGGTATCCCGGGGCCACTGATTCGAATGTGCGCCGTTGTATTGTTCAAACAGCCTATACGGATTATTACACCGGGTTTCCTCATTTTCCGCTTCCAAATTATTTCTGGGGTTATGGAAAGTTGGATGGTTTCAACGCGCTTACTCAATGCTCTCCAAATGGTGCAGGGGTTGCTGACATTGCATCTTCAAATCCATTTATTCTTTCTGCATATCCTAATCCTTTTTCAGTTAAGACGGGAGTCAGCTATGATTTTTCGAGTCTCAAAAACTTTAACAAGGCAAACATTGTTGTTTATGATATGATGGGGAAACAAGTTAAAACGGTTGATTTGGATGGTAACCGTGGCACTGTAACAATAAACAAATCAACACTTGCTTCAGGTCTGTATTTCTATAGCTTAATAGTAGATGGGTCCCGCTTAAGGACGGAGAAGCTGGAGGTTTTCTAAACGTATAGATGCATAGTAATTCGAATTAAAATCACATTAAGGCGGCTGTTCCCTTATTTTTATCTTTGTAAAAGATAAGCTGTACGGATGCAGAAGAAAATATATTTCGAAAATTTAGATGGATTAAGATTTGTTGCGGCTTTAGTCGTTTTCTTCTCGCACCGCATGAACCGGCTGGTTGAATTTTCAAATATTAAAAGCAACATTTTGGCGAAGATATGGGATCTGGCTGCTTCGGGTTATGTTGGTGTTATGCTATTTTTTGTTCTCAGCGGTTTTTTAATTACGTATATTCTTTTGGAGGAAAAGGAATTAACAGGGCGTATAAATGTCAGGAATTTTTACTTCCGGCGAATACTTAGAATTTGGCCTCTTTATTTTCTTGTTTTGGCAATAAGTTTTTTTGTCTTCCCATTTCTATTTCATTTAACGGATATGATAAACAGCATACCAACCAGGCTGCCATATTACCTTTCATTTCTTTCCAATTTTGATATGAGACAGGGAGCGCTTTTTCAAAACAAAGAGGTATGGGTAATGCAGGGGATTACCTGGTCAGTTTCGGTTGAAGAACAATTCTACCTGGTTTGGCCGCTTCTTTTCATTTTTTTGAAACCACGGTATTATATCGGCATATTCATTGTAGCGATATGCTCATCCTTACTTTTCAGAATCTACATTCGAGGGGATTTTTTTACGATGTCATTTAATACGCTTTCAGTTATCATTAATCTTGCAATAGGAGGCCTTTCAGCATATTTAGTTCTAAAATATAAAGGGGTAAAGGATTTCTTCTCACGAATACCACCGTTGGTTTCCGTCATTGTGTATATATTCGGATTGGCGGTAATAGGTTGCAAGGATTATATTATAGCCTATATTCCATATGCCGGGGCCACTATTCATTTATTTTATGGAATCTTCTTTTCCTATGTAATACTCGACCAAAATTATTCGCCTCAAAGCTTTTTAAAATTAGGCAGATGTAAATTCTTTTCTTATTGGGGCAAACGAAGTTACGGGCTTTATCTTTTACATCCGGTTGCAATTGCAATTGTGGTGTATGGTGTAAAACACCTGAATATAATTGAAACAACTTTTTTTAATTATGTAATGATAGGGCTGGCCGCATTAATTCTTAGCATGGCTATGAGCTATCTTTCCTATAAGTTTTTCGAAAAAAGGTTTCTTGCATTAAAAAGTAAATACGCTATCATTGCAACGGAGTGAAAACAATAAAAAGTCAAACCCTTTTTAATTCTTTTTTCATTATAGTATCTGCTGTCGTGTTTACAATAGTTGCCATAAGGTGCGCTACAGTTCCTTTTTGCAATGACGAAGCTGCTACTTTTTTTCATTTTATTCAATCGGGTAATTTTTTGCCGTATCGTTCTTTTGTTACTGCAAATAACCATATCTTAAATAGTTGTTTAGCCCGGATATGTTTTAAATTATTTGGCAGCTCCCCTTTCTCTTTAAGGTTACCGAATTTATTGGCACTGCTTGTCTTGATAGTTGCTTTGTATAAAACTTCAAAACGGCTGACCTATATGCACTCCAAAATGTTGCTGACAGCCGGTTTTCTGTTGGCATTCCCTTTCTTAAGTTTTTATTCTGCTTGCAGAGGGTATGGAATTTCCATGTCATTCCTTGTGTTAAGCGCTTTTTATTTGATGGAGTATTTTAATTCAAAAGAAACAAAAAAACTAATTCTTTTCTGCCTGTTCATGCAAATTGCTGTCAGCGCTAATTTAACACTTATAGTAGTTGAGATTATGTTAACTTTTTCAGTAATAATATTTCAACTTTTTGAGAAGAAGTTTTTTAAAATAAAGAATATATTGGTGCTCGTAGTACATAGTGCACTTATTCTTTATTGGGTTAAGTATTCATTTTTTCTGCAGGCAAGCAATGCGTTTTATATTGGCCAGGGCGAAAATTACTTCGGCATAACCTTTGTTTCCCTTGTTCAATTGTTGAGTGGCTTGCAAAGCAGATGGATACCAATATGTATTCTATGTGGTTTTATCGTTTTACTGATTTTCGCAATAACTATCAACCTAAAACGAATACAAGTAAATAGATTGAATTTATTTACTCCTTCACTATTTTATTCTCTTATGCTGGCAGGGATAATTATGGCATTTTATGGCATGAAAATACTCTTGAATACTAATTATCCGGAGGAAAGAACTGGCTTGTTTTTTTATGTCTTCTTTACTTTATCCTTTATTTTTATACTGGACCAATTTTCCGGAAAACTGCTAAAAGGCATAACCTCTCTTGTCATTGCAGGAGCATTGATTCATTTTGTATGGAGTATTAATTTTCAAAAACATTCATCAGGCGCCTACATAACTTTTCCCGAAATTTTTTATACTCGTATACTGGAAGAACAAAAACTATATCCCGGAAGAATAACAATTGGGGGGCAATACGAAACTAAGTATGTTTATGCCTTTTGGAACTATCGTCACAACGGGAACCTGGACACTATTGACGCATCCTATAATAATAAAATACCCATAAGCTTTACTTATATCATCGCCTGGAACAAAGATGAATCATACTATAAACCTTATTACGATAAAATTGACTTTGACAAAAGCTGGGGCCTGGCTTTATTTAAGCGCAGAGAAAATTAATGATTTAGTGCTTATCCTTTAAAGGACTGCGATGCTATAATACAAAGTTATTAGAATATTTAATTGAGCTAAGGCTTGGAAAACAGTTAAAATAATCAGGTGGCGTTTTTTCTTTATCTTTGCCGTTGTATGAAAAAAATTCTTGAAAAAGCCTTTACCATTTCCTTGATATTTGGAGCGATTGCGGTAGTTTTTTGCTTGTTTGCCATGTCAAAACCCGTTTTTATTTTAATTGCACTTTCAGCCGGTTTCTTCGGATTTATATTAGGCTGTCTGCATATAGTAGCAGTTCAGCGGTATAGTATAAAACAAGCTCCTGTGGCGCTTCTTCTTTTGAGTATGTTTTTAAATTCCGTTCCTCTTATCTATATGATGATAGTGGTTACCTCGGCAAAGCATCCATAAATTTCAATTTAAAATTCTGAATTTTGAATTCAACGGGAATCATTCAACATTCAGCATCCGATATCCAGAAAGTACTCATAAAATATTGGGGCTATAGCCATTTCCGTCCGCTTCAGGAAGAAATAATAAATGCTGTTTTAGAAGGACAGGATACGCTTGCTTTAATGACCACCGGTGGAGGAAAATCGGTTTGTTACCAGGTGCCCGCAATGGTAAAAGACGGGATATGTATTGTTATTTCCCCTTTGATAGCATTAATGAATGATCAGGTAGATTTCCTCACGCGTAAAGGCATTCGCGCTACTATGATTCATTCTTCCCTTACTTCCCGTGAAATTGATATGATACTGGATAATTGCATTCACGGGAATATGAAATTCCTTTACGTGTCACCGGAAAGGCTGGATACGGATCTTTTTATAGCAAGGGTTCAGCAGATGAAGGTTAATCTCATTGCGGTAGATGAAGCGCACTGTATTTCCCAATGGGGCTATGATTTTCGCCCGGCTTATATGAAGATTGTAGAACTGAGGAAGTTTTTCCCCGGAGTACCTGTTTTGGCAGTTACAGCCAGCGCTACTCCTGAGGTAGCTGTCGATATTCAGCATAAGCTGGAATTTAAAAAGGAAAATCTTCTTCGTAAAAGTTTTGAACGCAAGAATCTTTCTTATTCTGTATTGAAAGAGGAAGCCAAAACATCGCGGCTGCTTAAAATAATTAACAATGTTAAAGGCTCGGGAATTATTTATGTAAGAAACAGGAGGAAAGCGGAAGATATTGCAGATATGCTTAAAGAACAAAAGATAACCGCAGAATATTATCACGCCGGTTTAAGTTTTGCTGAAAGAAGTAAGAGGCAGGAAGCATGGTTGAGAGATAAGACAAGAGTTATTGTAAGTACGAATGCTTTTGGTATGGGAATAAACAAAGCCAATGTGCGCTTTGTAGTTCACCTAGATTTGCCCGACAGCCTCGAAGCCTACTTTCAGGAAGCGGGCAGGGTAGGCAGGGATGAGAAAAGAGCATACGCGGTGCTGTTGTATAATGAAGCCGACCGATTAAGTTTGGAAAGAAATCTGACACATTCTTTTCCTGAAATAGCGGATATAAAAAAGGTATACGCGGCTTTATGTTCCTTTTATAATATGGTAGCAGGGGGTGGCAGAGGTTCTATTTTTGATTTTTCACTGAGTGATTTTTCTTCAAAATATGCTATGGAACCTTCACTTGTTATTAGCAGCATAAAGTTTCTTGAAAAAGAGAATTATCTGATGCTTACCGAAGCATTTTATCGCCCATCGCGAATTCATGTACTTATCAAACAGAAGGATCTTTACCGCTACCAGGTGGAGGCTCCGGCGTATGATGCGTTTATAAAATTGCTCTTGCGTTCCTATGAAGGGTTATTTGATAATTATATCAATATACGGGAATATGATTTGGCAAAGCGTTCAACACTTACCGTTGCCGAAGTGGAGGATTTACTTCAACGCCTTGATAAAAGAAATATCATTTCATACATACCGCAGTCGGATAAACCACAATTGGTATATACGGATGATTGCCACCGGATAAGCAACCTGCATATTTCAAAACAACATTATAATGAGCTAAAAGAAAGAGCTTTGATGCGCATGGAGTCGGTTATTTATTATGCCATGAGTATGCATAAATGCAGAAGCGAAATATTACTTGACTATTTTGGAGAGAAGGAAACTTTTCGCTGTGGTATTTGCGATGTGTGTATTGAAAGAAACAAGCTTGAATTGAGCGATCTTGAATTTACAAATATTTCAGAACAGTTGAAATCGGCATTGCGAGCAGAACCATTATCACTCACTGATCTTGTTCATAGGGTAACCCAGGTAAAAGAGGATAAAATATTAAAAACTATACAATGGCTTAGAGATAATGGTAAACTTAGCCCTAATGAGGATAATTTATACGAGTGGAAAAAATAGGCTTAACACTGAGGTAATAGAATTAGATTATTTTTAGCGCATTCAATTACAAAATGATAAAAAGATTTTTACCCGCGCTTGTTCTTATCTCCATTTTTTCGTCTTGCGCCGATGAACACAAAGAAGAAAATAAAAATGTTCACAGGCCGAAGTTAGTTATTGGCATTGTAATCGATCAGATGCGCTATGATTACCTTTATAAATACGCAAAAAAATTTGGCAAAGGCGGCTTCAAAAGATTGATGCGGGAAGGATTTTCATTCGAGGATGCACAGTATAATTATGTACCCACATATACTGGTCCGGGCCATACTGCTATATACACAGGCGCTACTCCCTCCATGGATGGCATAGTAGCCAACGATTGGTACGACAGAAAATCGGGAGCTATGGTTTACTGCGTGCAGGACGATACTGTTCAAACGGTTGGCAGTTTTTCCAAATTGGGGCAAATGTCGCCAAGGCGCGAATTGGTAAGTACTATTGGTGATGCACTTAAATTAAGTGACGAAGGAAAATCAAAAGTAATAGGTATTTCGCAAAAGGACAGGGCATCAATACTTCCGGCCGGACACAGGGCAGATGCAGCGTATTGGTTGGATGATAGCACCGGCAATTGGATCACCAGCACCTATTACATGAAATTTTTGCCTCAATGGGTTATGCGCTTTAATAAGGCAGAACGTGTGAAAGCATATTTAAGCAAACCTTGGTATGCATTTCTGCCTTTGAAACAATATACCGAAAGCATGCCCGATGATAATCCGTATGAAAAACAGTATAAGACAGAAAGCGCTCCCATATTTCCGCACAACCTCCCAGCTTTGATAGATAAAAATGGAGGGCTAGGGTTGATTAAAGCAACTCCATTCGGAGATGATATTACCAAGGACTTCGCCATTCAAACCATTAAAAATGAAAACCTTGGCAAGGGCAATGAAACAGATATGCTTACCATTAGTTTTTCATCTACCGATTTTGTGGGGCATCAGTTTGGTACCGAATCAATAGAATTGGAAGATACTTACATCCGTTTAGATAAAGACCTCGATACGTTGCTTACATTTTTAGATAAATATATTGGGAAGAAAAATGTATTGGTGTTTCTCACTGCCGACCACGGAGCTGCTGTAAATGCTCAGTACTTAATGGATAGAGGTATTCCCGCGGGTTATGTGGATGATAAAGTGTTATTAAAAAAGGTCAATACATATTTAGCAGATAAGTATGAAGATTCTCTTGCCCTTCAATTCGTAAACCAACAGTTTTATTTAGATGATAAAACTATTGCTGAAAAAAATAATAACAAAGATTCTGTGGAGTCTGAAATCGCCAATATCGCATTGCAGTGCAAGGGAGTTGAACGTGCCATACCTGCCTATAAATTAGATGAGGTAAATAAGGATATGATAAACAAAAAAATATTGAATGGCTATTATCCAAGCCGTTCAGGCGATGTGATTATAAACCTTCTACCTAATTGGCTCATATATGCTAAAACAGGTACCACACATGGCGCACCTTATGATTATGATGCCCATGTGCCGTTATTATTTTGGGGTGGAGAAATTCAACATGGCTCGTCTCCCAAAGAGGAAGCCATTACCAATATTGCGCCTACTATCTCATGGCTCTTGCATATTCCTAACCCCGATGGTTGTACCGGGCAGCCCATGGGAGAAGTGATAAAGGGGAAGTGATTTCAAAAAGGGAGAGCCTATTTATACACTTGCGTAGTGTCTGTAGTCTCGGTGTGCAAAACCCAGCCCTTCACAAAAATAATTTTTTGTCGAGGAAAGGCATTGCTGTTAATACCTATGAAATTTACAAAAGGCCCTACCTTGGCTGTCGGATAATAAATCTTAATTTCGCCTGATTGACCGGGCTCAATCGGTGTCTTTGGATATTTAACGGGAGAAACCACATCGCCAAAAACAGAGATCATTAATGGTTCTTTTCCGGTATTTGTAAGTTTAATATATCGGTAAGGATTGGAATAGCGTTGTATTATCCCGTAATCAAAAGTGTCATGTTTAACAGTAATTTTTGGCCCCAGGCTATCCGGCGCTGAATAGAATTGCCCTTTACAGGAAATAGCCGGAAGAATAGAAATAATAAGCAATAGCAGTGTTCCCGGGTGGAGTTTATTTAGCCCTCTAAACTTCATCATATTTTTTGATATGCATATTTTGATTGCAAATATACAATTTGCTCTATTCCCCATATGCCGGCATAAATCATTTTATGTGCATTAACACAATTTAACAGCCTTCGGTTTGCTTTAACAGGGGCTTATTGAAGGCCCTCAACATCATAAATTTAAAATACCGTAACAATTACTTACCCAAAATGGCAGGATTTATTCTATATTTGCAGGTATAACAACACGCCGGAATATACCCAAATGGGAGAAAATAAATTTCTTGATAAAATAGAATATCCTGCTGACCTTCGTAAGTTGAAATACGAGGATTTGCCGCAGGTATGCATAGAATTGCGCCAGTTTATCATTGATCTTGTATCGGAAAAAGGCGGTCATTTTGGAGGTAGCCTTGGTGTGGTGGAATTAACGGTTGCCCTGCATTATATTTTTAATACTCCGTATGACCAATTGGTGTGGGATACCGGCCACCAGGCTTATGGACACAAAATACTTACCGGAAGGAGAGAAGCATTCCATACCAATAGGCTTTATAAAGGCATCAGTGGTTTCCCTAACCGTAAAGAAAGCGAATATGATACTTTTGGTGTAGGGCATACTTCTACATCCATTTCAGCAGGATTGGGTATGGCTGTCGCCTCTAAATACAAAAAAGAATTTGACCGCAAACATATAGCAGTTATTGGCGATGGGGCCATGACCGCGGGACTTGCCTTTGAAGGCTTGAATAATGCAGGTACATCCCATGCTGATATTTTGGTTGTGCTGAATGATAACTGCATGTCCATTGACCCAAATGTAGGTGCATTAAGGGAGGCCCTTACCAATATGACCATAAATCCTACGTACAATAAATTTAAGGATGAGATATGGAAGCTGCTGGGCAAGGTAAGTAAGTTTGGCCCGAATGCGCAGGACATAGCAGCTAAAATTGAAAACGCTGTAAAGTCTTCCTTACTGCACCAAAGCAACTTGTTCGAATCATTGCATTTCCGCTACTTTGGTCCGGTTGATGGACACGATGTAGTTCATCTGGCCAAAGTTTTAAATGACCTGAAAAAAATACCGGGGCCTAAAATATTACATACGCTCACCGTAAAAGGGAAGGGCTACAAATTTTCGGAAGAAGGCGATCAAACATTATGGCACTCCCCGGGGACTTTTAATAAAGATACAGGAGAACTTATAAAGTCTTCTAATACCAAGCCCCAACCTCCCAAATATCAGGATGTATTCGGACATACATTGGTTGAGCTGGCTGAGAAAAATGACCGTATCATGGGGATAACCCCGGCTATGCCTACCGGCTCATCGCTCAACATAATGATGAAAGCCATGCCTGAAAGGGCTTTCGATGTGGGTATTGCAGAACAGCATGCTGTAACATTCTCTGCAGGGCTTGCTACGAGAGGATTAATACCATTCTGTAATATTTATTCCACATTCATGCAGCGTGCTTACGATCAGGTGATACATGATGTAGCCATTCAAAATTTGAAAGTTGTTTTTTGTTTAGATAGGGGAGGGGTAGCTGGTTCGGACGGGCCTACGCATCATGGTAATTTTGATCTGGCCTATTTCAGATGTGTTCCCAATATGATAGTTTCTGCACCCATGAATGAAATTGAATTGAGAAACCTTATGTACACGGCTCAGTTGGATAAAGTAGCAAATCCTTTTTCCATTCGCTATCCCCGAGGGAATGGTGTAATTGTAGATTGGAAGCAACCTTTTTCGGAGATAGCAGTGGGCAAAGGCAGAAAGATAAAAGATGGTGATGATGTTGCCATACTGACAATAGGGCATCCCGGAAATTTTGCATTAGATGCTTGTAAGATACTGGAAAATGAAGGCATTAATGCAGCGCATTATGATATGCGTTTTGTAAAGCCTATTGATGAGCAAATTTTGAATGAAGTATTTAAAAACTTCGATAAAATAATTACGGTGGAAGATGGTTGCCTGATGGGTGGAATGGGTAGCGCAGTGCTGGAGTTTATGGCCGACAATAAATATAATTCCACTGTGGTAAGGCTTGGAATTCCTGACAGAGTAATTGAACATGGCACCCAGCAGGAGTTGTATAAAGAATGCGGATACAGTACCGATGATATTTTAACGGCTGCAAGAAATTTAACAGATAAAAAAAGAAAAGGACTTAAGGCATTGTTCTTTACATTGTAAATTACTTTTCATTCAAATAAAACGATTATGATTTCAAAAAGACAAACATTTCTGGTTTTGATTGGCTTCGCTTGTTCTTTTGTGTTGAAAGGCCAGGATAATGTACCCAACATCCCTCTCACCAATAAAGCAGGAAGCAAATACCAGTTCACCATTATTAAAGATAACGGGGCTTTAAGTGTGAAGAACCAGAACAAGTCAGGAACATGCTGGTGTTTCTCCACACAATCTTTTTTAGAATCGGAACTGATGCGCATGGGGAAAGGCAGCATATCGCTTTCCGAAATGTTTGTAGTTCATAATATGTATCTCGATAAGGCTAAAAACTACATACGTTATCAAGGCCATACTCAATTTGGCGAAGGCGGCGAACCCCATGATGTGGTGAATGCTGTGCGTGAATACGGAGTTGTGCCTGCAAGCGCATACATTGGCCTTCCTAAAGGAGATTCGCTTCCTGTTATGGGTGAAATGGATGCCGTGCTTAAAGCCATGCTGGATGAAATGAACAAACTGCCTGACGGAAAACTTAATGCCAATTGGTTTAATGCATTTCAAGGGGCTTTAGATGGGTATATGGGAGTTCCTCCAACTGAATTTACGTATGAAGGTAAAAGCTATACTCCACAATCCTTTGCAAAATATCTTGGAATAAATCCGGATGATTATATAGAGGTTACTTCCTTTACCCATCATCCGTTCTATTCAAAATTTGCTGTGGAAGTACCCGATAATTGGGCACGGGCGGAAGCATATAATGTCCCGCTGGATGAGTTTCACCAGATTGCTGACAATGCCATTCAAAACGGCTACACGATAGAATGGGGCGCTGATGTTAGCGAACCCGGTTGCTCTCCCAGCAGTTATAGCCTTGCTATTGTTCCGCAAATGCAGACAGGCAGAATGGCGTCTGCCGCTGCAAAAGATTCTATGTTTATGAATCCCGTAGCACAAATCAATGTTACCCAGGAACTACGCCAACAGGCATTTGATAACCTAAGCACCACCGACGACCACGGGATGCAGATTACAGGCATGGCCAAAGATCAAAACGGCGATGAATTTTATATTGTAAAGAATAGCTGGGGAACAACAAACTACTGCAAAGGATATTTTTATGTTTCTGCCCCATACTTTCTCTACAAAACAACTTGTATAATGGTTAATAAAAATGCGATTCCAAAGGATATCAGGAAGAAGATGGGTTTGTAAAATAGATAGCATTTCCAATAAAAAAAGTCCCGCTAAATAACGGGACTTTTTTATTATTAAGTGTGACTTACTATTCTTCTTTCACAATTTTCTTTTCGGTTGCCAGGCTACCATCTGTATTGTCAATTCGTATAAGGTAGATTCCATTTGCCTTGGTACCTATATCAAAATGCATAGTTGTATTGTCAACAAGAGTACTCGTCAAACGTTGTCCTAAATAATTATATAATTCTACTACTTGACCTTGTGTTAACCCCGAAACGGTAAATGAGCCATTGGTCGGGTTAGGAAATGTAACTACCGCTGAAGAAACTGTAAGATCACGAACACCTGTGCCTGCAAGCGTTGCGCTGTCATTAAACAGTGCCCATGAACGATAGAAATCAGCCGGAGGAACAGCGCCACTGGTAACGGTTCCGGTGTTACCTGCGGTAACGTCTAAACCTGTTGCACCAAACCAGTCGTTCCATACATCGGAGGAAACAGTAGAGTTAAATCGCTGCGCGATTAAATCCGCTTCCACAATATAGTTTGGAACTGCAATTTCAGATGAAGCACCACTGCGGACATAGGTCATGGTAATATTGGGTGTCGGTTTAGTACCATATCCTTGTGCATCTAAAATCCAAAATCTATCCACCGCATTATTGGAATAATCGGGTGCCTGAAAATCACTCATAGTGGTAACATCCGATGGTTTGTATAAGGTATTATCCCAGGTAGAACCATGGTAAGTTGCGAACCGGATAGCGCCGGCACCTACTCCTGCTGTAGTTATATTACATGTTACGGGAATTAAATCGGTCCCATATCCAAAGGGTACCACATAGCTTCCCGTGCTGGTTCCAATGTTCCAGTCTACCTGGTTAAATTCATTTTCTGAAACAATCCCGGCACCGCCCGAATTCGTAATGCCTGCCGGTAAAGGATTAGTTATAACAAGTGAGGTAGGGTTCGCTAAAGTACCTCCGTTCATCACCACATAATAATTGTTTGTCATTACTAATTGTGCGGATGCTATGAGTGGAAGTAAAGCTGTTATTAAACTGATATGTTTTTTCATATTTTTATTTTTTAATTAATATTGAATTTATAAAAAACATTAATTTTTTGTATCAGTATTTACAAGCTTATTTACAGTAGAGGGCGCACTATTTTTTGCCTTCATCTGATCAAGCCTTTTTTGAGGGCCTGGTCCAACAGGGAAGCGTTCATCGGCATATTTGCGATTTGCAGCAGCTTCATTGGCGCGGTTGCAAACAATATGCCAGCTAAAGTTGGTATTGGATGTTCCGCTTTTTAATTCCTGAACATCAAATCCGCTCGCTGATTTATTAGTTACAAATACACCGTTGCAATCGCCCTCTAATTGAATGAAAACACGTAAGGGATGCTTATCAGTAATAGCAACGCTCTTTGCAAAAAGAGGATCAAGGTCTATATGGGCTTTACCATTAACTAATTGTCCTTCACCATAATCTTCAAACATTACTTCAGGAGATTCATTGCAGAATAAAACACGTTCTTGGCCTTTTTCATCTTTCACTTCAGTAGATTTGACTCCATTTGAAACTATTCCATAACCAGCATAAGCAACATAGGAATAGTCAAGTCCGGCATCCTCAAAATAGCCTCCGGCAAAATCTGTACCGTCTGCTATTTCTCCAAAATCATTAGATCTATCTACGGCATAAATCCCATAGTGCTTACTGGCAAGTCCCAAAATTGCTCCATCATTAACATTATCGGCAAGCTGACCTCCGGCAGTTCCACCGGTTGCATTAACTCCAAGCCCAAGTGCATTATCAGCTAACTTTGCAGTGTCATGGTTTGCATCTTCAAATTCACCACCCATTCCGCCTCCATAACCAACAACACCAAAACCATTTGTAGCATTTCCATAAGTACCCACGCCACCGGCGGTAATAGTATTATATCCCGCAACACCTGCTAACCCATTAGTTGTTTTTCCTTTCACTCCAATACCAATAGTATTGCTGGAGAATCCATAAACCCCCATTGTTTGTCCGATAGATGAATCGCCTGCTGCTGTGGTAGAAGTGCTGTATACACCTTGTCCTTTTGATGCTGAAAATTTACCTCCAAATGTTGTACCGCTTCCAAAAACACCTTGTCCCGCAGAGGCTGTAAAGTAACCACCGGCTGTTTGTCCGATAGCAGAGTCACCTGCCGCACGGCTTGAATTACTATAAATAGCTGCTCCGGATGTAGCAGAATTAACATACAGCATATTCGCAGCAAGAGGAACGCTGTTAATGCCCACCGTTGTATTATTATCTTGTACCATACCTATGCCGAGTGCAGTAGCGCTGGTCCATCGTGCTAAATAATTGGTGGTTCCACCGCCCGTAATAGAAGAGCCTGCAGGAGTTGCCCATGTTCCGTCACCTCTCCAGAAGGTAGTATTGCTTGCATTTGTTCCGCTGTTTAGGTTGGTAACCGGTAAATTATTTGTTACATCACTGGTTAAATCAACTTGTCCCCACGATGGGTTTCCGGCAGCATTGCCGTGAAGAACCGTGTGGATCGTTCCCTGGTTTTGATATAAAGCTGAAGCAAGCACCGGTGAAAAATAAGTTGGTGCAGCACTTGCATTTGTGTTGTTTCCTAATATAGTATAAGCCCCTGCGTTTGAAAGCGTAAAGGAAAGTGAGGGGGTAGTTGTAGGGTTAGTTACCGATGTAGTAAACAGAGGAACTAAGTTACCCGATGAAAAATTGGTTACTGTTCCGGTGCCTGAAACGGTTGTCCAGGAAGGCATACCACCTCCGTTAGATGTTAGCACTTGCCCGGGATTACCTACCGTGGGAGCCAATAGTAGTGCCCAAGCTGCCCCGTTCCAGTAATAGTAACCGGGAATAACATTGTTGGGTGCAGAGCCTGCCGTAGCAGTATTGTAAACAATTAACCCGGTTTTCGGGCTAGCTATAGTTGCTACGTTGGTTGCTGTAAGCGCAACGGCCTGCGGCAAAAATCCTTTTAGTACTCCCGTGTTGCCTGTCTGTAAGTCGAGTATGGCTGAGGCATCAGGATTGGCTGCACTATTGTTAATAGCTACCTGTGCATTTACTGTAGTTGCTGCAAAGCTATACAAGGCTATTCCAAGTAAAGTCCGTTTTATGTTTTTCATAGGTGGTGTTTTATAAATTAAAATTAGTTTTTAGTTATAGTTGGTATGACTGTTGCCGGGGCCTTTTCAAATCTCAAATCCTGAACATGGTTTATGGTTTTATTGTCAACGGCATCTTTTACATTGCAAACCACGTGCCATTCAAATGGAGTATTGGAAGTTCCTCCATTTAATTCCACCACATCAAATCCTGAACCGGTTTTGTTTTTTACAATAACGCCTTTACAGGTTTCATTGTCTTCTAACTGGATAAATACTCTCAATGGATGCTTTTCACTTATGGCAACATTTTTTGCCAATATTGGGTCAAGATCAATATGTGCTTTACCATTTACCAATTGTCCTTCACCATAATCTTCGTAATAAAATTCAGGTGTTTCAGGACAATGCAATAATACTTTTTGCCCCGATAAATCATAAGCAGCACATGTTACAGAACCCCCGGGTATATTGGAGAAAACTTTGTAATGTGTATTAGAGTTCCAGGCATTTAATTCTGTGAAATCAAGTCCTTCGGCATCGTATGTATAAATGCAACCAATGCCAGTGTTAACGGCAGTTGTTTGTGCTGCAAAAAGCCCGTATGTGGTACCACAGAAAGCATTTCCGGTACCGGCAGCAACGGCAGGCATTGTGCTACCGTTCCCAATTCCTTCTACACCATAAATATTGCCAACACCATAGACGCCTGCTCCTGCGGTAGCCTTAAAATTCCCTCCAAATGTAGTACCACCACCATAAACACCTGCTCCGGCTGAAGCTGTATAATAACCGCCATGTGTGACACCTATAGCAGAGTCACCGGCTGCGCGTGTTGAAACACCATAAAGACCCGGCGAGGTGGTACCTGAACCATAAACTCCATAACTACCAGTGCCATAAACACCCGCTCCTGCTGAGGCAGTAAATTGCCCTCCAAAACTGGTACCGCTGCCATAAACACCCGCTCCTGCTGAGGCAGTAAATTGCCCTCCGTATGAAGTACCGCTGCCATAAACACCCGGCCCTCCGGATGCTACAAAATTACCTCCAAAAGCCGATCCGTTACCATAAACACCTGTGCCGCCAGAAGAATTACCATATACACCTGTACCGCTAGGAGAATTACCATATACGCCTGTACCTGAACCAAATGGTACGTTTCCGTAAACGCCGGCAGTGGTTACAGTGAATGCCGTAGCTTTTCCATAAACACCATAAGTAAGGCCAACTGAAGAATCACCAGCCGCATTTGTTGAAGTGCCGTAAACACCTTGCCCTGCCGATGCTGTAAATTGGCCTCCATAAATAGTACCATTTCCATTAACACCCGGTCCTGTTGTTGCAGTAAAATCACCTCCAAAAGTGGTGCCTGAAGCATAAACACCTGGTCCTGCAGAGCCAGTAAAATCACCTCCGAAAGTAGTGCCGCCAGCATTAACACCAGGTCCTCCGGATGCTACAAAATTACCCCCAAAACTACTGCCACTTCCGTAAACACCTTGTGCGCCAGAAAAATAACCTCCGTACTTGGTAGCTTGTCCATATACTCCAATCGTAGCTCCAATAGCAGAATCGGCTGCTGCCTTGGTAGAATTAACATATAGCATGGCCTTGGTTGGTGTACTATTAATACCAACTGTAGTACCATTATCTTCTATCATGCCAGTGCCAAGTGTAGTTGCATTGGGAGTCCATCTGGCAACAAAATTATTGGAGCCTGTACCGCCAATGGAACTATTCATGCTTGCCCAAGCTAAGCCATTCCAGTAATAGTAACCTGCTCCGTTGCCACCCACAGGCCCTGCGGGGCTATATACAATGAGTCCAACAGCAGGAGTAACAACCGGGGCTGCCGTATTTACATTGGTTAGGGTAACCGCTTGTGGCAAAAATCCTTTATTAACACCGGAGTTACCTGACTGTAAGTCAAGTATAGCAGAAGCATCGGGATTAGCGGCACTATTATTAATGGCTACCTGCGCATGTAGGCTTGTAACTGTTAAGCCTAATAAGCCAACAGCAAGCAGAAGGGGTATATTTATTTTCATAGGTTTTGGTTTTTTTCAGAATAATTAGAATACAAATATAAAAACATTTTGTAACGAATACATGGCAAGGAAGATATTTAACAATTTAGTAGTAGATGCACCCAAAATACACTATTATTAAATATTGCATATTTTTGTTTTTGCTAAATGCTACTAATAAAATTGAAATTACAATGAACCTTACAATTTCTAATCTTAACAAAACATACTCCAATGGAGTAAAGGCCTTAAACAATATTTCCTTAACCATACCTGCCGGTATGTTTGGACTATTAGGGCCCAATGGTGCAGGCAAATCAACCTTAATGAGAACCATATCTTCCTTGCAGGATGCCGACAGCGGTTCTATTATGCTGGATAATATGGATGTGCTTAAAAATAAAGCCGAGGTTCGTAAGATACTGGGCTATCTTCCGCAAGAGTTTGGGGTTTATCCTAAGGTATCAGCCGAAAAGATGCTGGAACATTTTGCGGTACTTAAAGGCATTACCAATAGCCACGAACGGAAAGAAACAGTAGCTGCACTGCTTAACCAGACTAACCTGTATGATGCGCGCAAAAGAAAATTGGGAACTTATTCCGGGGGGATGAAACAAAGGTTTGGCATTGCTCAGGCATTACTGGGCAATCCAAAACTAATTATAGTAGATGAACCTACGGCCGGACTCGACCCTGCAGAGCGCAACCGTTTTCTTAACCTGTTAAGTGAAATAGGTGAAAATATAGTGGTGATACTTTCTACCCATATTGTAGATGATGTAAGTGATTTATGCAAAAACATGGCTATTATATATAAAGGTAATTTGCTATTGGTTGACGAACCCCAAAATACAATAAATGCTATAAAAGGCTCTATATGGCAGAAAACAATTGAAAAAAATGAGTTAGTTGCTTATGGAGAAAAACATAATGTAATTTTCTCTCGTTTGTTCGGCGGAAAAACAATTATTCACGTGTATTCTCCTGCTAACCCCGGAGATGGATTTGAGGCCGTATTGCCCGACCTTCGCGATGTTTACTTTACCGCTATTAACAAACATATTAAAAATATATAATCATGTTTTTTGAAATATTTTGGTTTGAAATAAAATACAACCTCAAGCGGCCTGCCACGTACATCTACTTCGGGTTGTTTGCAGCGTTTGCTTTTTTAATGGCGATAATAGCCGGCAATGTTTGGCCGGAAGTTAAAATATTGATGGATGGAAAAGTATTTGTTAATTCTCCATTTTACATTTCCTTGTTTTGCAGGGCGCTTTCCAATTTAGGTATCATAATTACTGCCGCCATAGTAGGTAATGCTGTTTATCGCGATTATGAATATGCTACCCATTCATTATTTTTTACGAAACCCGTTTCAAAATTTGGCTACCTGGGCGGGCGGTTTGCCGGAGCATGTGTTATTGCCACATTGGCACTTAGCGGCATAGCCTTCGGATATGCACTTGGATGCTCAATGCCATTTATAGATCCTACTTATATCGGGCCTGCACATCTTTCATCCTATATAAGGCCATACATCATGTTTGTTATACCCAATCTGATATTTACGGGTATCATATTTTTTATGCTGGCTGCTCTTACGCGTAATATTCTTTCGGTATATATCGTAAGTATTTTACTGCTCGTATTTAATGCCATAGCCGGGAATCTGGAAAAGAACCTGAGCAATAAATATATCGCTTCCTTGATAGACCCCTTAGGTAGCAGGGCGTTTGGTTATATGACAGAAGGTTGGACAGTGGCACAGCAAAATGCCAATCCGCTTCCCATGTCAGGTGTACTGCTTGTTAACCGGTTAATTTGGTTGGGTGTCGGACTTGCTTTGTTTATTGTACTTTTTATGCGTTTCCGGTTTGATCAATTCAGCTCGGATAGTGGCACCCGGAAAAAGGTAAATGCCTTTAGTAAAGCAAAAGGCATTCTATTTTCCAATATAAAGGTAACGCAGGTTTTTTCCTTCTCCTCTCAATTTTCTCAGTTTTTAAAAATATCACTGATGGAGATAAGGAACATACTACGAAGTCCGTTTTTCCTTATTCTGGTGGGTATAAATATTTTATTGATGATTGTGGAAGGAACCCAAATAGGTAAAATATATAATACTACCACATATCCTGTAACGGCTGAAGTTGCTAAAATATTCAGTGGAGGTTTGATCATGCTTGTCATTATTGTATTCTATTCTGGTGAGCTGATTTGGAAGGAAAGGGAATTAAAAATAAATAATATTTCCGATGCATTGCCGGTGCCAACCCGGGTAACATTTGCATCCCGATTTATGGCGCTTATAGGCGTGGAAGTAGTTCTGCTTTTTGTAACCATGCTTTGCGGTATCATTACTCAGATTTGCTACGGCTATTACAAGTTTGAGTTTGGAGTATATTTCCAATATTTATTTATCATTAAACTTCTTGAACTTATTTTCGTAACAGTAATCGCTTTGGTAATCCAGATTTTGGTGAACCAAAAGTACCTGGGTTATTTTATAGTTATTGCTTATATAATTCTTTCCGCTACTTTATTGGATGCGCTGATAGAGCACAACATGCTGAAATATGGCCAACCGGACGATATTCCATTTTCAAGTATGAATGGTTTTGGGCATTTTTGGCCTTGGTTCCTGTGGTTTAAGTTCTATTGGTTATGTTTTGCCGGAATGCTTATCATTTTATCTTCCCTTTTCTGGGTGCGGGGAACAGAAGAAAATTTTAGAGCCAGGTTAAAAAGTGCAGGAGCACGTTTTAAGGGAAATACCCGTATGGCTTTTTTCTTTACGTTTCTATTATTTTTGGGCAGCGGCAGCTTCATTTATTATAATACCAACATATTGCATCATTATAAATCAGAATTTAAGCAGGAAGAGGATCAAGTTAGTTACGAAAAGAAATATAAAAAATATGAACACATCCCACAACCCCGTATTACAGCAGTTGAAGTACACACTGACATCTATCCATATGAACGCGCAATAAATTTTAAAGGAAGTTACGTATTGGAAAATAAAACCAATAAATCTATAGATTCAATTCATGTTCAATATTACAACTTGGCCGATACGAATGAAATAACATTTAATGTTCCGTTTAAAAGAGTCTATGCGGATAGTATACAGGGCTATAATATATATGCGCTTGCCCTGCCTTTAATGCCGCACGATTCCATTATAATGAATATGCATATCCATTATGCAGCTAAAGGATTTGATAATACCGGAGGAGGCACCAATATCATATACAACGGCACTTTTACAAATAGTGGCGCACTACCTTCTATTGGATATTCAAGCGGTGGAGAGCTGGCCAATAATCAGGAACGGAAAAAATTCGGTCTGCCTTATAAAGAGCCAATTCCCGGGCTTAATGATACGGCTGCTTTGAGAAATAATTGCCTTACACCGGAGGCAGACTGGATACGTTATGATGCCACTGTAAGTACCAGCGCCGATCAAATTGCGTTTACATCGGGCAATATGGATAAGCAATGGCAAAGCGGAGGGCGAAACTATTTTCATTATACATCTGCCAGTAAAATATTATTATTTGCTCCTTTTGTTTCGGCTCGTTATAAAGTAAAAGAAGATCACTGGAATGATATAGCCTTAAAAATATATTATACCGAAGGGCATGAATATAATTTGGACAGGATGATGCAGGCTTTGAAAGATGGGTTAGCTTACTATACGGTCAACTTCGGTCCCTATCAATTTAACGAGGTTAAGATTATGGAATTTCCGTATGGAAACTTTGCCCAATCTTTTGCTAACACCATACCATTTTCTGAAAATATTGGTTTTGTAGCAGATGTGCAGGATGATAGTCCGGATGATCTGGATTACCCGTATTATGTTACAGCTCATGAATTGGCACATCAGTGGTGGGGACACCAGGTTATTGGGGCTAATATGCAAGGGTCGGTTATGATGATGGAAACAATGGCGCAGTATTCTGCCCTTATGATTATGAAGCAACGATATGGCGTTGATAAGATGAAAAAATTTCTGCGCTATGAAATGAATTCCTATCTCACCAGCCGTGCCTTTGAGCAGGAAAAGGAACTTCCCTTATATCGTACAGAAGGCCAAAGCTACGTGTATTACCGAAAGGGAAGCGTGGTAATGTATGCCTTGCAGGACTATATAGGCGAACATAAATTGGATAGCGCATTGCATCAATATGTGCATGATGTACGCTTCCAGAATCCACCTTATACTAACTCATTGCAGTTCCTGAAATACATTTCTTCTGCAGTGCCCGATTCTATGAAATACCTTATCAATGATATGTTCAAAAGCATTATTGTATTCAATAATAAAGCCACTAAAGCTGAATGGAAGAAGCAGGCAGACAGCACCTATAAAGTGCACATTGAAGTTGAGTCTCACAAATTATCATACGACAGTGCCGGGAATGAAAAAGAAGTGGCTTTGAATGACTGGATAGATGTTGGAGTATTTGGCCAGCCTAAAGACGGAGCCATGACACCTATGTTTATGAAAAGGAAAAAGATAACCCAAAGCAAACAAGTGTTTGATGTTATTGTGGCCAAAAAGCCTTATGAAGCTGGCATTGACCCGTACTTCAAGTTGATTGATAAGCATCCCGACGATAATGTAATGACCTTAACTGAAGCTAAGTAATAGATACCTAAGATTTATTTTCCGGGCGAGGCAAGTGCCGAAGCATAGACATACTTCCATATAGCATTTAACTTGGATTTCTTGTAAAAAACAGATTCCGCGATATTGTCATTGTTATCGTATGTATAAGTATTTTTATAAAATATTTCTTGGGTTCCTCCTTTATATATGATGGATTCTGTCATTTTCCCTGCTGCATTGTATGACTCGCTCCAATGGCTTATTAACTTTCCATTCAACTTGTACCAAGCATCATCTAACATATCATTGTTTTTGTCATACTTGGTAACATTGCGATAAGTTTTGCCAAATAAGCCTTCCCCGCCCAAATATTCTTCTTTCACTTTTATTGGGTTGCCATCTTTGTCTGTTTCAAAACGAACGCAGATCTTGTTGGTGTCTTTAAATTTTGCTGCCTGCAATTTTCCGACTGGGTTACAGTCAAAATTCCAAAGCTGGAGTACTTTGCCCTTGCCAGAGTATTCGATGGTTTGCTTTTTGCTTCCGTCGTCATAATAGGTGTATTCAACACGATCTTTTAATTTCCCCTTACCATCGAATTCTTTTGACTCTGTAATATTATTCCGACTGTCGTATGTTTTAATTGTTTTTGTTTTTATGGCTTGTGGATCTTTCTTATAATAGTCTTCCTCAATAACATTCCCTGCTTTATCGTACGTAATTTTACTCATCCAGTTCAGTTTACCACTTTCGCTATAGGATGCATTTGAGGTTGTCCGGTCACTGTCATCATAAGTAAATATATTATGCATTTTTATTTTCCCGTGTTTGTGCATAAAATAATCTGTAGTGTTTCCTCTTTTATCAAACGTCCATTCATTTGTAAGGGAGCCGACCGGATTAGTGCCCTTATATGCAAATAGTTGCATAGATGTGATATTGTTTGATCGGATATGAGCTCGGGATTTCTTTCTCCATTGTATATTGGCTAAAATATCTTCGCGTGAATCGTTGTAACTAACCTGTGCGGAAGCTAAGCAAACAGGGAGGGTAAGCAATATAACTGCAACAATCTTTTTCATGTCTTAGGAAATTAGTGAGTACACAAAGATAAAAAATTTCTTGAATTTTTACAAATAAACAGTAACTATTTATAATTCAAATAATTACTGTTTATTGTTGTGCGGATGAAGGGACTCGAACCCATAAGCCTCGCGGCACTGGTTCCTAAGACCAGCGCGTATACCAATTCCGCCACATCCGCAGCTAATTTTAAATTGGGCTGCAAATATAGGTTTTTAAATGGGTTGGCAAATAAAGGTTTTTGGGAGCAAGAAAATAAATCGATGCCTACTTCTGAATAATTATTTTTCTCGTCATTACTCCCTGCTGGGAAGTAACGTATAAAATATAAACCCCATTGGGTTGTGTGCCGAGGTCAATATGCAATGTGTTGTTCTTTGATTGATAACTTAAAGGTTCCGTATAAACAGGAGTCCCCAATGCATCTGTTATTTTAATGTTTTCAAAATTGACACCTATAAGATTTATGTTAATTATCCCCTTACTCGGTACAGGATAAACGTTAACGATGCCGGCATCCGTAATGTTTTTTATGCTTGTAAGCACCTTTACACTATCTGAACAAACGCTTCCGCAATTATAGCAACTGGTAACACATACTGCATAGGTTCCTGAATCAAGGCCTGTAATAGAATCAACAGCGGAACCGCCATTGCTCCATGTAAAAAGATAGCAGGCTGTATCGCCGGGCGGTGTTCCACCTGTAACATGGACTACTACTTTTCCATTGTTATAAGGATAGGTTTGTTCTGTAGCCACAATACTGGTTATGATTAAAGGCGCAGCCTGTGTAATAGTTACAGTGCTGGTTGCCGTGCACCCGTTAGCATCTGTGAGGTTACAAGTATAAGTGCCGACGGATAAACTGGATATAGTATCGGTAGTTTGGGCATTACTCCAGCTGTATGTAAACGGACTTGTGCCACCTACAATAGCAACCCAAACGCTGGCATCGTTTGTATTATTACAGGCGTTGGAGACATTAAAATTAAATACCATAGGCAGGGGTTTTACAGTATCAATATTGATAAGCCGGATACCTCTTGCATCCCAAACCGTGTCGGTATATATTCCGGATGCAAGACCACTAAGAGAACTGGTAGTGGCTCCGTTGCTCCATGAGTAGGTTAATGGAAGTTTCCCACCACGTACATTTAAAGTTAATGTACCAATCACATCACCGGGGCAATGATTGTTAATTATTGTCACCTTATCGCTCATTACTTCCAGCAAGTCTCCGTATGGATAGGCCCCGTTACTGTCGTTATAATAATAAAGTGTTTTTTTAGTGCCTGAACCAATAGCATAACTAAAAACAGTGCCCCAGTAATTTTTACCATTAACCCCGGGGGTTCCAAGTGTACTTCCATAAAGAAGCCCGTCGCTTGCCTGAATGACATCACCGTTGGGGTAATACCCATCCGTGTCGCTGCCATTAAAGCTGTATAAAACAGTTTCCGTATTGGTACCAATATTGTATTGAAATAAAGTGCCGCTGTCATGCAGTCCGCCATAACCTGTTGTGCCGTATAAATTCCCGTCGCTTGCCTGCATAAGGCTTTCCTGCGGGTTTGCCCCATCGGGGTTTCCTGCAAAATTTACAAGTACAGTTTCTGTATGTGTAGCTATATTATAACTATATAAAGTTCCTTCGCCATTAGCGCCCCCACCGGGAGTTAATCCATATAGCAATCCGTTACTTGCTTGTATTACCCCTCCTCTCGGATTAGCTCCATCACCAGGGCCACCTGCAAAATTATGGACTACTGTAGCAACACGAGTTGTAAGATTATAGCTGAAAATGGTTCCGCTACCGCTAAAGCCATTGTTATATGCTGCAGTACAATAAAGCATGCTATCGCTTGCCTGTATAGGGCTGCCGGTAGGAAAAGAGCCGGCCGTGCTAGTGCTCATTACATGTATTACCTTATATGCCCCTGTGTGATAGTTAAAAGCAAAAAGAGCACCAAATGTATCTGGACGAACATCATAGCCGGTAGATATTCCGTAAAGTGTATCATTTATTGCATGACAAAAAGTTCCATAAAGGTAGGCCCCACTACTACCATTGCTCGGTAAGTTATAAAGACTAGTATCTTTTCCGGTTTCTACATTATATTGAATAATATTGCCGTAACCATGACCTCCTCCGTAAGCAGTCATACCATACAGCAGGCCGTTTTGCAATTGAATAAAGTTGCCATATGCTTCCTTTCCATTTGGGCCGGAAAAATCAAATTTAGTCGTATCCTGATATGTCAGTGGGTCGAACTGGTTAATAACACCAAAATTAGCAGGATTGCCCCCTTTGTATGTCATGCTAAACATCAATCCATCTATCTGGGCAGAGAGTTTTAAACTTCCTGCCATAAAAAAGAAAAGCAAAAATATGCCGGATACTATTCGTTTCACTTATTTAAAATTCAGGTGTTTATAACGCAAATGTAAGAAAAAATTTAGGTTTGTAATAGATGTAATATATACAAGGGATTATCTAGTAACGCAAGAAACAGTATTATAATATAGAAGAAGTTAAAATAATTGCGCAGCTATATTACTTCATTGGATTTTTCAATGATGCTCGACATATAGCCGGGAAAGCGATAATATGTTGATGTTTAAAAAAAGAAATCCTCTCCACGTTTAAAAGTTTTATAAATTTGCAGCCTTTTTTAGAAGGCTATCAGTATAATATTTGATAGTTAATGGCAGAAAAGAAACGTTCTTTGCCAGTGTAGCTCAGCTGGTTAGAGCAGCTGATTTGTAATCAGCAGGTCGCGGGTTCGAGTCCCTTCACTGGCTCTGGCTGAATTAGGAATTAGGAATTAAGAATTATGAATAGAAGAAATAACTCATAATTTATAACTCATAATTCAATAGGGGAGATACCAGAGTGGCCAAATGGGACAGACTGTAAATCTGTTGTCTTACGACTTCCAAGGTTCGAATCCTTGTCTCCCCACTCAACAGGATGAAGCGAAGCGGCATTGGCGTTAGTAGGAAATAGGCATAAAAAGCGGAAGTAGCTCATTTGGTAGAGCATCAGCCTTCCAAGCTGAGGGTGGCGGGTTCGAGCCCCGTCTTCCGCTCATAGTCCTGAAGTGTGGCGCAGCAATGCGACCATACTTTAGGACTTTTTATAAGCCGACTTAGCTCAGTTGGTAGAGCGCGTCCTTGGTAAGGACGAGGTCACGGGTTCAAATCCCGTAGTTGGCTCTGGTTAAGGGGTATAAAAAATATTTAAAAAAAGTTATTCCGATTGATTTTTTTAATACCTTTGCGACCCCAAAAAATAAATTAGTAACAAAACCATCAAAAAATAACCGTCATGGCAAAAGGAAAATTTGAAAGAACAAAACCTCACGTAAACATTGGAACTATTGGTCACATTGACCATGGTAAAACTACGCTTACAGCGGCCATTACAACGGTTCTTCATAAAAAAGGATTTTCTTCAGAAATCCGTGCGTTTGACTCTATCGATAATGCTCCTGAAGAAAAAGAACGTGGTATCACAATTAATACTTCACACGTAGAGTATGAAACAGCTAACAGGCACTATGCCCACGTTGACTGCCCCGGTCACGCTGACTATGTTAAGAACATGGTAACAGGTGCTGCTCAGATGGACGGCGCTATTCTGGTGGTTGCCGCAACGGATGGTCCTATGCCTCAAACCCGCGAGCATATCCTGCTTGCCCGTCAGGTAGGTGTACCTACACTTGTTGTATTTATGAATAAAGTTGATATGGTGGAAGATACTGAAATGCTTGATCTTGTGGAAGTTGAAATCCGCGAGTTGTTAACATTTTATGGCTTTAAAGGTGACGATACCCCAATCATCCGCGGTTCAGCACTGGGAGCTCTTAACGGAGATGCAAAGTGGGAAGACAGCGTAATGAAATTAATGGATTCAGTAGATAGTTATATTCCGGTTCCAACCCGTGAAGTTGACAAGCCTTTCCTCATGTCAGTGGAAGACGTGTTCACCATTACCGGCCGTGGTACCGTTGTTACCGGTAGAATAGAAAGAGGTGTTGTAAACACCGGCGAGGAAGTGGAAATAGTAGGGATGCGCGAAGAGAACAAAAAAAGCACTGTTACGGGTGTTGAAATGTTCCGCAAAACCCTTGACCGTGGCGAAGCAGGTGACAACGTAGGTCTCCTTCTCCGCGGTATTGAAAAGACCGATGTATGGAGAGGTATGGTTGTTGCTAAACCAGGCAGCATTACCCCGCATACTGAGTTTAAAGGCGAAGTGTATGTATTAAAGAAAGAAGAAGGTGGCCGTCATACCCCATTCCATAATGAATATCGTCCGCAGTTCTATTTCAGAACTACAGATGTTACCGGACAAATCACCCTTCCAGCCGGAAGAGACATGGTTATGCCGGGCGATAACGTAAACATGGATGTAAAACTTATTGTTCCTGTAGCTATGGACAAAGGATTACGTTTTGCAATACGTGAAGGTGGAAGAACAGTAGGCGCAGGACAGGTAACCGAAGTTATTAAATAAGGATAAAAAGTTGTCAGTTGTCAGTGAACAGTAGTCAGATTGAACTGATAAAAATCACCGACAACCGACTACTGACCACTATAAACTGCCGACTGACAACTTACAAACGGGTGTAGCTCAATTGGTAGAGTAGCGGTCTCCAAAACCGTTGGCTGGGAGTTCGAGTCTCTCCACCCGTGCAAGATAAATTATGAGTAATAAATTTAGGACATATATAGATGAAGTAACAGACGAGCTGATGAACAAGGTAAGCTGGCCTACGGCTGCCGAACTTCAAAGCAGCGCTATCGTGGTGCTTATTGCCACGGTTATTACTTCACTGGTGATTTTTGCCATGGATTTTTCATCCAGCAAGATTATGGGTCTTTTTTATTCACTGTTTCACTAATACTATAGCCGAATGAATATCGAATCAAATACAACAGCGACTCCTGTTACCGGCGGCGACTCCGCATTGGTAAAGAAGTGGTACGTACTTAGGGCTATCAGCGGTAAAGAAAAAAAGGTAAAACAGCAGATAGAGTTAGAAGTAAGCCGGCTTAACCTGAAATCTTATATTTCACAAGTGCTTATCCCCATGGAAAAGTATATTCAAATTAAGGATGGCAAAAAGATAAATAAGGAAAGAAGCTATTTCCCAGGATATGTTCTTATTGAAGCGGCCTTAGTGGGTGAATTACCACACGTATTGAAAGGCATTCCGAATGTAATAGGTTTTCTGGGTTCTAAAAGAGGCGATGCTCCGGTTCCGCTCCGTCAGGCGGAAGCGAACAGGATATTAGGTAAAGTAGATGAATTGTCGGAAAGCGAAGCTGGCATGAATATTCGATTTATGGTTGGCGAAACCATAAAGATTATTGACGGGCCATTCAACAGCTTTATAGGTACGATAGAAGAAGTGAACGACGAAAAGAAACGCCTGAAAGTAAGTGTAAAAATATTCGGCAGGAAAACCCCGCTCGAATTGAGCTATATGCAAGTTAAAAAGGAAAGTTAAATTTTAATTTAAAGAAATCATGGCTAAAGAAGTATCAGGACTTGTAAAACTACAGATTAAAGGAGGAGCGGCTAACCCGGCTCCGCCAATCGGTCCTGCATTAGGTGCAAAAGGTGTAAATATTATGGACTTTTGCAAGCAGTTTAATGCACGCACACAAGACCAGGCAGGTAAAATATTACCGGTTATCATTACCGTTTATTCCGATAAGTCTTTTGACTTTGTAATTAAGAAGACTCCGGTAGCTGCCCAAATTAAGGAAGCCCTTAAAATTGAATCGGGTTCTGCTGAATCCAATAAGAAAAAGATTGGCAAGATCAGCAAAGAACAAATGAAAAAAATTGCAGAAGATAAAATGTCCGATTTAAACTGCTTTAAGATAGAATCTGCCATTAAAATGGTAGCCGGAACAGCAAGAAGCATGGGCATTGAAGTAATTGACAAGTAATAAAAAGCAACATGGCAAAACTCACGAAAAAAAGAAAAATTGCGCTATCAAAATACGATGCTACTAAAGCATATCCTATTGTTGATGCAGCTAAAATATTGAAAGAAATTTCCAGCACCAAGTTTGATGGTTCCGTTGAAATGAGCGTAAGGCTCGGTATTGACGTAAAACAAGCCAATCAAATGGTTAGGGGAACTGTCAGCCTTCCACACGGAACAGGCAAAACATTAAGGGTTTTAGCACTTTGCACTCCTGATAAGGAAGAAGAAGCAAAAGCTGCCGGAGCTGATTTTGTAGGATTGGATGAATATATCACCAAAATAAAAAACGGCTGGACAGATATTGATGTAGTAATTGCTACGCCTGCCGTAATGGGAAAAGTAGGAGCACTCGGTAAAATCCTTGGCCCACGTGGTTTAATGCCAAATCCTAAAATCGGTACAGTTACGCAGGAAGTTGGCAAAGCAGTGAAAGAAGCGAAGGCGGGAAAGATTGAATACAAAGCTGATAAGGACGGTATTGTGCACGTTTCCGTCGGCAAAGTATCTTTCGATACAGCCCAAATAGCCGATAACGTAAACGAATTTATACAAACCATAGTAAAGGCAAAACCGGCAGCATCTAAAGGAGCTTATATACATAGCGCTTTTATGTCATCAACTATGAGCCCCAGCATTCAAATTGAAACCAAGTCATTTGGTTATTAATAATAAAGAACTAAAAATCAGGAACCATGAACAAGCAGGAAAAAAATAAAAAGGTAGAAGAGTTAACTACTCTTTTAAACGAAAACAAGAATTTTTACCTTGCCGATACTTCAACCATAACAGGCATTAAAATCAATGAACTTCGCCGCATTTGCTACGAAAAGAAGGTGAATATGTCAGTGGTAAAAAACACCCTTCTTCGCAAAGCCATGGAAAAGTCATCGAATGCAGCCGCATTTGCTCCTTTGTATGATACATTGATAGGTAACACTGCCATACTTTATTCAAGCCAGCCAAGCGACCCTGCAAGGGTTATGAAACAATTCAGGACCGAGGACTACAAAAAGCCTGTATTAAAAGGTGCTTTTATTGAAGAAAGCGTTTACCTTGGAGATGATAGTTTGGAGGTATTAAGTGCCCTCAAAACCAAAAATGAACTTATTGCCGATGTTATTGCCTTGCTTCAGTCTCCTGCCAAGACCGTTATTGGTGCCTTACAGTCAGGTGGAAACAAGCTTAGCGGCATAGTGAAAACCCTTTCTGAAAGAGAAGAAAAATAAAAATTTTAAAAAATAAAAAGAAAAGATATTATCGTATTGAAAATAGTCTTATCTTTGCGCCCCTTTTTGAATTACTAATACATTAAAAATAACAACCCGATGGCAGATTTAAAAGCATTCGCAGAACAATTGGTTGGCCTTACCGTGAAGGAAGTCAACGACTTAGCAAAAATTTTGAAAGACGAATATGGTATTGAACCGGCAGCCGCTGCAGTAGCAGTAGCCGCAGGAGGCGGTGCCGCAGCAGGAGGAGCAGCTCCTGCAAAAAATACTTTTGATGTAATCCTTAAAAGCGGAGGACAGGCAAAACTCCAGGTTGTGAAAGTAGTAAAAGAAATTACCGCACTCGGATTAAAAGAATCAAAAGACTTAGTGGACGGAGCGCCAAAGCCTGTTAAGGAAGGTGTTTCTAAGGAAGAAGCTGAATCTATTAAAGCGAAATTGATCGAAGCAGGAGCTGAAGTTGAAGTTAAGTAAACCGATCTCTATATCGCGCTATTCCAATAGGACAAGGTTGCCTCTAACAGGGCAACATTGTCTGTTTCTGCCTCTAAACGTTCTTTTTAGTCATTGTTAAGTAACCTGCAGGGTTTACCCTCTGCTTGTTACTTTAAATCTTAATATCTCTGCACTATGTCTGCAACAACAAAGAAAAAACAGCGCATTAATTTTTCTACTACCCGGTTCCATACCGATTACCCTGACTTTTTAGATATACAGCTAAAATCCTTCCAGGATTTTTTCCAGCTTGAAACTACTCCCGAAAACCGTAAAACCGAAGGGCTTTACAAGGCTTTCATGGAAAATTTTCCAATCAGCGATGCACGTAGCGTTTTCGAATTAAACTTTTTAGATTATTTCGTGGATCCGCCAAGATATACTTTAGATGAGTGTATTGAAAGGGGTTTAACCTATAGCGTTCCTCTTAAAGCTAAGATGAAACTGCATTGTAATGACCCTAACCACGTTGACTTTGAAACCATTATTCAGGATGTATACCTCGGTACCATTCCTTATATGACCCCGCGTGGTTCCTTTATTATCAATGGTGCTGAACGTGTTGTTGTATCACAACTTCACCGCTCTCCCGGCGTTTTCTTCGGCCAAAGCCGCCACCCTAACGGAACCAAGCTCTATTCTGCAAGAATTATCCCGTTTAAGGGTGCATGGATGGAGTTTGCTACAGACATTAACAATGTACTGTATGCATACATCGATCGTAAAAAGAAATTACCTGTAACCACCCTTTTCAGGGCTATCGGTTTTGAAACAGATAAACAAATATTAGAGCTTTTCGGCCTTGCTGATGAAATTAAAGTTTCAAAAGCATCTCTTGAAAAAGCTATCGGACGTAAGTTGGCCGCACGGGTATTGCGCACCTGGGTGGAAGACTTTGTAGATGAATCTACCGGTGAGGTGGTTTCCATTGAACGTAATGAAATTGTTTTGGAACGTGAAACAATTTTGGAAGAAGCACATATTGACCGCATCCTGAATGCCAAAGCTGAATACATCATATTGCATAAAGAAGACAAAAAGTCTATTGACTATGCAATTATATACAGCACCTTGCAAAAGGATACGACCAACTCTACCAAGGAAGCCGTTCACTTTATTTATCACTTATTAAGAAGCACCGAACCACCGGATGAAGAAACCGCACGTGGTATCATTGACAAGCTTTTCTTTTCTGATAAGCGTTATGATTTAGGGGAAGTGGGACGTTTCCGTATTAACAAAAAACTCAATCTTCAAACGCCGGAAACTGTAAGGGTTCTTACACGTGAAGACATCATTTCCATTGTAAAATACCTTATTGCACTTATCAACTCCAATGCCGATGTGGACGATATTGACCACTTGAGCAACAGGCGCGTAAGGACAGTAGGCGAACAGTTATATGCTCAGTTCAGTGTTGGTTTGGCACGTATGTCAAGAACCATCCGTGAACGTATGAATGTAAGAGATAACGAGGTATTTACCCCGCTTGACCTTATTAATGCAAAATCACTTACATCGGTTATTAACTCATTCTTCGGTACCAATCAATTATCTCAGTTTATGGATCAGACAAACCCATTGTCTGAAATTACCCTTAAACGCAGGCTATCGGCAATAGGTCCGGGTGGTTTGTCGAGAGAAAGAGCAGGTTTTGAGGTGCGTGACGTTCACTATACACACTATGGTAGAATGTGCCCCATTGAAACTCCTGAAGGTCCGAATATCGGTCTTATATCTTCGCTTTGCGTATTTGCTAAGATCAATTCGCTTGGATTTATTGAAACCCCTTACCACATTGTGGAAAATGGTAAAATAGATCCGAAAGCAGAGCCAAAATATCTTACTGCTGAAGAAGAAGACGATAAAATTATAGCACCGGCAAATACACCGGTTGCAGAAAATGGGCAGTTTGAAGGTTCAAAGGTAAAAGTACGTTTGAAAGGCGACTTTCCAATTACCGACAGAAAACAAGTAAACCTGTTGGATGTTGCTCCTAACCAAATTGCATCCATAGCGGCGTCACTCATTCCGTTCCTTGAACATGATGATGCGAACCGTGCGCTTATGGGTTCAAACATGCAACGCCAGGCGGTTCCGCTTATGCGTCCCGAAGCTCCTATTGTTGGAACAGGCTTGGAAGCTGATGTTGCCAAGTACTCCCGCGTATTAGTTTCTGCCGAAGGCGTAGGCACTGTTGAACGTGTAGATGCGAATGAAATCGTGATCCGTTACAACCGTACAGAAGAAGAAAAGCTGATGAGCTTTGAAGATGACGTGAAATCTTATAAACTTACCAAATTCCGCAAAACCAACCAAAGTACGTCCATTATCCTTCGTCCTATTGTAAAGAAGGGCGATAAGGTTACCAAAGGACAAATACTTTGCGAAGGCTATGCCACCAAGGATGGAGAACTGGCGCTTGGAAGAAACCTGAAAGTGGCATTTATGCCATGGAAGGGATATAACTTTGAGGATGCTATCGTTATCTCTGAACGCGTAGTTAGAGAAGACCTTTTCACTTCTATTCACATTGATGAATATGCACTGGAAGTTCGCGATACCCGCAGGGGGCCCGAAGAACTTACACCTGATATTCCAAACGTAAGCGAGGAAGCTACCAAGAACCTTGATGAAATGGGAATCATCCGCGTGGGTGTCGAAGTAAGAGAAGGTGATATACTTATCGGAAAAATAACTCCTAAAGGCGAAAGTGACCCTTCACCTGAAGAAAAACTTTTACGTGCTATCTTCGGCGACAAAGCCGGAGACGTGAAAGACGCATCATTGCGTGTTCCTTCCGGTGTTGACGGTATGTTGATTGACCGTAAGTTATTCTCCAAATACCTGAAAGATAAAAAGACCAAAACAGAAGAAAAAGTTTTGGTAGATAAAATTGATAAAGAACACGAACATGCAGCTGCTGCGCTTCATTCTAAAGTAATCGAAAAGCTGTTTGTTATACTGAATGGTAAAGTATCTAACGGTGTTGCAAACAACCTGAAGGAAGAAGTTATTCCTAAAGGAACCAAATACACCCAAAAGCTGCTTGAAAAGGTGAATTTCCTGGAAGTGAACCCACGCAGGTGGACACATGACAAGGATAAAAACCAAATCATTGAGCAGATCATCCACAACTATACCCTTGCTTATAATGAGCTGTTAGGTATCAGCAAGCGTAAGAAGTTTGCGATTACTGTGGGAGATGAGCTGCCAACCGGTGTAAACCAAATTGCAAAAGTTTATTTAGCGCAAAAACGTAAGTTGAGAGTAGGCGATAAAATGGCAGGCCGTCACGGTAACAAGGGCGTGGTGGCACGTATTGTACGTGAAGAAGATATGCCATTCCTGGAAGACGGAACCCCGGTGGATGTTGTACTTAACCCACTTGGTGTGCCTTCCCGTATGAATCTTGGCCAGATTTACGAAACTGTACTTGGATGGGCCGGAGAAAAATTAGGCGTTAAATTTTCAACCCCTATTTTTGACGGAGCTACCCTGGCGCAGATTAGCGAATACACTGAAAAGGCAGGCATTCCGTCCATGGGATCAACCTACCTTTATGATGGTGGAACAGGCGAAAAATTTGACCAACCGGCTACGGTGGGTATTATTTATGTCATCAAACTGGCACACATGGTAGATGATAAAATGCACGCTCGTTCTATCGGTCCATATTCACTTATTACACAACAACCTCTTGGTGGTAAAGCACAATTCGGCGGACAGCGTTTCGGTGAAATGGAAGTATGGGCGCTCGAAGCATTCGGCGCATCCCATATCTTACAGGAAATGCTAACCATTAAAGCGGATGATGTGATAGGAAGAGCCAAGAGCTATGAAGCAATTGTGAAAGGAGAAAACCCACCTGTACCGGGTATTCCGGAATCTTTCAACGTATTGCTGCATGAGTTGCACGGCTTGGGACTGGAAATAAAAATGGATTAATTACTAGAGTTTAAGAACATTTCAATACTAAAATAAATATGGCTTCTTCTAAAGAACAAAAACAAAGAAGTAATTTCACTAAAGTAACGATCAGTTTAGCTTCTCCCGAGAAGATACTGAGCCGTTCACATGGTGAGGTGTTAAAGCCTGAAACCATCAATTACCGGACTTACAAGCCGGAACGTGACGGGCTTTTCTGCGAACGTATTTTCGGCCCTACTAAGGATTGGGAATGTCATTGCGGAAAATATAAGCGTATCCGTTATAAGGGTATTATTTGCGACCGTTGCGGTGTTGAGGTTACTGAAAAGAAAGTACGCCGTGAGCGTATGGGGCACATTGCTCTTGTTGTACCAGTTGCACACATTTGGTACGTTCGTTCATTGCCCAGCAAAATAGGATACCTCCTCGGCCTTTCTACCAAGAAACTGGAAATGGTGGTGTATTATGAAAAATACATCGTTATTCAACCGGGGCCGAAAGCAGAAGAAGGTATTAAATCAATGGACTTCTTAACAGAAGACGAATACATCAAAATACTGGAATCTCTTCCTAAAGAAAACCAGCATTTGGATGACAATGACCCGAATAAATTTATTGCCAAAATGGGCGGTGATGCACTGAACGACCTCCTGAGGAGAATTGATTTGGAAGCACTCGCTTATGAACTTCGCCATAAAGCAAATACTGAAACCGCACAACAACGTAAAAATGAAGCGTTGAAAAGGCTTCAAGTGGTTGAATCATTCCGCAGGGCGAATACCCATGTTGAAAACCGTCCCGAGTGGATGGTATTGAAAGTGGTGCCTGTTATTCCTCCGGAATTACGCCCTCTTGTATTATTAGATGGCGGACGTTTTGCAACCTCCGATTTGAATGACCTTTATCGCCGTGTTATTATCCGTAATAACCGTTTGAAGAGGTTAATGGAAATTAAAGCTCCTGAAATTATCTTACGTAATGAAAAGCGTATGTTGCAGGAATCGGTTGATGCATTGCTTGATAACTCACGCAAATCTACCGCAACAAAAACAGAATCGAACCGTGCTTTGAAATCTTTGGCTGATAGTTTAAAAGGTAAACAAGGACGTTTCCGTCAAAACTTGCTCGGTAAACGTGTTGACTATTCTGCCCGTTCGGTAATCGTCGTTGGCCCTGAATTAAAACTTCATGAATGCGGTCTTCCAAAAGATGTTGCATTGGAATTATTCAAACCTTTTGTAGTATGTAAAATTATAGAAAGAGGTATTGTTAAAACTGTAAAATCGGCCCGTAAATTAGTAGATAAAAAAGTTGCAGCCGTTTGGGATATATTAGAAAACGTAATTAAAGGACATCCTGTAATGCTTAACCGTGCTCCAACCCTGCACAGGTTATCCATCCAGGCATTCCAACCTAAGCTTATTGAAGGTAAGGCTATCCAATTGCACCCGCTTACTTGTACAGCGTTCAACGCTGACTTTGACGGTGACCAAATGGCAGTTCACCTTCCATTGGGTAATGCAGCCGTGTTAGAAGCTCAATTACTGATGTTAGCTTCTCATAACGTATTGAATCCGGCTAACGGAGCGCCTATTACCGTTCCTTCTCAGGACATGGTGCTTGGATTATACTATATGACCAAAGCTAAGAAGAGCACCAAAGAAGAAGTGGTAAAAGGAAGCGGATTAACATTCTACTCACCTGAAGAAGCTATCATAGCATTCAATGAAAAGAAAATTGATTTGCATGCGATTGTAAGAGTGAAAACAGCTGTAAAAGAAAAAGAAGTTATTTCCGATAAACTCATTGAAACCACTTTGGGGCGTATCCTGTTTAACCAAGTTGTGCCTAAGGAAATGGGATATATCAATGAACTTTTGACCAAGAAAAATCTCCGCGATATTATATCGGATGTGCTGAAAGTTGCCGGTATGGCAAAAACAGCCAAGTTCCTGGATGATATTAAGGACTTGGGTTATTACTATGCATTTAAAGGCGGATTATCATTCAACTTAAATGACGTTGTAATTCCTAAGGAAAAAGAAAAGATGATTGCCGATGCGAATGCTCAGATTGACGAGGTGCGCGACAATTATAGCCAGGGATTCATTACCAACAATGAACGTTACAACCAGGTAATTGATATCTGGACACATACCAACTCTAAAATTACCAAGCAGGTAATGGATCAGTTGAGCAGCGACCGCCAAGGATTCAACGCAATCTATATGATGTTGGATTCCGGTGCGAGGGGTTCTAAAGAACAGATCCGCCAGCTTTCCGGTATGCGTGGTTTGATGGCGAAGCCTCAAAAATCCGGCGCTACTATGCAGGAAATTGTGGAAAACCCTGTTATATCAAACTTTAAAGAAGGACTATCCATATTAGAATATTTCATCTCCACACACGGTGCACGTAAAGGTCTTGCAGATACAGCCTTAAAAACAGCTGATGCAGGTTACTTAACCCGTCGTTTGGTAGACGTTTCCCAGGACGTAATTATTACCGGTGTGGACTGCGGAACACTCCGTGGTCTTACGGCAGCTACGCTCCGCAAGAACGACGAAATAGTTGAAACACTATATGACAAGGTACTTGGACGCGTAAGCTTGCATGATATTCATAATCCAGCTACGGGCGAACTGATCGTTGGCGCGGGAGAAGAGGTTACCGAGCATCATGCCGAAAAAATAAAAAATTCACCTATTGAAAGCGTAGAGATCCGTTCCGTGCTAACCTGCGAAATGCGCACAGGCGTATGCTCCAAGTGCTACGGACGTAACCTTTCAACCGGCAGAATGGTACAGAAAGGCGAAACCGTAGGTGTTATTGCGGCACAATCTATCGGTGAGCCCGGCACACAGCTTACACTTCGTACATTCCACGTGGGTGGTACAGCGGCTAACATTATGGCATCTTCGAAAATTGAAGCCAAATATGATGGTGTTGTAGAAATGGAAGAAGCAAGAACCGTTACCAACAAAGGCCCGGAAAAGAACAGGGAAGTGGTAATATCACGTTCAGCCGAATTGAAAATTTTAGATAAAAATACAGGACTTGTGCTTACAACGGCTAATGTGCCGTATGGTTCATTCCTTTATACAAAGCATGGTGCAGCGGTTAAAGCAGGGCAATTGCTTTGCGACTGGGATCCGTACAATGCCGTTATTATTTCTGAATTCTCGGGCAAGTCTGAATTTGAATTTATAGAAGAAGGCGTTACTTTCCGTGAAGAATCAGATGAACAAACAGGATTTAAAGAAAAGGTAATTATCGAAACAAAGGATAAAACCAAGAATCCTATCATCAAGATTGTAAACAAAAAGGAAACCCTCAAATCATATAACATCCCTGTAGGCTCTCACGTTATCATCTCCGATGGCGATGCGATTGAAACAGGACAGATTTTGGTTAAGATACCTCGTATCTCCGGTAAATCGGGTGACATTACAGGTGGATTGCCACGTGTAACAGAATTGTTTGAAGCACGTAATCCATCAAACCCTGCCGTAGTATCCGAAATTGATGGTGTGGTGACCTTTGGTAAAGTGAAAAGAGGTAACCGTGAAGTAATGGTTGAATCGAAAGCAGCTGTGAAGAAAACCTATTTGGTTCCGCTTTCCAAACATATACTTGTACAGGAAAATGACTTTGTAAAAACAGGTGAAGCGCTCTCCGACGGAGCTATTACACCGGCCGATATATTATCCATCAAAGGACCGACAGCAGTTCAGGAATATCTTGTAAATGAAGTACAGGAAGTTTATCGTCTGCAAGGTGTGAAGATCAATGACAAGCATTTTGAAGTTATTGTTCGCCAGATGATGCGTAAAGTTGAAATTGAAGATCCGGGAGATTCCGTGTTCCTTGAAAGGCAACTGATACCTAAGAGCGAGTTTATGGCCAACAACGATGAACTGTATGGTAAAAAAGTAATTACTGATGCAGGCGATTCAGAAGACTATAAAGTTCACCAAATAGAAAGCGCCCGCAGGCTGAGAGATGAAAACCTTCGTTTGAAGAGAGAAGGCAAGAAACTTGTTCAGTTCAGAGATGCGGTTCCGGCTACATCTAATCCGGTATTGCAGGGTATTACCAGAGCGTCACTGCAAACAGAAAGCTTTATTTCGGCTGCATCCTTCCAGGAAACAGTTAGGGTACTTAACGAAGCTGCTATAAGCGGTAAAGTTGACTACTTACAAGGCCTGAAAGAAAACGTTATTGTGGGCCACTTAATACCTGCAGGAACAGGATTGCGCGAATACGAAAAGCTTATTGTAGGCTCTATGGAGGAATATCAACGCCTCATGGATTCCAAGAAAGAACAAGAGCTTTCAGAAGTAGAAGCAAGATAAGTTCTTCAGACAAATTAAATACAAAGGCATCTCAAATGAGGTGCCTTTTTTTATTTACACATCATAAAGGTACTATACCAAATTATATACTTCCCAAAAGTCAATGACTTGCTCTGCCCTAATTCGGTCCCACTAATTAGTGGATTGGCATGTTTTATCGGCTACTGCATGTAAAACTTTTTTATGTTCCGTAAAAGTCAATAACTTCTTGTGAAAATACTCACCACCTAACCCCCTCTCTACCGGTAGAGAGGGGAAAGCAAAGCAGGGGTGAGTCAATGACTTTTCGCAAAATCACTTTTTAAATCATTACTTTGACCCTCAAAATGAGAATTTTCCTTTTTCTGAATTCTCATTTACAACAAACAGAAATACAGCGCATTAACCCGTAAAAAGACAACTTGAAAACCGTGAAAATTAGTCTTATTTTGAAATGTTAAAATCGGCCCTTTTCCGCAATTTCAAACCTGCTTTTATGGCTCAAAACCTACCCGTGAAAATAATAAATACAAATTTTAAGTAGCTCAAAATGTGTGAATTATAGATATAGGGTGTAGTAAACTACTTGTATATCCGTCAACTGAAAAGTATTTATACCTCCGCAAAGGTTTTTTTTTATATTTTTGCAAACTCACTCAAACCCTCGAAATAGACTAGATGAAAGATTCGTTACAAAATTATCCCAAGTTCAAACTTGAGAGCACTTTTACGAAGGAGCAGCACGACTTTTTTAATAAATACGGATTTGTACATTTTACCGGCGTTTTCAATCTCCAGGAAGTAAAGGAATTTATTGCAGGGTATGAAGATGCTCAGGCAAAATTGATAGCTTCTAAGGAAAAAATGGTGAATGGCATACCCGTAATTTTTGGCCACGATGAAAACGGTAAAAGAATAGTACAGCGTTTCCCATATACTTCCAAGTATAGCGAACGTATTCACGAAATGGCAATTGATCCTCGCATACAAGGCTTTAAAGGATTGCTAAAACAAAAATCGAGCCGTGTAACCGAAGATGAACGCGATGGAGTAGTATTTAACCACTATGTAAATTCCAAGCATAGCCGTTTTAAACAAATGGGCTGGCACACCGATTCTATAAGGGAAGTATTCTATGGTAAAAAGGTTTACGAAACACTTAACATAGGTATTTATTTAGATGATTCTTCTGCTGTAAACGGTGGATTAAGGATATTGCCCGGTACACATAAGCAAAACTTATTCGGTATGCTCTTCACCAAGATGTATTACCGCAATACCAAGGAAGATAAAGACGAAGTGCTTGTAATTGCAAGCGCCGGAGATGTGGTAGTGCATCACGGGCACATGTGGCACCGTGTAGGCCATTCCGAACATAAAGATGGAGTGAGCCGCCGCCGGATCATGTATATACCTGTGTTATGCGGACCTAAGCAAAAGCCTAAGCCCATAGGTAAAAAGAAAACTCCTATATATCACCACTTGCAGGCATTTGCCAAGTTTGACGGGGAATAAGATGTCATACGCTTTAATAACAGGAGCCAGCAAAGGAATAGGCAAAGAATTTGCAACAAGCTTAGCTAAGCGCAAATACAACCTGCTTTTAATTGCGCGTACCGAAAATCTTCTTTCAGAACTAGCCGCTGAGCTTCAAAATAAATACGGGATAACTGTTGCCTGTAAAGCGATTGATTTATCATCATCTAACGCTGCCGAAGAGATAATGGCATGGTGTAAACAAGGCAACTATGATATTAATGTGGTGGTTAATAATGCGGGGTATGGCTTGAATGGCCCTTTTGAAAAACTATCGCTCAAAGAACAAATTAATATGATGGGGCTCAACATGAGCACTTTGGTAGAGTTTACACATTTGGCAATTCCACTTCTCAGACAACATAGCGGTAAAAGCTATATACTGAATGTAGCCAGTACAGCGGCATATCAGTCGGTTCCGTATTTGGGAGTTTATTCGGCCACCAAATCTTTTGTGTTATCCTTTACAAGAGCTATACGCCAGGAGTTAAAGGGTTCCAATATATCAGTTACCTGTCTCAGCCCCGGTGCTGTCGAAACCCACTTTATGGAAAGGGCAGGAATGGACAAGGTGAAAAAAATAGTAAAACAGGCCAAAAAAGTTGAAATGCAAGCCGACGTTGTAGCTGAGTTTGGTATCAATGCCATGCTACAAGGTAAAGCAGAAGTTATACCCGGAATAGTGAATAAGATAGGAGCATTTGCAAACAGGCTGGTACCTAAGAATGTTGTTGAAGGGGTAGCAAAGGGACTCTATTCTCCCAAAAATTAGGATAGTACTGCAATGTCTATTAAGGTATGTATCTGAGGGGTTCGTCCTTTATAAGGGGAGAAATATCCAAATCACGTCATACAAACCCTAAAAGGAGTATATTCGTAAATTCTGGAAATATCCTTTAACACGTAAATGCAGTTATGGTAATTATCATATTTTTTCTTTCACACTGGTTTTTGTCTTTGTTCTGCCAGACCTTTTTCAATCACCGTTATGCCTCCCACAAAATGTTTACCATGAGCAAAGGCTGGGAGCGGTTCTTTTATTTTATGGCATTTATGATACAGGGCTCTTCCTTTTTAAATCCGCGTGCCTATGCCATTCTGCACCGTATGCATCATTCATATAGTGATACCGAGAAAGACCCGCACTCTCCGCACTTTTTTAAGGATGTATGGCAGATGATGATACAAACTAAAAACCTATATGGCGCTTATGTGCAGCGTAAAGTTGAACCGGAAGAAGCTTTCCGGGGAAATTATCCGGAATGGCCATTGATAGATAAGATTGGGGACCTTTGGGTTGTGCGAATTGCTTTTGCTGCTGCCTATACGGCTTTTTATGTGGCCTATGCAACAAATCCTTTTCTCTATATTTTATTGCCCGTACAATGGTTTATAGGGCCTGTGCAGGGCGCCATAGTAAACTGGTGCGGACACAAATATGGCTACTCCAATTTTGATAATAACGATAAGTCGAAAAATACACTTCCGATGGATTTTTTCCTATTGGGAGAACTGTTCCAAAATAATCATCACAAAAGCCCTAACAATCCGAACTTTGCAAGACGCTGGTTTGAGATTGACCCCGTATTCCCTGTAATGCTTTTACTAAGCGGCGTGGGAATTATTAAGATGAGAAGGGTAAGGGCGAAGTAAACTAAAATCTTTTTTGAGGAGATAAGGATGAACTCTTATTATTTATAGAGCTCCACATCATTATGCACTTGAGCCTGTTCAAATGAATTGAGTTTCATTTTTTCTACTAGGTCCATTTTACGCTTATTAAGCAATATTTTTTTAATATTTTCTTTTTCAAATGAAAGAGGCGAGATGCTGTTTTTTATCATATATCCTTTAATGTTAAGATAGTAGACATAGTCGGTGTCGGCAATCTGCACAATACGGTTGTGGTTATTTTGCAGAAAAATATCCTGGTTATAGGTCTGTATAGGAATTTCTTTCAGTACATCATCAAACATCAGCCATACATTATCATCTAAAAAATAATTGGAGGCATTTTGATTGCAAAAAGCTGCTAGTTTTTCCTTGTCTTTAATATCGGTGGAATTTATCCATCCCGATAACTTATCTTGTTTTGGCGTCTTTTTTGGTACTTTAACATATACGATCTTTACAATATCATTCTTTAACTCAAAATCATTTTTGTTTTGGTTGTAATAATTTTCTATGTCTTGTTCGGCAATAGTGGTGTCTAACTTTTCAGCAATCAATTCTTTTTCATAGGCGTAAATAACGAGGGAGTTTTTATAATCTTCCATTTGCCTGGAAAAATTAATTTGCTTGGCATCTAAATTATTCAATGCCTGGTGAACTATTACCTGTTGCTGCATCCACCGGGTAAGGTATTCATTCAATATTTTAAGGCTATCGGCCGGCTTGGTGCCTTTGGGAACAATGCCTTCCACATCCGATTGATAGAGGTAAGTATCGAATGCCCGTGCAATACGTTTTTTTGCAGGATCGTCATTTTTCTTTGAAACATTGCAGGACAATATTCCCGCCAGCATAATAAGAAGTAGTAAGCAGGCCTTTCCCTTGGTGAGCGTTATTGCCATTTTCGTAATAATTCAATAAGGTCTGCCAACAGGTGTCCCTTAGGGGTATCAGCCTGGGCAGGATATATTTCCATAATCCGGTTTAATAAAGATTCCGCTTGTGTTGTACTGATAAGTCCGTGCATATTTTCAATAGAAGTAAGAGCTTCCATGGCAATCGGGAAATCTTCCTTCATTACAATTTCTGCAAACATATCCATATTCGGGGTACAATCAAGGTCGGCTTCCCAGCATGCGGTTAATAGTTTCTTTTTGTTTTCAGATGTTGCTTCGCTAATTGCAGTCATAAGCAGATCAGCTGCTTTAGGCTCTTTCTTTAAAAAAGCCAACACTTGGGTTCGATCCACTTTATGCCGTTCGTCACAAATCAACTCAATTAAAATATCCATCTGTTCCTTTTTTGCTTTGTTCTCATCTTCAATACTGATGAAAACCGTGTTGTAAGCTCTGGGGTCCAGTAGTTTTTCCTTTAGCAAATCTCTCTTTAATGGCATTTTCAGGATTTATTGAAATGTAAAATTAAGGATTAATGTAAATGCAAACCCAAAATTTGGCATATATCATCTCTCCATATAAGTACATACACCCCAAAAATGGAGACCATTCCCGCCAAAAAAGTTTTGGCAGTCATTCTCTCTTTGTATAAAAAGTAAGCCATAGGCATTATTACAATAGGCTCAATGGAAATGATAGTCTGTGCCACAGCAACCTTACAAAGCGTAAGGCTCCACATTACCAATACAATAGATAATACCATTCCGAAAATACTGGCTAAAGTGGCTTTAGGAATAGTAGCCTTATCTTCCCGGATAGGCTTAATTACCCTTTCCCTGAATTTGCCGGTCATAAATGTGAAAATAAAATAGGCAAGGGTTGCACCCAATAGCCTTATCCAGGTGGCATGGGCAGGTGAAATCAAAACCGATTCTCCGGTAACAGCTTTTTTTGCAAGTGCCATATGAAAGCCCTGGCAAATCCCTGCCAGTATTCCGAATAAAACCCCTTTGCTTATTTTTCCATGCTCATGCACTATGTGTTCCTCAATTTCTTTCGTATCGCCGGCTTGTATGAACCAAAGCATGCCGCCAATGCTGATAGCCATGCCAGTTATGCCAATGAAATCAATGCGTTCGCCAACTAGCAAGAAGCTGAAGGCCAATGCAGATCCGGGAGCAATGGTATAGAATATGCTGGAACGTTTTGCCCCTAGTATTGCCATGGAATGGAATCCGAAATAATCGCCTATTACAAGGCCTATAATGCCTGAAATGCATAAGTAAATGTATTCGGTTGCAGAAGGAGTTGTAAATAATGCGACCGGAGATTCATTATCAAGAATCATTACCACAATACTTAATACGATAAAGCCCACCATTAGCCTGAAATGATTGATGGCAACAGGACCCCATTTCCTTGCTGCATCCGTAAAAGGAAACATGGAAAAGGTTCCTGCCAGCATGGCAAGAAATGCAAGTAAATAACCAAAGCCCGAAGAATGTTGAAAATCCATAAAACAAAAAGTGCATAAAGGTAGATAACTTTCAACTTTATTAACTTTACAAACTTTTAAACCTAAAATGAATATTATAGTTACCGGAGCCAGCAGGGGAATTGGGTATGAACTTACCAAGCTTTTTGCTGCTGACCCGAAAAACAAAGTGGTTGCCATTTCGCGTAACAGGCTTAAGCTGGAGCAGTTGAAACGAGAATGCCGGGGTGGAACGGTTCACCCTGCCGTGGTTGATTTTAGTAATAAAGATTTTAAAAGGGATATTATGTTGCAGGTGCTTTCGCACATCAGCACGGTTGATGTATTGATCAATAATGCTGGCGTGTTGGTTCACAAGCCTATGGAAGAAATGACTGCCGATGATGTGGAAAATATTTTTCGTGTAAATGTTACCTCGCAATTTGAATTTCTGCAGGCGCTGTTACCTTATATGGGTAAAGGACAAATGCCCACGCACATAGTAAACATATCGAGTATGGGCGGTTTACAGGGCAGCATGAAGTTTCCGGGCTTAAGCGCATATAGCGCAAGCAAAGCTGCACTTGCCACTTTAACAGAATGCCTGGCAGAAGAGTTTAAAGACCGCAATATTTCAGTAAATTGCCTGATGCTGGGAGCGGTACAGACAGAAATGTTTGAAGAAGCTTTCCCGGGAGAGAAAACAGAAATGACTCCCCTCATGATGGCTGCCTACATTCGTGATTTTGCAATTACAGGTGCCAACTTTTTCAACGGAAAAATAATTCCGGTTTCTAAAAGCACTCCTTGATAATTTCTCAAAAGCAACCTTCTTATTCAAGGTTGAACTTTATGTGGAGTATTAATTGGAATTTATGAAAATTCCAAAATATTTACTTCTGAAAGTTCAAATCGAACCGAAAATTTATTTTCATCGGAAGAAAACATGCTTTCATCTTGTTAAACCACCAGTTTGACTTAAAAGTATATCAAATAGCAGTAAAATAGGGGTGAACAACGTCTATTAGTATAATAGCGGTCAGCGATAAAAAATAAATAAATAAAAATTTTTTCTGTAAAAATGTGTTTTGGATTGGATATGAGCATTAAATGACAAACGTAAATATTTTATTTTTTAATGAATAGTAAAATACTGATATATGTATACAGATTTTAATCGGGAATATATTATAATTGCAGCATGACTAAACTATTAGAAACCCAAGTTACCGAACCGCTTCCTCAACTTAAGTCTTTACTTACGTCTGCGAAGCCTTATCTGAAGCCCAGGATAAGAATGTTACTCGCGCTTAAAAAAGAGCGCAGGGCCACGAGAATTAACATAGCCAAAGCATCCGGAGCAAGCTACAGTTCTATCCTTAAATGGAGCGAATTGTATGATAAGGGAGGACTGAAAGCCCTTATGCAATTGCAAGACAAAGGACACAGAAGGTTTTTATGGCCCGAAAAAATTCGGCGTGACCTTGAAACCAGGCTGAAAGGTGGCGATCCTACCAGCTACAAAGAATTGCATAAATGGTTGCAAAAAAAGCATGGGTTAAAGGTGAGCCTTCCTACTTTGTATAAGTATGCACGCAAAGATTTTGGCGAAGAGATCCGCGAATTGAGGTTGAATCAACTTCCTCAAATTAAGGAATCGCTTGCTGAGTTGAAAGAAGCTTACAAGCTTGCTTTGCCGCGTATCAAGCCAAGGATTCAGATTTTGATTATGGTGAAAGAACGTAAAATCAACGGTATTGGCGACATTACCCGCGAAACCGGAAGTTCTTTCATGCGTATCATGAATTGCCTTGAGCTTTACAAAAAAGGCGGTTTGGCAAGAGTACGCCAAAGCCAGGCAGGGCCATTCCGGACGGTTATTAATGAAGATACGCACAATGCAATTAAAAAGCGCCTTCAAAACAAACCGAACGAAAAACTCTCTGATTTGCACCGTTGGCTGCAAAAAAATCATTTACCCAAACTCCAATATGTTACCTTACACTCTCATTTAAGGAAACATTTTCCGGGTAAGTCAAGAGCCGGTAAAAGCAAAAAACGCTTTTACTAATTCACTAATTCAATAAGCCTCTTTAAAGATAGTCCCGGCGATTCAGTCGGGACTATTTCATTTTATAGAACCGTTAAGTATCCCTATGCCGGTTTTGCACAGCGCTTTGGCATGGCTTCTTAGTCGCTTTGCCGCTTTAGGATAATTACGGCACCAGTCTCCAAAACCATCCCCCTGATTTCTGGAATGAGCATTGCCGTAAGGATAACCGCGTTGGCGTGAACCATAACCTTCCTGAGCGATTTGTCCAGCCGGGGCGGTATTCAGTGCATCGGTAATTTTTTTCTTGAATGCTTTGCGGTCGGTGCAATCCAGCGTTAACAGTAAAGCGGCTTCACCGGGGCTATCGGTTGCCCAGGCTTCCAGAGCCGATGCTCCGGCTTTGTTATTTTTTGCCCAAAGGCCTATTTTTATTTTCGGGGAACAGCCCGGAAGAGCTAAAAGAGCCAAACTAAGAGTTAAGAATAAAAGTGTTTTTTTATAGGAGCAATAGGTAGCCATATAATATGTAGGAGTAAGTGTGCGAATGTAATGTTTTTGAAATGCAGATTGCCGATAAATTCATTCCCATTTTATTTTAAAAGTTATTCACATTTTCCAATTGTAGATATGGAAAAAATCTATATTTGCAGCGATTTTGAAAAAAAGCAGTTAAAAAGTACCTGAAATAAACATACAAGTGTCTGATTTTAAATATATTTCAAAACTAAGGAAGCTAATTTTAATAGCTACCTTGCTCTTTGTGCTTCCTTCCTTTGTTTTTGCAGGAGCTGATAGCGCTAAAAAGTTCCAGGCGGGGGATATGATTTTAGAGCACGTTAGCGATGCACATAGCTGGCATATTGCAGGCGATATTGCTATTCCTCTTCCTATAATACTATACTCTTCTACCCATGGTTTATCTATATTCTGTTCTAACAAATTAGAGAATGATGCAGTTTACAATGGATACAAATTAATAAATAAAGAAGGAGAGCATATTGTAGCCGTAAATGCTGATGGTTCTGAGAATAAAGAAGATACTGCCAAGCTATGGGATTTGTCATTAACTAAAAATGCTACTACCGTAGTTATAACGGGCTTGTTGTTATTATTCTTGATGCTGGGTGTTTCAAAAGCCTATCGCACCAAGGGGTTAAGCGCACCTAAAGGAGCCCAGTCCTTTTTCGAACCTATTATCATTTTTATACGCGATGATGTTGCTATTCCTTGTATAGGTAAGCATAAGTATGAGAAATTCATGCCCTATCTGCTTACGCTATTCTTCTTTATTATATTTTTAAATCTGTTGGGATTGATTCCGGTTTTTCCAGGGGGAGCAAACGTAACAGGCAATATTGGCATTACTATGACATTGGCTGCTTTTACTTTTATTCCGATGATGGTGTATTCGGGCAAATATTATTGGTCTCACACGTTATGGATGCCCGGCGTTCCTGCTCTTGTAAAGATATTAATACTTGGCCCTATTGAAACGCTTGGTGTTATTTTAAAACCCTTCACTCTTCTTATACGGATGTTTGCCAATATTTTGGCAGGGCACATTGTAGCTCTTTCTTTTTTCAGCCTTATATTCATCTTTGGAAGTTTATGGGGACATTTTGCAGGGTATTTAACTTCTGTTTTTTCAGTAGCTTTTACGGTAGGTATGTTATTGCTCGACCTTTTAGTTGCTTTAATTCAGGCGTATGTATTCACTCTTTTATCGGCCATATATTTCGGAATGGTAACCGAAGAACACAAACACCACTAAATAATGGATTCTTTAACTTTAAATAATTATAAATTATGTTATCATCAGTGTTATTAGACGTAGCTGCTTCAGGTGGAAACGTAGGTATTGGTTATGGTCTTGGCGCAGTAGGCGCCGGCTTAGCTGCTCTTGGTGCCGGTATCGGTATCGGTCAAATTGGCAGCGGCGGACTGGAATCAATGGCTCGCCAACCTGAAATTATGGCTGACCTTCGTACCAACATGATTCTTGCCATCGCTTTCGTAGAGGGTACTTCCTTCTTCGGTATGGTAATCGGATTATTGGTACTGTTGATCAAGTAATAGCTATTTTGAACTCCGGAGACATCAACGGTTGGTTGGTCTCCGGGGTTTTATTAAAAGTAAAGAAGTAAGAACGAAATCAGTATTCAAAACTTATAACTCAAGAAAATGAATCTTATATTACCATCCGTCGGACTCATATTTTGGATGTCAATCACATTCATCATTGTCTTTGTTCTGCTCCGCAGAATGGCATGGAAGCCAATTTTAGGCGCACTTAAAGACAGGGAGAAATCAATACAAGATGCCCTTGATTCCGCTGAAAAAGCAAAAGAAGAAATGGCTGCTCTTAAATCAAGCAACGAGGCTATACTTTTAGAAGCCCGCAATGAAAGGGACAAGCTTTTAAAAGAAGCCAGAGAAACCAAAGAAAGCATTGTTGGAGAAGCCAAAGCTGCTGCTCAAAAAGAAGCGGATAAGATCATGCAAAATGCCCGGGAAAATATTCAAGGCGAAAAAGCTGCCGCTATGGACGAACTGAAAAACCAGGTGGCAAAACTTTCCATTGAAATTGCGGAAAAGATTATCCGTACCGAACTTTCTACGGATGAAAAACAAAAAGCGCTCGTCAATACGCTACTGGACGAAGTTAACCTTAACTAAAAGAAAGCATGCCGAATTCATCAATTGCATACCGCTACGCTAAATCGCTCATAGAACTTGCCGCTGAAACGAATAAGGAAGGCGAGGTATATACCGACATGTGCAAATTGTTGAAATATTGCCAGAAGGTAAAGGACTTCGACCTGTTGCTCCAAAGCCCGTTAGTTAAGACCGGTAAAAAAATAAGCACATTCAAGATATTATTAAAAGGAGAAATAACCGAAATGACCGATAAATTTTTGGTGCTTCTGGCCAAAAATAAAAGGGAATCATATCTCCAAAAAATTGCAGAAGAATATATTGACCAGTATAAGACCAAAATGAAGATTAGCACCGTGATTATTACATCGGCTGTAAAACTAGATGAACCGACACGGGAACGCCTGCTTAAAATACTCACCAATCTGCTTAAGAACAAGATTGAACTACATGAGAAAATAGACCCAAAAATTATCGGAGGATTTGTACTCACTGTTGGAAACCGTAGGGCAGATATGAGTGTTCTCCGCCAATTAAAACAACTGAACAAAAATTTTAACCAATCATATATCCTTAATTAATTTATAAAGAGTCATGGCTGAAATAAAACCGGCGGAAGTATCTGCCATCTTACGCGAACAATTATCAGGATTTAAGACTGAAAAAGAACTTGAAGAAGTTGGAACAGTGCTCCAAATAGGTGATGGTATTGCACGTGTATTCGGACTGGACAGCGTTCAGGCAGGAGAACTTGTGGAGTTTGAAAACGGCTTGAAAGGTATTGCCCTCAACCTGGAAGAAGATAACGTAGGATTGGTATTACTCGGTCCCTCCGGAGATATTAAAGAAGGTGCAACAGTAAAACGTACCGGAAAGATTGCTTCTGTTAAAGCCGGCGAAGGCTTGCTTGGAAGAGTGGTGGATGGTATGGGAAATCCGATTGACGGAAAAGGCCCTATCACCGGCGAACTATATGACATGCCAATGGAGCGTAAAGCTCCGGGTGTAATTTACAGGCAGCCGGTTAATGAACCCCTACAAACAGGTATCAAGGCTATTGACGCGATGATTCCGATCGGGCGCGGACAACGTGAGTTGATCATCGGTGACAGGCAGACAGGTAAAACTGCTATTGCTATTGACACCATCATCAACCAAAAAGAATTTTACGAAAAAGGTGAACCGGTATATTGTATTTATGTTGCTATTGGCCAGAAGAACTCTACCGTAGCAAACGTATTGCGTACCTTAGAAGAGAAAGGTGCTATGCCTTATACCATTATTGTTTGCGCCAGTGCGGCAGATCCTGCCCCTATGCAATTCTTCGCTCCGCTATCCGGCGCTGCCATGGGCGAATTCTTCCGCGATACAGGCAAAGCAGCTTTAATTATTTATGATGATCTTTCAAAACAAGCGGTAGCATATCGTGAGGTATCACTTCTTCTTCGTCGCCCTCCGGGACGTGAAGCATACCCCGGTGACGTATTTTATTTACACTCTCGTTTATTGGAAAGAGCTGCTAAAGTTAATGCCGATCAAAGCGTAGCCAGCAATATGAATGACCTTCCACCAAGTATAAAGCATTTGGTAAAAGGCGGAGGCTCTCTCACCGCATTGCCTATTATTGAAACACAAGCAGGTGACGTTTCTGCTTATATCCCTACTAACGTTATCTCTATCACCGACGGACAAATATTTTTGGAAAACAACCTCTTCAATGCCGGTGTAAGGCCTGCTATTAACGTAGGTATCTCCGTATCGCGTGTGGGCGGTAATGCGCAGATCAAATCCATGAAAAAGGTGGCGGGTACATTAAAACTTGACCAGGCTCAATTCCGCGAATTGGAAGCCTTCTCCAAGTTCGGTTCTGATTTGGATGCAGCTACTAAATTCGTTTTGGAAAAAGGTTCACGTAACGTGGAAATATTGAAACAACCACAATATTCACCCGTATCGGTTGAAAAGCAAGTTGCTATTATTTATTGCGGGACTAAGGGCTTACTGAAAGATGTTCCATTAGACAAAGTAAAGGAATTTGAAACCGAATATTTAGGAATACTGGAAGCTCAGTATAAAAATGTTCTCAGCGAATTAAAAGCAGGCAAACTGCCTGATGACGTAGTTGCCACATTGGAAAAAGTAGCATTAGATTTAGCTAAGAAATATAAGAAGTAAAGAGCCATGCCAAACTTAAAAGAGGTACGCATACGGATATCATCTATAATCTCTACACAGCAGATCACCAGCGCCATGAAAATGGTGTCGGCAGCTAAGTTGCGCAGGGCCCAGGATGCTATTATCCTGATGAGGCCTTTTGAGGCAAAGCTGAAAGAAATACTGGATAATCTTATTCTTTCTGCCGGTTCAAGTGCAGGTGTTTTTGCAAAAACCCGTCCTGCCGAAAAAGTTATTATTGCCGTCATTACCTCTAATCGGGGCTTGTGTGGCGGTTTTAACTCCAATGTAATTAAAGCGGTTAACCAACTTGTAAGGGACAAATATGCTGAACAGGCCAAAAAGGGAAATGTAAGTTTTGCCTGCATTGGTAAAAAAGGGTCGGACTTTTACAAAAGGAATAATGCTAAAATATTCGCATCTCGCAATGAACTTTGGGATAAGCTTACCTACGATAACGTTGCTGAATTTGCCGGAGAGATATTGAAGCTGTATGCTGAAGGGAAAGTAGATAGGGTAGAACTGGTATACAACAAATTTAAAAATGCTGCTACGCAGATTATATGTGCTGACCAATTGCTTCCATTCTCTGCTGAGGCTTCCGTTGATAAAGCGAAAAGCGCTGCACCTAAAGAAGGTATTGGCAAACCCGATTATATTTTTGAACCCGATAAAGAAGAGATCATTCAAAGCTTGATACCATACGCACTTAAAGTGCGGGTATATCGTTCCATGCTCGACTCGTATGCTGCTGAACATGGTGCCCGTATGACCGCCATGCATAAAGCAACTGACAATGCGGGTGAAATATTGAAGAGCCTTAAACTTACCTATAACAAAGCACGTCAGGCTGCTATTACCAAGGAGATCCTTGAAATTGTTGGCGGAGCAGAAGCTATCAATAACTAAGCTTTTATTTTTCTTTTACTTTAATTTGTCTACGTAAAGAACGAAACCCGTTTTTATTTTTTGGGATAATCGTAATTAACCATCCAGATAAAGCCATATTTATCTTGCAACATGCCGAAATAAGCGCCCCAGAACATGTCTGCTATTGGCATAGTGACTTTACCTCCGGCTGAAAGTGCTTTGAAAACACGGTCAGCTTCCTCTTTGCTATCTGCGCCAATAGACAAAGAAAGATGTTGCCCGATTTTCACTTCTCCCATTCTCAGGTTTGCATCGCTGCCCATTAAAATGGTTTCCTTGCTGATAGGTAAAGAGACATGAAGAATGCGTTTCTTTTCTTCTTCCGGCATTTCATGTCCGGGTTGTGTAGGCATATCTCCAAATTTGCTTATCTGGCGGAACTCACCTCCAAATACCGATTTATAAAATTTGAATGCGTCTTCGCAATTACCGTTAAAGGTTAAATATGGATTTACAGTTGCCATGGTGTTTTTTATTTATTGGTTAATGAATATTTTCTGAGTCAAATATACTCGTATTTTTCTTTGGAAAATGAGGCGAAAAATAACAATGAAATAACAGTGGAAATACAATGAAAATACAGTGAAATAACAATGAAAAGCACTGTTTTTGATTTTTAAAATTGGTTGATAATGAATGTATTGTACGAAAATCTATTGTTAAATACAATAAAATGCAATAAAAAATTGCCAAAATGAGCCCCAAAATGATGCCCGAAAATGGATTAAAAACCGTGTTAATTTTCATACATCAAAGATAGTGTATGAAATAGTGGATTCTAAAAAAGTCAATGACTTTTGAGCCTTTCTAGTATTGTGCATACTAGCCAATTACTTATCTCGTTGCCATTTTTCTTCTATGATCCAAGGAAAGGATGCCCGGACCACTAATAGTATAAGGAAGCATTGAACAATTACTCTCTAGTTTCAGAATCAATCAATTGGCTTTCGACTTGTTTATTGCTTTACCCTGTTTGGGTTTCCAATCTTTATCGAATTTTTTAAGCCCGAAGATCCCGATATTTCCAATGTTAATATTAATGGTTGATTTGCTGTTGTCATTATTTGCATAGTTATCCACAATTAGGCAAAAGGCAATCAGAAGTTCTTTATTGCATTCATCATCTGCATATAATGTATAACTATCACCCTTAAAAGTTGTAACGGATGCTTCTGTGAAATAAGCGACTTGCACATCATTTTTATAAATGGAATATTTCAAACCCCGGTTTCCATAAATATCATAAGTGTCCGCCCCACAAACACATTGATAAGCTAAACGCCAATAAGAAATCGTCTTGAAATCCAGTATCTCGCTTTCACCTAGCTGAATTGTGTATGTTGCTTTAAATGGCGTGAATTTTCTATTTATAACCAGTATGGCTTCGCCTCCCTTTTCTTTAGTAAGAGATATTTCTGCCAACAGCTGGAACAAGGCTTTTGATGCAAAATAACTCTGTATTCCGTTTACCAAAACCGAATATTTATCTCCAATCGAAATATTTTTTTTAATTATATCAATTTGCATCCCTTGCTATTTATTTTTTTGTTCGGAGGCATTCGTCATTCAGAATCCAACATTCAAAATTCGCGAAGGGTTATACTTTCCCCACTCCGTGGCAGTTCTTGTACTTTTTACCGCTTCCGCATGGGCATGGATCATTACGTCCTATTTTCTTTTCAGCGACTGCCGGTTTAACTTTAGCAGGTGCAGGTTTTCCGTCTGTGCCAACAGGAGCATCATCTCCGCTACGGTTAGTTTCTAGGGTAACATTATCTCTCACTTCCCTTGCTTCCTGTATCTCTCCACCCGGTGCATCAGACACAGGCAGGCATTTCATCAGGAAGGAAGTAATGTTTTTGTTCATCCTCAGCAACATAGTGCGGAAGAGTTCAAACGATTCAAACTTATAAATAAGCAAAGGATCTTTCTGTTCGTAAACAGCATTACGCACCGATTGGCGCAGGTCGTCCATCTCGCGCAGGTGTTCTTTCCATTCATCATCCAATACGGAGAGAAGAACCGTTTTTTCCATTTCAGTGAGCACTGCTTTTCCATTGCTTTTATAGGCCTCTTCCAAGTTTGCAACTACACGCAAAGCATGTATTCCGTCGGAAACAGGTATCTGTATATTTTCAAAATTCCGTTGGTTATTTTCATAAACACCTTTCAGGAAAGGGGCTATTTCTTTGGTCAGTTTTTCACCTTTTTTCAGGTAATGGCCCTGCGCATTTTCAAATATCTTTTCAGAAATTTCTGCGGCCGTAAGGGATTGGAATTCCATAGCATCTACCGGAGACTCTATTGCCAAAACGCGGAATAGTTCTAATTTAAAACCTTCATAATCTCCATCCGGTCCGTGATACTCACTAACCAGATTTTCACACACATCCATAAACATATTGGATATATCAACCGAAAGCCTTTCACCGAATAATGCATGGCGGCGGCGTTTGTATACCACTTCACGTTGCTGGTTCATCACATCATCATAATCAATAAGGTGCTTACGTATGCCGAAGTTATTTTCTTCTACCTTCTTTTGGGCCCTTTCAATGGATTTGGTGATAAGAGAATGTTGAATTACTTCTCCTTCTTCAATACCCATTCTGTCCATCATTTTAGCAATACGTTCCGAGCCGAATAAACGCATCAGGTCATCTTCCAGCGATACAAAAAACTGCGATGTACCCGGATCGCCCTGGCGTCCTGCACGGCCGCGCAACTGCCTGTCCACACGCCTTGATTCATGCCTTTCTGTACCAATAATCGCTAACCCGCCTGCTTCTGCAACACCCGGCCCAAGCTTGATATCGGTACCCCGGCCTGCCATGTTGGTGGCTATGGTAACGGTTCCCGGTTTACCGGCTTCTGCAACAATCTCCGCTTCGCGCTGGTGCATTTTTGCATTCAATACATTATGTTTTATGCCGCGTAGTTTCAGCGTACGCCCTAATAATTCAGATATTTCTACGGAGGTTGTACCAACGAGTACAGGCCTTCCGTCTTTAACACATTTTTGTATTTCCTCTATTACGGCATTGTATTTTTCCCGCTTGGTCTTATAAACTAAATCCTGGCGGTCATCACGAATCATATCCTTGTTAGTGGGGATATTCACCACCTCTAATTTATAAATGGTCCAGAATTCGCCAGCTTCCGTTTCTGCAGTACCCGTCATACCTGCCAATTTACTATACATCCTGAAATAGTTTTGCAGGGTAACAGTGGCGTATGTTTGAGTTTCTGCTTCTATTTTTACATTTTCTTTTGCTTCAATAGCCTGGTGCAAACCATCGGAATAACGCCTGCCTTCCATGATACGGCCTGTTTGCTCATCCACGATCTTCACTTCGCCTTCCATCACCACATACTCATCATCTTTCTCAAACAAGGTATAGGCTTTTACCAACTGGTTAATGGTATGCACGCGTTCCGACTTAATAGAATAATCGCGCAGCATATCATCTTTTCTTTTTGCTTTTTCCTCATCCGATATCTCCATTTTCTGAATCTCCGCAATTTCGCCACCCACATCAGGCAGAATAAAAAACTTTGGGTCTTCACCTTGTGCTGTAATCAGGTCATATCCTTTTTCGGTAAGTTCAACCGTATTATTTTTTTCGTCAATGAAAAAATAGAGCTCTTCATCTACCTTTTGCATTTCCCTGCCTTGGTCAGCTAAATAAAATGCTTCTGTTTTTTGAAGCAGCGCCCTGTTTCCTTCTTCACTCAGGAATTTAATGACGGCTTTGTTTTTCGGCAATCCCCTGTGGGCGCGCAATAAAGCAAGGCCACCTTCTTTGATATTACCGGCTTCAATAAGGCTTTTAGCTTCGCTCAAAAATTTAGTTGCAACGGTTCTTTGCGCATTTAATAGTTTTTCAACACGGGGTTTCATCTGGAAAAATTCGTGCTTGTCACCTCTTGGTGTAGGGCCCGAAATAATGAGTGGGGTACGTGCATCGTCAATAAGCACCGAGTCAACCTCATCTACTATGGCATAATAATGCCCGCGTTGTACAAGGTCTTCAGGGGAACGGGCCATATTATCGCGCAGATAGTCAAAGCCAAACTCATTGTTGGTTCCGTAGGTAATATCAGCTAAGTAAGCTTTTTTACGTTGGGGAGAGTTAGGTTCGTGTTTGTCAATAGTATCAATTCTAAGGCCATGAAACTGGAACACAGGCCCCATCCATTCCGAGTCACGTTTGGCAAGATAGTCGTTCACCGTAACCAGGTGAACACCCCTGCCTGAAAGAGCATTAAGATATATCGGCAGAATAGCCACCAGAGTTTTTCCCTCACCTGTAGCCATTTCTGCAATTTTACCGGAATGAAGTACGGCACCGCCGATAAGCTGCACAGGGTACGGCACCATATCCCATTTTACTTTGTGGCCTCTCACTATCCAAGAGCTATGCCAGGTAGCTTTTGTTCCATTAATTACGATATGGCCATATTCTTTGGCTAATTCTTTATCAATTTCACTGGCGGTAACTTCCAGTGTATCAAATTCTTTTAAGCGTCTTGTGGTTTCACGCATTACAGCAAAGGCTTCCGGCAGAATGGCGTCCAGTTCATCCTTTATTTCGGCAATTATCTCCTTTTCCAGCTTATCTATTTCTGTATAAAGCTCTTCCTTTTCTTTTATGGGTAAATCTATCTCCGTATCAGCCCTTTCCTTAAGTTCTTTTTTAGCCTGTTCTTTTTCTTCAATCCGGTCTTGTATCCGTTTTTTAAACTCAAGGGTTTTAGCCCTCAACTCATCGTGGGTAATGGATAAGAGTGTTTTTTCAATTTCCAGGGCATTGTCTATAATAGGCTGAAGCTCTTTAACATCACGGGCATCTTTACTGCCGAATATTTTGGAAAGAACCCCAACGAAGCCTTCTAACATAGTATGGTTTTTTTATTTAATAAGGTAGCAAAAGTAAACAATTACCCTCACGGGAACAGGTTTAAAATGAGGCGTATTAAAATTTAATAGTTTTTAACGAACTTAGGTATAATAAGATGACGAATTGAATGCAGGTTTATTTTGATTAATGATATACTATTTTTTTCTTATTTTTGGACGAATTCTTAAATGATATTGTAAGGAACATGAAGAAAGTATTTCCGGTTTTTTTGCTTTTGGTTTTTCATTTTTCACTGTGCAGCGCACAAGATCTGGATACTATCTTTTGCAGAAACGGTAAAACAGTAGTTGGTAAGGTTATTAATGTAGGCAAGGATAAGGTTGTTTATATCACACCTCCTGATTCTTCCAGAACAGAAATTTCCACCTGGAGGATTGACTATATAGTTTATCCGGGAGGCACCAGATTTAGCTTTACAGAAAGAAGTAAAACAGCGCCCCCTTCTACGGCAAGTTTTCATTTATCAGCTGACGTGGGTGGAAGCGTACCATCTATAAGTTACCGGGATGGAATTGCCGGTTTTCATTTTGGTCCTCGGGGAACTTTTTACTTTAATCATACTATTGGTGTGGTTGCAAAAGCAGAAGTGGATTTTAATGGTACAGGACTTGATTATATTTCCAATAGTTATTGGGGCGGGTTTTATGTTTTCCAGCAGTATTTAGCCGGGCTAACTTATCGAACCGGAGGTAAGCCGGGTTTCCCTTTTGTTGATTTTGTGGGCATGGCCGGGTTGTGTAAAGCAACCAACCCTCCTACTACTGAACAAGGCGGCGGCGCCGATCCTCTTGTACTAACCAATGCGGGAAGCGGAAGCGGCCCCGGATTTTATTTTGGCATAGATTTTACAAGTAGTGCAGACCAGCCTGTTGCATTTACTTTTGGCGCCGGTTTCTTATATGCTGCGTTTTCTTATCCCGATTATTCAACTACTGTTTCAGCATACGACCCTCATACAAGTTTAATTGGCAATACTACATCCGATCCTGTTGCTAAAATGAGCCTGGTATTATATCAAATGTATGTGGGCATTAATTTTAGAGTAAAAAAAGCCAATAAATGAAAAAATGGCTGGTATGCTTTTTGGGCTTGGCTCTTATACATTCATTTTGTAAAGCACAAGACACTATTGTTTTTCAGACGGGAGAAAAGGATGCTGTGACTGTTACATCTTTTGGAAAAAAGGCCATTAATTTTATTCTGCTGGATACTGCCTATTCGGTTAATGGAGACAGGGTTAATTATATAAAATACAGGGATGGCATCCGATATTCCTACAAAGAGCTGTATGCAAAATATGATAGTGCAAACAAAATAGAAAATATAGAACTGGCAAAAGATGATAGCGCCAATTTCCAGCCGCTTCATATTAATATTGGAATAGGGGCGAGCGCTATCGAATCAGACATTCTGAATAACGCCAATATTCCCAGTGGCGATCTGGGGCCTTATTTTACTACGCAACCTCCCGTCTATAGTGCGACCATTGATTATTCATTTACCCGCCGGCTTAGTTTTGGAATAGGGGTGGCATACCAGTCGGCCAGCGATAATCCTTCCGAGATTTTTCAAATACCGAATGATAATACGGTCAACCCGCTGGAATTAGAGAAAATTACACGCTATAATTATTCTGCCAGAGTTTTATACCATTTATTAAAACACACCGATCTGGATTTATACGCCGGGTTTAGAGGAGGTGTATCCATGTGGAAAGAACAAATAGTATCAAACTCTGATGCGGCTAGCAGTATTGTATTTAAAACTCCTGTTCCATCCTCCTATCAAGGAAGTTACCAGGTACTAATAGGAGGTATGTATCCTATATATCCTTGCTTGGGCTTGCATCTTGAACTTGGGTTCGGCACACCTTATTTATTTGAAGGTGGAATTACATTCCTGCTTTAAAAATAAAGCGAGTAAAAAGGTGTTTTATCTTTTTGTTATTAAAGGCAGCTACTACAAAATGTAATGGATTAAGCTATATCTTGCGTCCATTATTTCAATATGCCCCGCATTGCTATACTTGATTTAGGCACCAATACTTTTAACCTGCTTATTGCTGAAAAAGGCGAGCGTGGGAAACCTGTTTTTATATACTCTAAAGAGTTACCGGTGGAGATTGGCAAAGGAGGAATCCATAAAAAAGAAATTACAGCTGAAGCCATACAAAGAGCTATAAAAGCGCTGCACAAGCACCGGTTGAAAATGGATGAATTCGATATTGATGAATATTATGCTTTTGCCACATCGGCGGTACGGGATGCACAAAACGGCAAAGAGTTCACCCGCAAAATGCGTATTGAAACCGGGATAGAAATAAAAGTTCTTTCGGGCGAAGAAGAAGCCGGGTGGATTTATGAAGGAGTAAAATATGCATCGGTACTTGGTAAGGAATGTTCCCTGATTATGGATATTGGCGGGGGTAGCACGGAATTTATTATAGCCGATGAAAAAATAATATTCTGGAAAAAAAGTTATCCGCTGGGTGTATCAAGGCTGTATGAAATATTTTATCCTGCCGACCCCTTGCTTCCTAAAAAAGCAGAAGTTGAAGAACATATTTTAACTATGCTCAAGGATATGCTGGAAGCCGCATCCACCTTTAAACCCGTTGAATTGATAGGATCCTCCGGCTCCTTCGAGAGTTTTGCGGAGATGATAATTCATCGCACATCTTCCAATGCGAAAGCCATAAACGGTTATCAATTTCCCATGCCGGAATTTGAAAAACTATACAATGAACTGATCGTTTCTACCGTTGAAGAACGCTTACAAATGCCCGGACTTATACCTATGCGTGCCCCCATGTTCGCCTATTCAGCAGTGCTGACGGACCTTACACTCAAAAAACTTTCGCTCAAAAGAATGCGTTTATCGCGCTACGCCATGAAGGAAGGAATCGCCGGGGATTTACTGAGTAAACTTTAAGTTTTAACAGAATTTAAGAATACGATTTATCCGTCTCTGAGTTAATATGTACCTTTGTTTGCAGTACATTATTAATATTTATACCATAGAATGTGGAATTGGCTCGCTAATATTATTTTAAGAAACAGAATTGTGCTTCTGTTTGTTATTGCCGGAATTACTGTATTCATGGGGTATAGGGCCCTGCAGGATAGAATTGCGTATAACTACACCCAACTGCTTCCTTCTGATGACAGCGCCTGGGTTGATTATCAAAAATTCCAGCAACAATTTGGCCCTGATGGTACTGTAATGATAGCCGGAATGCAAACTGACAGTTTATTTGCCGATTTGCAGGTGTTTAACGATTGGTATAGGCTCGACCGCGCTATAAAACATACGGGAGGAATTGAAAATGTGATGTCGGTGGCATCGCTTTATAACGTGATAAAAAATGACAGCCTCAACAAAATCATTGCGCAAAATTTACTCAGTGCCGCTCCTTCTACGTTAGCAGAACTTGACAGCATTAAAAAAGTAATTTATCGGTTACCTTTCTTTGAGAACTTCATTTATAATAAGCATACCGGTTCTACCCTGATGCTTATTACTTTTAAGGAAAATGAGGTGAACACGGTAAGAAGAATTGCCATTGTAGATTCCGTAAAAAAACAAATGGATGCCTTTGGATTGAAGCATCATATTGCGATGCATTATTCCGGGATGCCCTATATACGCACCATCATTTCACGCAAAATAATGAATGAAATGGTCATGTTCCTCATACTGGCCATTATTATTACTTCGCTTATACTTCTTTTTATTTTCCGTTCTTTTTATCTGGTTGTTTTCCCGCTATTGGTTGTAATTATAGGAGTAATCTGGTCTGCTGCATTGATTGATTTATTCGGCTACCAGATAACCGTTCTCACAGGCCTTATTCCACCGCTTATCATGGTGATAGGTGTTCCTAATTGCATCTTGTTATTAAATAAATACCATACAGAATACCGTATACATGGCAACAAAATGAAAGCCATGCAACGTATGGTAACTAAAATAGGAATATCTCTTTTCTTAGCGAACGTTACTACTGCTATTGGCTTTGCGGTATTCTGCTCCACCCATAGTGCGGCGCTTGTACAATTTGGGCTGGTGTCTTCCCTTGGTGTAATGTGCACATTCCTTCTTTCTCTTTTTCTTATTCCAATTATTTTTAGTTTTCTTCCGCCGCCAAAAATTCAGCAGACAAAACATTTGGATAGAACATATACGGTAGCGCTTCTTGCCAAAATTGATAGCCTGGTGCATAAGCGCAGGAAAATAATATATGCAGTGGTTCTGATCGGGTTGCTGATTTCCGTATATGGAATATTGCAAATAAAAGCTTTGGGCTTTGTAGTTGACGACCTTCCGCAGAATGACCCTATTTATAGCGATATGCATTATTTTGAAAAATGCTTTGGAGGCGTGTTGCCAATGGAAATTGAAATAGACGGCGGGAAAACAAAAGGCATATTTGCCGAGGGTGGCAAGACTATATATAAAATGGAACGGCTGCAGAAGATGCTTAAAGAATATCCTATTTTCTCCCGTGCATTATCAATTGTAGAATTTTTGAAGTTTGCGAACCAGGCCTATCACGATGGAAATTCGAAATATTACATTATGCCTTCGCAAGGTGATTTGAAATCTATTTCTGAAGAGCTGAAGAGTGAGAAGGGCAAACAAAACCTGTTAAAGGCATTTATTGACAGCACCAGCCGCTACTCTTGCATCGATCTGTTTATGCAGGACATAGGCTCTGTGAAAATGAAAGATGTAATTTCTGTTATCGTTCCCAGGGCTGACAGCATTTTCAATTACTCGGCGGCAACTAAATCATGGTTGCCCGATTCACAGCGCGTTAAAGTAACCTTTACAGGCACCTGCCTTATTTTTTCAAAAGGGAATGATTATCTGGTAAAGAACCTTATTGAGAGTGTGCTGCTGGCAGTTATATTGGTATCGCTTGTTATGTATCTATTATTTATGTCGTTGCGAATGGTTGTGATCGCCACCATACCAAGCCTTATTCCTTTGGCTATTACATTGGGATTGATGGGCTTTTTTGATGTTCACCTTAAACCCAGTACCATCCTTATTTTCAGTATTGCTTTTGGCATCTCGTCGGACGGAACCATGTATTTCCTTACCAAATACAAGCAGGATATGCGAAAATATAAACTCAGCATTTCTGAAATAGTTTCGCTTGTGATTAAAGAAACAGGTGTAAGCATGATATATACTGCCCTAATTCTCGCCTGCGGTTTTATGATATTTATTTTCTCGGGCTTTGGTGGCACAAGAGCCTTGGGACTACTTGTTTCTGTGACCTTGCTGATGGCATACTCTTCCAACCTGATTGTGCTTCCGTCTTTTTTACTTTCATTGGAAAAGAGGATTGAGCAAAAAAGAGAAGCGAAATCTTTGTTGGATGTTGATTTGAATCTGCTGGAAGATGAATCCGGTGCAGAAGATTCAACGAAAGAAAAACACTAATTTATTATTCCACGGTAACCGACTTTGCCAAATTTCTTGGCTGGTCAACATTGCAGCCGCGCATAACGGCAATGTGATAGGAGAGGAGTTGTAACGGAATTACAGACACAATAGGAGCCATGTGTTCATCTGTTTCCGGAACTTCAATAATATAATTGGCAAGATCTTTCACGGCAGTATCTCCTTCGGTAACTACGGCAATAATATTTCCTTTGCGTGCTCTTACTTCCTGAATATTGCTCACCACTTTTTCATAAGACGGGCCTTTGGTAGCTATAACCACTACCGGCATATCCTCATCAATAAGGGCAATAGGGCCATGTTTCATTTCGGCAGCCGGATAGCCTTCTGCATGTATGTAGGATATTTCTTTTAGTTTAAGCGCTCCTTCCAGCGCAACCGGGAAAGTATATCCCCGCCCGAGATAGAGGAAATTACGCGCATCTTTAAATATTTCAGCAAGGGCTTCAATCTCTTTATTCTTCTCCAAAACCTTTTGGACTTTTTCGGGAATGCTATCCAGCTCCTGCAGCAATTGATGGAACTTAGATGTTGTTAATGTTCCTTTGGCTTGTGCTATTTCCAATGCCATAAGGGTAAGTATGGTTATTTGTGCGGTAAACGCTTTGGTAGATGCAACGCCTATTTCAGGGCCTGCGTGCGTATAAGTTCCGGCTTGTGTAGCTCTTGCTATGGAAGAACCTACCACATTGCAAATGCCAATGATGGTCGCGCCTTTTGATTTAGCCAGTTCAATGGCTGCTAAGGTATCTGCTGTTTCACCCGATTGTGAAATTGCTATTATCACATCGTTTTCATTAATTACCGGGTTCCTGTACCTAAACTCGGAGGCATATTCCACTTCCACCGGAATCCTTGCCAGGTCTTCAAATAAATATTCTCCTACTAAACCGGCATGCCAGGAAGTGCCGCATGCGACAATTATGATGCGCTGGGCATTCATGATCTTTTTTTCGTAGTCTGCAATTCCGCCGAGCTTTACCAATGCCTTGTTTACATTCAACCGGCCACGTAAACTGTCGCGTATGGAACGGGGCTGCTCATAAATTTCTTTCAGCATGAAATGAGGAAATCCACCTTTTTCAAGCGCTTCCAGGTTCATTTCTAGTTCTTCTATATAGGGGGTTCTTATCTGGTCTTTAATGGTTTTGATAGTAAAAGTTCCATCTTTTCTAAGAACTGCGAACTCTTCATCGCCTAAATAAACTACGTTTTTGGTATATCCCACAATAGGCGTAGCATCGGAAGCCACATAAAATTCTTTTTCACCGATACCTATAACCAAGGGGCTTCCTTTTTTAGCGGCAATAATTTCATTGGGGTCATCTTTTGAAATAACCACAATGGCATACGCCCCAATTACCTGGTTTAATGCAATGCGCACCGCTTCGGCAAGCGAAACCTTTTCATTGTTTTTTATGTCTTCAATAAGATGCGCCAACACTTCTGTGTCGGTCTCGCTGACAAATTTATAATTGCGTTTCTTAAGTTCTTTTTTAATGGATAGGTAGTTCTCTATGATACCATTATGAATGATGGCTATATTGCCCGATTGCGAAAAATGGGGATGGGCATTAATGTCATTCGGTTCGCCATGCGTGGCCCAGCGGGTATGTGCAATTCCGATAGTTCCCGAAATATCCTTTTCGTGTACGAATTCCTCCAGTTTCGATACTTTGCCTTTGCACTTATAAATATTGAGCTGATGGTCGGTTAACAGTGCAACACCGGCGCTGTCATAACCTCGATATTCAAGGCGGTGCAAGCCTTTTATAAGTATCGGATATGCATCCTTTTCACCAATATAACCTACAATTCCGCACATGATTTTTTTCTAAATCAGGGGTTTTTCGGGGTATAGTAAATGGTAAGCACTGTTTGTTGTGCTTTTGATGTACCATGCTGTGCGCCGTATAATACCACTCCGTTAGCTGTTTGGGCTTCACCGGGTGCCACAAGATACAAGCCCCTGTCAGGTATCGTTCCGTTTATTACCCCTTGAATATATTCTGTTATTACAAACGTATAACTGTTATTGGAAAGGCTGCCTCCATAATAGGATTGACCATAATCGGGCATTAAAGGAGCGAATCCAATTTGCACCCAATTGCTATCGGTTGCTAATAACAGAAGTTGCTGTGGCGGGCCGGAAGTATAGCTGGCAGATATGTTTTGCTGTTGAGGTTGGACAGGGAATGTGAGGGTGGCTTCATTAACTATCAGAGGGCCTTTTTTCGACCAGTTTTTATGCAGGTTTGGGAAATTTACTCTTCCATTCACTCCTGCCATAGCCTGCACGTACATTAGTTGTTCTCCGTTAATAGAATCTCTTTTACCCGAAGGGTGCAAACTGTTAAGATAGGTATTAGAATAATTATGCTGAAAATTCACAAAATAGGCACCATCAGTTCCACCAAGAGGGAAAGAAACAATGTTATTTGAATCGGGGAATGCGTTAGGATGCCAATAAACATAAATAAATGAAGCGGAAGATTCCGCAAAATCTACAATATTAAGCAAGCTTCCCTGGCCGGGAAGTTGAAGGGGGTTGGAGGTGGTTATATATACCCCGTGAATGGCCTGGCCAAAATTAGTTGTCCATCGATTGTTAACTGAAAGGGAAGCGGCAAAACTGGTAGCGAAACTTTTATTAAGTTTTATTTTGAGAGTATCATTTAGTGTAGTGTTAGTAACCGCTAACTGTTGTGAACCAATAGGGGTTGGATGATGGCTGCATGAAATAGTGGTATCGGATAAGTAAATTTTACCGGCAAGTATATCTGTATCCGTTTGGTAAACCACAAAAGTCTGCGGGTCGCTTCCACCGTAATTTTGTGCTCCGGGATATAGTTGCAGCAGTATTACTGCAGAATCAATTGTGCTGGGTTCTATAGCCCAAGGTGGTAAGGTAGGATATTTATAAGTTAAAACCGAAGTGAATACTTCAGCATATACGGAAGCTTTCGATATACCAAAAACAGGATCGTTATAACTGCCCAGCAATATGTCTCCAATTCCATTTGTTGCAATAGAGTCTTTCAGATACATGGATGTAAGCACTTTGGAGGTATCTGACGAAAAAGCGCTTATTATATCGCTTTTAGGCAGCAAAGCAGGAGTAATGTTCCCCGGGTTGTCCTTACAGGAGTGTAGCGGGAGAAAAAGAGGGAAAAGTAAAGCAAGTATGAGATACTTTAGCCTCCGGGATATGTGAGTAAAAAGATTATTCATCCACCAACGCACCTTCCAGTTCCATTATTTCGTTGTAAAACTCGGAGTATGCATCTGCATAATCTTCACCGGTATGCTCTAATAATGGCTTGCCTGATTTTACAGCGTGTTTTACAATGTCTGCATCCAGGCCGGGTTCAGCTTTCACAATGGCATCGGCCCAGTTAATGGCCAGTTTGCTAAGTGTGTTGTATGTTGGGGTCTTAATTACAGCAAGATCAGCTGCTTCGGCATTTTCCCATTCGGCTTTTTTAGCCATATTCTTATCAAAGTTGCCTTCAATCTTATCATTATAAAGCGAATACACCACTTTCGTATTTTCAAAAAGAGGGTCTTCGATGCAGGCTTTCTTAATATATAGAGGAAGCAAGCTTGTAAACCATCCGTGGCAATGGATAATATCAGGGCTCCAGCTTAGTTTGCGTACGGTTTCAATAACCCCGCGGCAAAAGAAGATTGCTCTTTCGTCATTATCGGCAAAAGGTTTTCCGGCATCATCTATAAAAGTAGCCTTGCGTTGAAAATAGTCTTCATTATCAATAAAATACACCTGCATGCGGGCACGCTGTATAGATGCTACCTTAATAATAAGCGGATGATCGTTGTCGTCAATAATTTGGTTAATACCTGATAACCTGATAACTTCGTGAAGTCCGTGACGAATTTCATTAATACAGCCATAACGGGGCATAAAGGTCCTTATTTCTCTGCCTCTTTCCTGTATTCCCTGGGGGAGGTTACGGGCAATCATAGAAATTGGCTTTTCATCCATGTAAGGATAGATTTCCTGGGACACGTATAGCACTCTAGCTTTTTTCATAGAAGTTGGTTGGGTTAATAAATATTAGGAATTAGATATCTGAATGTCAGAGCGTAGCATTATCATTTGTAAATTCAGCAAAATTTGCTTTTTTTCTATTTATTATAACGGAATGCAAAGATACTACTAAAAATCCGGACATAAACCAAGTATTGCCCTATTTTTCTGCTATTACAGGGCAAATAAACTTGCAAAAAACTTTGGAATATTGGAAAATTTGATTATGTAATAGGCTTCTGTTGGTTGTGTAAGAATTTATAGCAAGGAGATAACAGGCAGTTCCGGTATTTTATATTAAAAAAATAAATTGTATTTTGAGATAATAAATACAGCTCCTTTTTACTTCTGTGCAGTTCCGGCCGTTTCCTGTGTCAAATTTTTAAACACATCTTCCAGTTTCTTTTCTTCTTTTTGAATAGTTAGCACTGCCAGGCTATGTTCCACTGCAAAGCGGAATACATCCGGACGAATATCTGTATTGGTTGATACGTGCAGTTTAAAGGTCTTGTTATTGAGAATTTCCAAGCTATCTACTCCGGCTATTTTCTTTAATGCTTCTTTGTTTGGTTCTTTGTCGAACTCCACGGTAATAACTGTGATATTGGTTTCCATGGACTTCATATCCTTGGTAGATTTATCAGCGACTATCTTTCCTTTATTAATGATAATCACCCTATCGCAAACGGCTTCCACCTCCTGCATAATATGTGTGGAGAGGATAACTGTTTTTTGTTTGCCTATATTCACTATCAGGTTACGGATTTCCTGTAGTTGGTTAGGGTCTAATCCGCTGGTAGGTTCGTCGAGTATTAAAACCTTAGGGTCGTGCATTAAAGCTTGTGCAAGCCCCACACGCTGGCGGTAACCTTTTGATAAAGCCCCAATCTTTTTCTTTTGCTCTAATTGTAGTCCGGTAATATCAATCATTTCCTGTATGCGCTTCTCCGGATTTTTGATGTGATGTAATCCGGCAATAAAAGCGAGATACTCTTTTACATACATATCCAGGTAAAGCGGATTATTTTCTGCCAGGTAGCCTACATTCTCCCGAACTTCCAAGGATTGTTCCTCTACATTATAACCGCATACGGTAACTTTGCCGGAAGTCTGTGGCAAAAAGCAGGTAATAATTTTCATCATGGTACTCTTCCCGGCTCCGTTAGGGCCAAGGAATCCCACTACCTCTCCACTCGGAATATTGAACGATGCATCATCCAAGGCTTTTTGAGTGCCGTATATTTTAGTAATATGTTCTACTGTTACTGACATAGCTGCAAAGTTACTGAAGTTTTTTACCTTCCATATATAAGGTATCGGGGCTTAAATCAACATTATTCTCCCAAAGTATGCTTCCAAGAAAAGGGCGAACACTATTAAATATACCTATATTCTGAAGTTCTTTGAATACACCAATGGTTAAATAAGGCTTTACATCAAATATCTTTTCTTCTCCATTATTGAAGACAAGCCTCAACTGGTAATTTTCTATTGGATAAACTTCTTTAACTCTTGGATTCATAATTTTCTATTTTAGAGGTTCGATGGTGAATACTTGGCTTCCATTGACTGCGAGTTCCCAGTCAGCCATTAATTCTTCGTGATGAATTTCTATCCACGCCTCCACTAATTTTTGTTTTGCATTTGGCAAAGAACCTTCTATTATTCCACCTTCAGGAATCTTGAATACTGCTTCGAACTCATTATACTTTACATGTATATGTGGAAATTTGTGCCTCTTATTATCTAAAAAGTACATCATTACAATAATTCCATAAAACATTGATATAACTGGCATATTTGAAATAGTTGTATTACAAAGCTACGATATTTTGATTTCTTTATTAATCAACTGATGTATTCTTCTTATTTTCAAACTTACTTGCAATAGATTCAATTTTATGTAAGTGCCTATTAAATAGTAATTGAAATAAAATCACTAAAGGTGTACCAATAAATAATTGAAAAAAAATAGCCCCGATTTGTGCATTGCCACATTTAGACCCAGGTGTTGAAGGATAAAAGAAATTATAAATACGATAACTCCACGAAGGATAAGTAAGTATTAATATTCCAAATACTAAGAGTGATAATGAAACAAAAACATATGTCAGTCTATCAATATGAATGACTCGAATAATTATATTGAATAGTATTTGGAAAAGTAAAAAAACGAATATTTCTAACATGTCGACATTTTCAATATTGGAATTTTGTTGACTAATGCCATCCAAATATAGCATAAAAAAAACCCCAACATATTACTGTTGGGGTTTCAAAAGTGGGCAACAACATACTCTACCGCTTTTTGGGCAGTACCATCTGCGAAGGCGGTCTTAACTTCTCTGTTCGGAATGGGAAGAGGTGAACCCCGCTTCTATAGTCACCCTAAGACTATAAGATGATTTGATAATATGATAATTAGTCAATTTGATAATGAATTACCAAATCATCAAATCACCAAACTACCAAATCGGTCTAATAAGTTTGACATAAAGAATTAAGAAAAAACAACAAGATCATCAG
>Ga0206873_1003_pt1 | contig 81442 bp, 72 predicted proteins | sample Alteio_BWOrgCont_11_FD_152631 | JGI IMG/M metagenome (GOLD analysis project Ga0206873, IMG submission 152631) | Enriched cells from forest soil in Barre Woods Harvard Forest LTER site, Petersham, Massachusetts, United States -... | ecosystem: Environmental > Terrestrial > Soil > Temperate forest >...
TGATATTGCTAACTCTCTTTGGGCTGAGCAATCTTGCAAGTTTTTAAAAACTTATATTGATATTACGAACAGTGATTATATGTCTGAACTAAAAAAAGCTGATTTCGTACATGACGATAATCGGGTAAAGGCAGTGAAGGAAATAAATGAGTGGGTTGAGCAAAAAACGGAAAATAAAATTAATAATGTTGTGGACCATTTAGATGCTACTACAAGACTACTTTTAATTAATGCTATTTATTTTAAAGGAAAATGGAAACATCAATTTCCAAAGAATGATACTAGAGAACAATTTTTTAATAGTGGTAATGGTGCTAAGGTTTCTGCTATGTTTATGCATCTAAAGAATAGCTTTAATTATTGTGAAAATACCTTTGTAAAAGCAATATCTATACCATATATTGGCGACAAGACATCTATGATTGCCTTTTTACCTAATAGCTCAAACAACATTAAACAATTGGAGGATTCCCTTACCTATTCATTTTATTTAAAAACCCTACGTTTACTCAAACCAGAGGAAGTATTTCTTTCCATTCCGAAATTTAAAATGACGAAAAAAATTGACTTGAGTGGAGCACTTTCAAAAATGGGCATGCCGATTGCATTTGGCGATAATGCTGATTTCTCAGGTATGTCAAATGAGCAACTAAAAATAAATAAAGTATTACATGAAGCCTATGTAGATGTCTCTGAAGAAGGTACCGAAGCGGCAGCGGCTACTGTTGTTGAGGTAGGAGCAACTTCAGTTGAACCCCTGCCATTTTTTAATGCTGACCATCCATTTATCTTTTTTATTATTGATAACCAATCAGGTAGTGTATTATTTATGGGTAAAGTAATGAATCCCAATTGAAAATTTATTGAAAGGGATTTTTGTTTAAATTGCATGGCGTGAAAAAAATAGCGATTATAATATTGTTGACTTTTAGTTCTTCGCTCCTCACTTTATGCGCCGCCCAATCTGGTATTATCAATACTATTGCCGGCAATGGAATAGGAATTGACAGCGGAGACGGTGGATTAGCGATAAGAGCCGCCCTTGATTGGCCATCAAGTGTTGCCATAGATAAGTCAGGAAATATTTACATAGCAGAGGAGAATGGTAATAGGATTCGTAAAATAAATGTTTCAGGTGTTATTAGTACTATTGCGGGTAATGGAACAACTGGTTCGAGTGGAGACGGTGGACCTGCTACGGCTGCTGAATTGAATTTTCCTACGGGTGTATGCACAGATTCTCAAGGGAATGTATACATAGCAGATAATCTCAATCAGGTAATTCGTAAAGTTAATATTAGAACCGGGATTATAAAGAGAATCGCCGGGCAAATTGGTTGGCCAGGAATTGGGGGAGATAGTGGATTTGCCATTGATGCTTATCTAAATTATCCCAATGGGATAGCTGTAGATAAAATCGGCAATATTTATATTGCTGACGAGGTTAACAATAAAATCCGCAAGATTGATACATTAGGAATTATTACTACTATTGCAGGATGCGGTGGTCAAGGACTTAGTGGTGATGGAGGCCCCGCTATTAATGCCGACTTATATTTCCCGACAAGTGTTTGCACTGATACTTTAGGCAATATATTTTTTGCCGATAGATACAATCAAAGAATACGTAAAGTAAATATCGCTACTGGTATTATCTCATCTGTAGCAGGTAGTGGTGATGGATATTCAGGTGCCGGATACAGTGGAGATGGAGGACCAGCTACTTCAGCAGAATTATATGATCCTGACGGTATTGCTATTGATAAGAAGGGAAATCTATACATTGCTGATCAGTTGAATAAAAGAATACGCGAAGTGGATGCTTTTGGCAATATTCACACAATTGCAGGAGATGGTATTGGAGGATTTAGCGGAGATGGAGGGCCTGGAATTGATGCTAAGTTAAATTTACCCGGTGGAATAGCTGTTGACTCGTTGAATAATATTTACATTGCTGATGTTCAAAATATGAGAATCCGGAAAGTAAATGCTATAACCACTGGCATAGCTGATATTAAGAATACTGTTAATATTTCAATTTTTCCTAATCCAAACAATGGTACTTTTACCATAGCATTTCCAAGTATCAATGGAAAGTACAATGTTGAAGTATACAACATATTAGGAGAAAATGTATTCACAGAAGCCTCACCTAACCAAACTCAGCCTAATGGCATAGTTAATATTAGTAACCAACCTAACGGGATTTATTTATATAGGATACTCAATGAAGACGGCTCATTAGCTGGGGAAGGAAAAGTTATAATCGTGCATTAATTCTACTATCTAAAGCCAACTCTCTAAATTGTCTTAAGGAATGCACAAACTAATCCTAATGTACTGTTTACTGTTTTTACTTGGAGCAACAAGTATATTTGGACAGAACTATTGCATTACTAACAGATTTACTGATGCAAATTATTTTAAAGAGAAGGACATACAAGTAAAGGATAGTATTGTCTATGGGAAAGCCAAAGATTGGAAAGGACGTAAATTGGCTTTAGACTTGGCTATCTTTTATCCTAAACTTTCTGTGGATTCGCTTCAAAAACGTCCATTAATTATCCTTATACATGGTGGTAGTTTTATCCATGGGAATAAGAGCAACTTATATAAGGAAGCCTCTTCATTAGCAAAAATGGGGTTTGTTACAGCCTCTATAAATTACCGTTTAGGCTGGAATTACAAAATTCAAAATGGAAAGAAAAAATGGGATAGTACATTTTATATGGCAGTTTACAGGGCTGTCCAAGACTCAAAAGCTGCTTTGCGCTTTTTAGTTCATAACACTTCACAATATGGTATTGACACCTCATGGATATTTATAGGGGGAGGGAGTGCCGGTGCCGTAACATCACTATATTCTGCTTATTATACACAAACAAATTGGGATAAAGAAATTCCCTGGCTTAGCAAAAAACTTGGAAATATTGAGGGCGTTTCTGATACTTTAACGAATGTATATACTATTAAAGGGATTATAGATATGTGGGGTGGAATTGCTGATACCACAAGTATATCAATGGAAAAAGCAAAACGCATAGCAATGCTTATTTTTCATGGTACTGCCGATCCTATCGTACCATATATAAAATCTGATACCACAAGTGCGTTAATGATTCAAGGAGGGTATCTTATTGCACAACGATACAAACATTTAGGCGGGTTTTATCAACTTAATACAAAGATTAATGGTGGGCATGGAGAAGATTTTAGTAGTGAATTTATAGCTGAAAAAACGGGTGCTTTTTACAAAAGCCTATTTTGTGGGACATGCAAATCAGGTGAATTTTCGACAACACTTGTAAAAAAACAAAATAATAATATTTCTACCCTACCGCTTATTCTCGCAATTAAAGCATCTACTTTAGGCGCTAAAAAACGTACTTCAAAAAAAGCAGATGTCGATTCTGCTATGGAAAAGGAACAATGATAAAATTATTTAGAAAATGGTTAAAATTGTTCGTAGCCCGGTCCGTTTGTACCGCAGTCCCGATATAAAATCAAGCAGGAAAAAGCGCAGCCGTGTTTTCGACATTATACCACTACTCGATGATGAAAAGAAACAGAAGCAACCAAGCATCCGCGATCAGCGTTGGGAGATGAGGTTTCTCGAGCTGAAAAGGTTTAAGGAGAAATACGGGCATTGCGAAGTTCTGTTGATTAACAAGAGATATAAATATTTAGCACTCTGGGGCGAAAAACAAAGAGGATTAAAAAGATTTAATCCTAATAAATTTGATCCTGACCGGCTACGCAAACTCAATGAAATAGGATTCAACTGGTCGCCACGTGATGAACACTGGGACGGATATTATTCTCAGTTAAAAGCATACAAGAAAAAATATGGACATTGTGATGTTATATTTGGCAAAGAGTATACTGGATTAAGATTATGGTGCATTCGACAAAGGCGATTCAAAAAGAACCTCTCTGCTCAACGAATGAGCAAATTAAACGTAGTAGGGTTCCTATGGACACCCGTCGATGAGCGATGGGAAAGAGGGTTCGCCGAATTAAAGAAATACCGTGAGCGATTTGGACACTGTGATGTGGTGAGAAAGAAACCTTGGCTGCATTTGTACTCATGGGTCCAAGTGCAAAGACTGAATTATAGAAAGGGAATAGCACTGACATCTGAAAAAATAGCGAGATTGAATAAAATTGAATTCATTTGGAAGGGTTCCATCAAACCCGTATATAGCGATGAAGAGGTATTGGGTGATTTGAGGCGCTTATTTAAAAAACTAAAAAGACTGCCCACTCCGCAGGATGTAATCAATCATGGTAAATATTATCCTAGCACCTACTTTTACCGATTTGGTGGTGTGATAAAGGCTCGGGAAAAAGCAGGGCTTGGGAGCGATAAGTTGCAGAAAGAACCTGTCATATCGGAGCAAGAACTATTACAAGAACTGCATCGACTGGCGAAAGTATTTAAAAGACCCCCGACCTATAATGATCTTGTAGAACATGCAAAATACTCTTATTCGGTTTATTCAAATCGCTTTGGCGGAATTGAAAAGGCTAAAAGAAAAGCAGGGCTTCTATGATCAAATTCAACCGAAAAATGTTTGAATATAGCCCCACTATGGTATTTTTTTGTAAGGCCTAGTCTAGGTAAAGGCCTTTATCTTTAATCCCACGTAGTGAAAATATTTTTGTAGACATTATACATTTGTGCATTTGTATTTTAATAATATGGAAGAACACAATGGTTCATTTTTATGTCCAACCCATAAGTTGGTTCATCAGCTAATAGAAGAAATAAAACTTTTAAATCGCAAACTGGAAAAGATTCACCCTGTACTTCTCCCCCGGCTCGATAATGCTGACTTGATGAAGGAATTTCATATTAGCAGAACTTCTGCTGCAAATTGGCGAAATACCGGATTGATGTACACGAAGGTTGGGAATAAGATTTACTACGAACGTGCGGATATAGAATCCTTTCTTTTAAAGAGAAAAATGAAGGGTTTTTAACCTTAAATAAAAGTAAATAGTGGTCCCGACGAGATTCGAACTCATGACCCACAGATTAGAAATCTGTTGCTCTATCCAACTGAGCTACGGGACCAATACTAAAAACAAGTTGAAATATTATGCTTTTAGTCAAAAAGTCACCAAAAATATCAAATTTACCGCACAGATTATATTTAAGTTAGTATTTGACGTGTGGTTTTTATTTGCTATAACTAAGCTTAAAACGAGACAATGAAGGAGGTTCCTTTACCTTCTGTGCTCCTACATTCAATAGTTGCATCTAATGCATCGACAAGATCTTTAACTATAGATAAACCAAGTCCATTACTAGGTTCACCGGCAGTAGGTTTTGGTGTTAGCTTCTGAAAACGGCCATATAGTTTTGGTATATCGCTTGCGGAGAGGCCGGCCCCCTGGTCTTTCACTTCAAAACAAAACTTATCGGCTGATTTGCTAACCAATATATCTATTTCACCACCTATGGGGCTGTATTTTATTGCATTAGAAATAAGGTTGTCAGCTATAATTCCCAAATAACTTGGGTCGGTTTCTAAAAAAGCATCCTTACAATCATTAAGGAATTTCAACGTTAGATTTTTATTGGTAGCAATGTCATTGTACCCTTCCACCATGTCGCCAATTTGTTTAGCTAAATCAACGATACTATAATCCGGATTTACAATACCCTGCTGTATGCGGTTAACCGTTAAATAATCACCTAAAAGCCTTTGCATACTAACTACGGAACGCCGAAGTCTATTTATATATTTCGACTGGCTTTCATCCGAGCTCTCTGTGTTTTTTTCCATCAGGCGAATGGTAAGCAGCATGGCTGAAATGTGGTTTTTAAGATCATGTGATACCATGCCCATAAATCGATCTTTTTCAAGGTTTAAATAATTTAACGCCTCATTCTTTTTCTCTATTTGTACAATATTACTTTGCAAATCAATATTTAATTGCCCTATTTGTTCATTTGCTTTTTTTAGTGAAGAAACATCTCTGCATATTCCTGAGTTCCTCACCAAATTGCCTTTTTCATCATATATAGGTGAAGATTTCTCTGCTATCCATTTTATTTCACCGTTCACTATTACCCTGAATTCAATATCATACGGGATACCTTGTTCTATTTTTGCAGTAGCCGCATTAGCAAGGGGAAGATCCGGCTCATAAACCGCACTTTTCATTGTATTAAGCTCATAAATCGTTTGTTGATCTAATCCAAGCAACATATTGCAATTGGGGCTTATGTATTCATATTTTTTTTCTACGATATTGTACAGGTAAAAAACATCGTTTATGGTTTCAGTTATAAGTTTAAATTTATTTTCACTTTCTGCAAGCACTTTATAGGCATTTTGAAGCTTCAAAAACACTGCGACTTTAGCTTTTGCAATTTCAGGGTTAAGGGGCTTGAAAAGGTAGTCTATTGCACCCTCCTCATAACCCTTCATCATAAACTTGTGTTCCTTCTTTTCTGCTGAGGCAAAAATGATAGGAATATCTTTGGTTCTTTTATTGGATTTCAGTATCTGGGCAACTTCAAAACCGTCCATGTCCGGCATTTGTACATCCAGAATAATAAGGTCTATATCCTTATTAAGCGTAACTTTTAAAGCATCCTTACCATTGGTTGCATTTACAAAAGTCCTATCTTTTGCAGCCAATAAATTCTCAAGAACCAGGATATTGGCTGGCTTATCATCAACAACCAGAATGGTCGCTTTACTTAGTTTTTCCATATTATTGCTTGATATTTATTAAAAAGTTTTGTATTTCTGACAAAGTCCAGATATAGGTGACTGCTTTTGTTTCTATAGCAGCTGTTGGCATAAATGGGAATGTTGCTTCCTTTGGGTTCTGGGAAATTGTAAGCCCATTGTATTTCTTAATTGTTGAAATTCCTGCTGCTCCATCATTATTTGCTCCCGTAAGAATTATTCCAATTAGTTTATCCCTGTATGCAAGCGCCGCGGATTCAAATAAGACATCAATAGAAGGCCTGCTATATCGTACTTGATCATCGGACGACAGGGAAAAGGTCAAATCGGTTTCAATCAATAAATGATAATCTGGCGGTGCTATATAAACAATCCCTCTTTCAATTTTTTCTTTCTCATCGGCTTGCTTTATTCTTATTTTGCATTTATGCTGCAATACGTCTTCCAATAAATCCTTTTTATCTTTTGACCTGTGCTGAACCACTATAATAGGCAAAGGGTATTCTGCCGGAAGCCCTCCCAAAATACTGGAAAGCGCATAAAGTCCGCCTGCGGAGGTCCCTATTACAATTGCTTCATATTTCTTAGCTGGTTCCAAGGGTTACGTTGATTTTATAAATATCTTTTCTTTCCTGTCAACATCCTCAAAGTGCTTTATTTTGTCTGAGAATAAAAGGGATTCCTTATTTCCTAAACCAAGGAATCCAAATGGACACAGACTATCGTAAAAAAGATTGATGGCCTTATTTTGGAGTTGTTGATTAAAGTAGATAAGTACATTGCGACAAATAATCAATTGAAATTCATTAAAAGATTTATCTACTGCAAGATTGTGCGGAGAAAAAACAATATTTTGCTTCAAAGACTTATCAAATAACACGGAATTATATTTTGCCTTATAATATTCAGAAAATGATTTTTCACCTCCGGCTTTCTGGTAATTGGAAGTATAGATTTTCATGTTGTCAATAGTATATACTCCTTCCTTGGCTATCTGAAGTGATTTCTGGTTAATGTCTGTTGCATAAATAACAGACCGGCTTAATAAGTCTTCTTCTTTAAGTAGAATAGCAATAGAATAAACCTCTTCACCGGTTGCACATCCTGCGATCCAGATTTTAATGAAAGGATAAGTAGCCAATCGTTTCATTACATTCTCACGGAGGCTTTTATAGAAGATAGGGTCCCGAAATACTTCTGTAACAGTAACCGAAATTTCCTGTACCAGTTCTTCAAATAATTTGTCATCCTTTAAAATCATTTTAGCCAGTTCATCCAAGGTTTCTAATTTTCTTGAGCTCATAAAATGAGCTATCCTTCGTGTGATAGACGCTTCGGCATAATCCGTAAAATCATAACCGTATACAAGTCTTATAGATTCAAGGAGTTCCCTGAATTTTTTATTATCAAAGTTCATACTACACTATCCAACGAATTAACTTATCCATAAGAAGATTTATATCAAGTGGTTTTGCAATATAATCCCAAGCCCCGGCTTCCATACATTTTTCTTTATCTCCTTTCATAGCTCTTGCCGTTACGGCAATCACAGGAATTTGCTTAAAAGAATCATTCCCTTTCAAAACACCCAGGGTTTCGTATCCATCCATTACTGGCATCATCATATCTAAAAGAATGATATCGGGCTTTATATCCTTTTTTAATAATAGTATCAGCTCTTCTCCATTCTTTGCAATTACTATTCTCATATCCCTCGCTTCAAGGCAATTGCTAAGCGCATAGATATTACTCTCTTCGTCATCTACAATTGCTACTAATTTATCTTTTAGTTTTTCCATATAAGATTATCTGTATAACCATACCCTCATAAGAGACAAGAGTTGTTCAATATTTACGGGCTTTGCTATGTAATCCGACATTCCTGCCTCCAGGCATTTTTCACGGTCACCCTTCATAGCCTTGGCAGTTAAAGCGATAATGGGAAGCTTATTAAATTTACTTATGCCCCTGATCTCTTTGGTCGCCTCATATCCATCCATTTCAGGCATCATAACATCCATGAGAACTATATCAATAGAAGGATTTTCCTTCAGCATTTTTAAAGCAGCCTTTCCGTTTTCGGCCGTAAGGCAATGTATCCCTTCTTCCTCGAGGACATTCGTAAGCGAGTAAATGTTCCGGATATCATCATCCACAACCAATACTTTTCTGTTTTTCAATACCTCATCCGTCTTGTGAAGTTTCCGGATAATGTTTTGTTTTTCCTTCGGCAGCCTTGATTCTACCCTGTGCAGGAATAAGGTTGTTTCATCTAATAACCGCTCTTGTGAGTCGGCTGTTTTAAGCACAACAGTATTTGCCAGTTTATTTAAACGACTGCTTTCCTCCTTTGATAAATCTTTGCCAGTGTATATTATAATGGGGACTTTTTTGAGCTCGTCATTTGCCTTTATTTTTTCCAACAGATCAAATCCCGACATATCCGGCAATCCCAAGTCAACAACGACACAATCATAGTTTTCTTTAAGCATCATATCATGGGCCTCTTTACCTGAATATGCGGAGAAACATTTTACATCGCCGTTGCCGATCAGTTCGCGGATGGCATTATTCTGTTTTTCATTGTCCTCTATTATGAGCAGCTTTTTCAGCTTTTTACTTACAAAGTCTTCTATCTTGTCGAAGGCGCCCTGCAGATCATTTTTTGAAACAGGCTTCCGCATATAATCAAATGCACCCAGCTCCATACCTTCTTTTCTTCTGTCATATCCGGATATGATTTGAACAGGAACATGCCTAAGGTTTGGATCGCTTTTCAATTGTTTGAGCACTTCTGCTCCATCCATTACCGGCAGTTTCATATCCAGTATAATTGCATCAGGTTTGTAATGCCGCGCATAGCTTAATCCTATATTTCCCTCATAGGCAATGATGGCTTTGTACGACCGTTCCTTTGCAAAACTAAGCAGTATCTGGGCAAATTCCGGATCGTCCTCCATGATAAGAACCACCTTATCATTTTCCTGAATATTATAACGATCATCTATGACATCCTTTTCAGGTACAGCCTTTTCTATAGGTTTAATTTTCTGGGGGGTATCCGACTTCCTTTCTTTAAATTCTATCTTTCGCTCGAAAGGCATCATGATGGTGGAATCAAATTTCAAAGGAATATATAGGGTAAACGTGCTTCCTTTCCCTTCATCGCTTTGAAGATGAATTTCTCCGCCCAGCGCATTGCTCAGTTCACGGCTTATGGATAGGCCCAGCCCCGTTCCGCCATATTTTCTTTTTGTAGAGCCATCGGCCTGCTGAAAGGCTTCAAAAATAACTCCAAACTTATCGGCAGGTATGCCTATACCGGTATCGCTAACCGCAAAAGAAATAATATCCGGAACATTATAAAGATTTCTGTTTTTAAAATTAAGCTGTGTCGTAACCTTATCAACCGATATGGTTACTTTTCCTCCCTTGCCGGTAAACTTAAACGCATTTGATAGCAGGTTCCTCAGGATTTGTTCCAATCGTTGTTTATCGGTTGTCAGTATTTTTGGCAAAGTCTTTTCATCAGCTTTTATACTAAAGTCTATTGATTTGTTTCTTGCAACTTCAGAAAACATAGAAGTTATATCTGTAGTAATTTCAGTGAAAGGAACCTCCGCAATATCCAATTCCATCCTGCCTGATTCTACTTTTGAAAGATCGAGTATTTCATTAATAAGATTCAGTAAATCAGCACCTGAGTTATGAATGTTTTTGGCAAAATCAACTTCTTTGTCTCCCAGTGTTCCATTTTTATTTTCTGCTAATAACTGCGCAAGGATAAGTACGCTATTAAGGGGTGTGCGAAGCTCATGAGACATGTTTGCCAAAAACTCCGATTTATATTTACTGGTAACTTCCAATTCCCTGGCCTTATTTTCAATATCCATTTTTGCATTCTCCAATCGCTCTTTCTGGTCTTCCAGTAAATTGGCTTTTTCTTCCAGCTCTTCATTGGTTTGTTGTAATTCTTCCTGCTGCGCTTTCAGTTCCGATTCTGATTTCTCAAGCAACTCTGTTTTCTCTTGTAATTCTTCATTCGATTGTTTCAACTCTTCCTGCTGCGCTTCCAGCTCTTCGGCCTGCCGTTGTGTTTCTTCAAGCAATTCTTTCAGCTTCATTCTTGACTGGGCTACGTTGAAGGCAATAGCAACATTATCTGTAACCATAGCTAAAAATTGCATATTCAAATCAGAAAAATCGTGGGCAGAGCCTACCTCTACCACACCTTTTACTTCTCCATCTGACAGGAACGGATAAACAATTATATTTTTTGGCGTGGTATTACCAAGGCCTGAATTTATCCGGACATAATCACCCGGAACCTGGCTAAACAAAATTGGTTTCTTTTCCAAAGCCGATTGTCCAACCAAGCCTTGTCCGAGTTTAAACGTATTGGCATTATCTTTGCGATATTGAAAAGCATAACTACCAACAAGGTTGAGCGAATCATTTTCCTTAAGGTAGATAGCACCTATTTGCGCCTTGAGATATGTAGCTATTTGAATAATTACTTCCTGGGCAAGTTCTTTTATTTCCTTTTCTCCACGCATTTTATCATTCAACTCACTGTTGCCGGTAAGCAATAAGTTCTTATCGGCGGCTTCCTTCTCTGCTATTCGTAATGCCCGTAAATTGCTATAAATGATTATATATACAGTTATAAGCACAATAGCAATAACAATAAGCAGAACAATAAATACAAGGTTAAAATTGCGAGTATCCGCTTCGCTGGTTGCCTTACGCTGAATAAGTAGAGAGGCCTCAATTCCATCAGAGTATGCAATAGCTTTCCGTATAGCATCCTCTAAACGTTTACCTTCTCCACTTGCTATCCATGCCCTTGCACTGTCTATTGATTTTGTTTTACGAAGATTAATGCACCTGGTAAGATATTGTATACTTCTGCCTATAAGATGATTGATAGTATCTATGTTTGTTTGCTGCACCGGATTATCACTGGTAAGATACCGTAAACTATCTATATAGGTTTCTATATTTATTTTAGCTTGCTCAAATGGTTCCAAATAATTATCAGTGCCCACAAGTGCATAGCCTCTAACCCCTGTTTCCGCATCAACTGTTGAAATTAAAACCTGCTGAAGCTGGAAACGTACTTTTTGAGTATGTTCAACCCAGGCATCGGATGCAACAACCTTTTCACTGTTATTAAAAGAATACAAAGCCACCACAATTAATATAATTGCAGCGCCCATAAATCCAGCCAAAATTTTCCTATCAAGTGTAAACTTCATAATAAAAACTGTTATGTTGCCCTCCATTTGGAAAACAGAAGGCAGTTAAAAACTACTACTAAAATTATGGTGGTTTTATATTTAGTACCCCAGGTCAAGTATTAGATCAGAAAGATCCAATTAAACTTACTATAAAACCGAGATTTGGATTTTCAATTAATAGTACAATAGTAAACAAAATAAACAAGATTTATAAGAATTAAAGGATAATTTTCTCTTAAATTATGGTTGCTTCTGTAAATCAATGGGAAGCAATAATAAATATTGATTAAAACAAAAGAAACTATTACTCAAAGAGGTATAATTGCTGTATCGAAATCAACCAGGAAGGAGAGAATGGCAGAAAACATAAATGTTCTTGAGGGCTAAGAATTAAATCTGACTTCATATAATAGTATCATAAAGAGCCTATAAAGGAGAATTTGCAAATAAATCATACCACTTGAGTGCAGGTTACCACATTTCTGCTTCCACGCTATCTGCAACAGTAAGGGGATAGAATCATAAAAGTGGGTTATTTGTGAAAAATCACACATCTCACGCAACCGTTAGAGTATATTTAGCGTCTAATAATAAAAAGAGTAGTTTCTGGATATATCAGAGAAAGAACTAATAAAGGGTTGCCTTGAAGGGTCTCCCGTATTTCAGCGTATGCTTTATAAGCGGTATGCTTCTAAAATGCTGTTCGTTTGTTGCCGCTATACAACAAGCAGGGAGGAAGGAGAGGATATTTTACAAGAGGGCTTCATGGCTGTTTTTGGTAAACTATCACAGTTTAAAGGAGATGGCTCTTTGGAAGGTTGGGTAAGAAAAATAATGGTGAATAAAGCCATTGAGCATTACAGGAAAAACTCAAGGATTTTTCCGGTAGTTGATGTAGAAGATATGCAGGATGAACTGGTAGATGTGAATGACGTTCTTAGTAACATTGCTGCTAATGAACTTTTAGAAATGATACAAAGCCTTCCACCTATGTATAAAATGGTATTCAATCTGTATATATTTGAAGAGATGAACCACAAAGAAATAGCTGAACGGTTGGGAATTGTAGAAGGAACATCCAAGTCAAATCTGTTCCATGCACGTATGTTATTGAGGAAAAAATTAAACCACAGCCTGGTTGCTGCAAAAAAAAATGATTATCATGAGCGAAAATTATGATGATAAGGATATAGAGAAACTAATTTTCGGAGGTGGACTCGCATCTTCTGAAATTGAACCTTCCGAAAAGTTTTGGAACAGGGCTTATGAAGATATTCTTCAAAGAGAAAACCATGCCAATAATAACCGTGTATCAAGATGGAGAGGTGCTTTCTATATCATGAGCACAGTTGTCCTCCTGATGGGTTGCTATGCTATTTATATGCACTATGAGGTAAGCGGAATAAAAGAACAGTTAGCTAACATTGAGAGCACACAAATTAATAACAAACAACAAAATATAAATCAAAGTACAATAACTAATTCAACAGTAAAATCCTCTACCAATAATAGTTTAGTTTCAACAAACCTGGGGAAAAATATTACACAACCTAATACCACACCTGTAGTAACCTCTAAATCTGAAAATACTCTAACCAATAAGGAGAATAAAATAACATATAGCAGACTCAATAATCCTTCTGGCCGACAAACGGCTAAGGTTATAAATATATCCCCAACTGGAAATAATAATCAATCGGTAACACCAAATAACAATACAGGAGCCGCCAATGGGCTTACAAACGAAATTACTACTCCACCGGTTGCGAATTCAGCTTCAAACATAACTCAGCCTGCCATAAACAATTCAACACCTGCTGAAAATAATGGAAGTGTAAGTAAGTCTTTAGATGGTACAACTTCACCAATAAATGCAAATGCCACCTCATCCACAATATCCAACAATAACAAATCTTCCGTTCCTGCTCAAAGTTCTCCAACCCAGAATACCAACATTGCATTATCGGGTAAGGCTCCAGATTCCATGGCAAAGTCATCAGTTTTAGATTCATCAAATGTGAATTTACCTTATATTTCCAAGAATCCAATTACGTTTAAAAGAATACTATCCAAGATGTCTCTATCTGCATCTTATGCTCCGGGAATTACAGATGATTTCCTGAATGACAAGAATAACGACCCGACGAACACCATTACTGCTGATATGCTAAAAACACAACAGGACGGAGATGGTACATTTGCTGTTGGGTTAAGGCTGGCCTATGATATATCTGATAAATGGACAATTCAAACGGGGTGCTATTACAGCAAGTATACCTACAACATAAACTCAACTATAATATACCCACAACTTCAGGAAAATGGACAACTGGGTTATTCCATTACAACAAGTTCAGGCACTGTTTTTCTTCCAAGTTCTACCGTACCCGCGCATTTGGGAGACAGTATAAAAGTGAGAGGGAGTTCTTCACGGGGATATATTAATATACCGTTACAGGTAAAATATAGATTTATAGCAGGTAATAAACTTAATTTTTATGTTACCGGAGGCTTCTCCCTAAATATTGCTAATTATAAAGAGACCGAAATTCATTGGGAGAATACAGCATTGCAGGAAGGAGATGTTTCTATTCCAAGTATCTATGGTTTAAATACAGTGCAATATTCCTATAACTTTGGATTGGGTGCAGAGTACCTAATTGGTAAGGGACTTTCAATATATACGGAACCTTATTTCGACGGGGCTTTTACATCAATAAATAAGAATACACCTGTAATAACTTATCCCTTTTTCTTCGGTTTGGCTTTAGGTGTGAAGTATCACTTTTAAGTAAATTCCAAAGAAAATATTTTTTCTTATACGCAACCCAACTAAAGGGTGTCCCATCTATTATAATAAGGAAGGTTATAATACCTTATTAAAAGATCATTAAATGGGATTAAGAAATAAAAAATGCCTTTTTCTGGTGCAGGGCGAAGGACGTGGACACATGACTCAATCAATTTCCATGAAACAACTTGTGGAAAGTTCTGGAATGAAATTATGTGAAGTCCTTATTGGTAAAAGCAAACAGCGGAAAATACCACAGTTCTATTATGACAGGATCAATGTTCCTGTTACCCCTATTGAAAGCCCCAATATGTCCACAGGCAAGAAAAAGAAAGGTATTAAATCTCTCCCTTCATTCTTGAACGCAGTATATAGGTTTCCTCTATTCATAAAGAGTCTACTCGTAATTCATAGAAAAATAAAAGAACATAAACCAGATGTAGTTATCAATTTCTATGAGCCCCTGGCAGGGTTGTATTACCTTGTTTTCCGGCCAAATATTCCAATGATCTGCATAGGGCACCATTATATGTTTAATCATCCCGAATATAAAATGCCTAAAGGAAATTTTCTTGCCAGCATGGGACTTAAATTGTGGACAGGATTAATTTCCATTGGCGCTAAGAAAAAACTTGCATTATCGTTTTATCCTTTTGAGGACTGCAAGAAAAAGTCAATTTGTGTAATTCCGCCGTTGCTTAGGGATGAAGTGCTGAATCAGTCTACAAAGAGTGAGGGTTATCTTCTTGTTTATCTTTTAAATAATGGGTATATCGAAGATATTATAAAATGGCATAACCAAAAACCCGGAGTGCGGTTGCACTGTTTCACCGATAAAAAGGATATAGTTGGTTCTGTTCCCTATGATTCAACATTATGTTTCCATCAGATAGATGATAAGAAGTTTCTTGCAATGATGGCTAATGCAAACGGACTTATTAGCACCTCCGGTTTTGAATCAATATGCGAAGCCATGTATTTGGGTAAACCGGCATTTATGGTGCCTGTGGAAGGACATTATGAGCAATTCTGTAATTCGAGAGATGCTGCCAAAGCCGGTGCAGGTCTCTATGATAAGTCATTTGACATAGACCAGTTTTTAAGCTATCTCTCAAAATATGAAAAGGATAACAGTAAATTTAAGGAATGGGCAAATAAGTCTCATTTACTTACGCTTAAACACATATATGGTGTACTATTCGAAAATGATAATGTTAGGCAACTCAACCCATACCCCGATTTTACAGGAAAAGTGTCAGCAATTCTTGAGGTAAGCCAATAGTAAACGCATGGATAAAATACAGGAGCTGAATCATATTATAACGGAGTATGGGTACCTCGCTATATTCTTGTTCGTTTTCTTGCAGGAATTAGGGATTCCAAATCCGATAACAAATGAGCTTGTGCTTATATGCTCAGGTTATCTGACTTATATAGGAACACTGAATATTACCAAAGTGATTGCAATAAGTGTATCTGCGGATTTTATTGGAACGAGCATTTTATATTTTGTCTTCTATGGATTAAACAAATATTTAATTTCCATTTCTCCGTCAAACTGGCTGGCAAAATTCGCAATAAAAATTGATAAATTTTCTCAACGATTGGATAAAGAAAACCACTTGGGAATTTTTATAGGTCGTCTTACTCCTTTTTTGAGAGGTTATGTTTCTGTTGCTGCAGGAATCTTACGAATCAGACCGAAAATCTTTCTTACTAATGTTTTGTTTTCAGCTATTGTATGGAGTGGTGGGCTTGTTATGGTTGGTGTATTACTTGGACCTTATTGGAATAATGTTGTTCAAAAGATAGGTTATATTCCATTTGCGGGATTAATTATCATATTGGTTATTGCTATATTTTTTGCAGGAAGATTTGTAGTAAATAGGGAGGTTTCTAAAACAAAAAAAACCGATACTCTTGTTTAATAAAAGTCTTATGTTATTGCCGAAGTTTGTTTTTCGGAATTTGATGGCAATTATTTTGATCCTTTATTTCCACAATGCTAATGCGCAACCTAATTCAGGTAATGACAATACTCATATACAAAAAACTGATACTGTTAAGCAAGTAGATGGAGTCGATGTGCTAAAAAACATATTTAGAATTAATATTTCCTCTAAACCTGATACGGCAAAAATACCGCCTTGGAAAATATTGCCATCTTTTGCCCCTGCAATAGGGTATACACTTGAGGCAGAATTACAGGCCTCACTGGCATTTAACTTTTCATTTTATACCGCCGACCAAACTAATACTAACCTATCGGTTATAAATACCGGGGGACAATATTCCATTCTTCATCAGTTGATTGTTCCCGTAATAAGCAATATCTGGTCAAGTAATAATAAGTTTGATTTTTTGGGTGATTGGAGGTACTATAAATATCCTTCATATACCTATGGATTGGGAAGCAACACCTCTGAATCAAATGCGGATGAAGTTGATTATTCTTATATCAGGGTATATCAGGAGGCTCTGCGGCACTTTAATTCAAATTACTATTTTGGATTTGGATACAACCTTGATTACCACTATGATATTACTGATATTTCAAGGGTAACAGATTATGTTCAATATAATGGAAATACAATCCAAACAACTTCTTCAGGTGTTGTGGCCCATTTTATTTACGATAGCCGTACAAATATCAATAATCCTAAAGATGCCTTTTATGGCAGTATAATTTATCGTGACAACTCCACAATTTTAGGCAGCTCCCAAAACTGGCAATATGTGCAGTTGGAGGCAAGAAAATATTTTAAACTTTCGGCGCATGATGTTCTGGCGTTATGGAGTTGGAATGAATTCACTTTTGGTGGGAACGCGCCTTATTTTGATTTGCCAAGCAATGGATGGGATACTTATTCCAATACCGGAAGAGGGTATATACAGGGGCGTTTCAGGGGGCCTGATATGGTTTATGGTGAAGCTGAATTACGTTTCGGAATTTTACGGAATGGATTGTTGGGCGGTGTAATATTTGCTAATGCTACTTCCGTAACGAATTGGCCGCAAGTGAATTTTAATGAATTTTTTCCTGGGGAAGGGCTCGGGTTACGAATAAAGTTCAATAAATACTCGGACGTAAATATTTGCGTTGACTATGGCTTTGGAATAGAGGGTTCCAGGGGCTTTTTCTTTAATCTTGGAGAAGTATTTTGAGAATTGGTTTCTGAAGCCGCCGCAGCATCTACCCCTTAGATAGCTGCGGAAGGCTCCGAAACTTTGGAAGAATAAACTGTCATATCCACTTCCACAAAAATAAAATTCCCCTTAAGGTTATGCTAATATTTTTTAGCAGAGTTAAATCGAGGCATTTTATCCCAATCTCTTTTAAATTCATTTAACAATTCATTTTGCTTTTGTATTGCTTTTAGCTTACTGCCTGTCTCTTCATAGCGGTAAACATCTGATTCAACGACGTTTTTATGGGGTTCTAGGAAAAATATAATAGGTGGTTAATCTTTATTTCTAATTGAGAAATATTTAATAATACTGTCAATATTATATCTAATTGATTTTTAATTAAAAACGAACATTTAACAATTCGATAAGATATTTTTCTTTGATATTTAATTTATGCAATATAGAGATTTACAATATTTTGGGAGAGAAAGTGTATGCCAAACCCATTTCTGAAGGTCAAAATAACAATACTATCAATTTAACCTGCCAGCCAAACGGGGTTTATTTTTATAGGGTAATAACCCAAGATGGAGGATTGGTTGGGAATGGGAAGGTGATTATTCAAAAGTAACTGCACGGAAAGCTTATCAATACTGGGGAAATTGCCAATGTTTCAGTCAGGTTTCAGTGAGCACTTTTAAAGATTAATAACTTTTTGAATAATAACTACTTAGCTTATTAGGGTTATAACTTGTTACCCTAATCTCACAGGGCAAGAAAACCCTTGATAAAACTATGGAAACAAAAAAAATGCTTATTTTAATGGATGATAAAAAAAGTTATGTAATCCTTACCAACTAAAAAATGACCTGCATTTCGGCGGAGGAGAATCTTCCCCAAGATTACATCCCCCGCTTTAACGCATTAGCTAATAAAACATTCTCGTGAAATGCGATAACTCGTAGTTTTTTGATTCTTTGAAATCAAAAAATCCTATTAGTTCCCACCTCTTTTGCCCCTGTGTTCTTGCTCCATTTTTTGGTACTGTGCATATTGGTCAGCGGTAAGGATTGCTTTCATTTTTGCATCCCTTGCTTCACGTATAGGCTGCATTTTGCTTCTCATAGCATCACGGTCTCCATTGCTGCTATTACGGGCATCCTGCATCCCTGATACAAATTCTTGGTTTGCCGCTAAAATTTTGCTTTCTTGGTCTGGGGTTATCCCGGTAACCTTTTCTTTTATATTATTGGTCATTGTTTGAGCATCCATTGGCGCCCTTTGCTGTGCTGAAACATTAAATACAACTAATGCCAATCCTGCAATTAAAGTTAACGATTTTATGAATTTCATAATGGTAAGGATTTTAATGGTTTGTGTATGATTAGACGATTAAAGGAAAAATAACTTGCGAGTTTAGTTACGGTATATAATTGAGTATCAAAAATGCTTTAATTTTCACGCCTTATGCCACCTTTCCCATGCGCTTTTTTCATTTCAAGGTATTGTTTATATTGGTCGGAAGTAAAAGCAAAATACTACCTTATACCGAAGTTATGTCAGTTTTCATTTTAATAGTCCTCAAAACAAAAAAGTTGACATTCAATAGTATTTAATAAATTAATACACCATTGTCTTTTTTGCAAGATTTAAATCATATATTTGGTTTATAATTCGAATACCATGAGAAAGAATTGCTTCCGGGAGATTTTGCTTCTCTCATTATTACCATCAGCTACTTTACTTAACGCGCAGAATGTCGGTATTAATACCACAGGGGCAATCCCAAGCGTTAATGCGATTTTAGACCTAAACACCGGAAATGCCCAAAACCTGGGGCTTCTTATTCCGCGGGTCGTTTTGGGGTCCAGTCTAACAACTTTCAGCCCGCCTTTGGCAAATGCCCCAACCGGATTAGATTCTGGCATGATGGTATATAACTGGCAGGCAACTAACCAACCTATAGGTTATTATTGTTGGAATGGCACAAATTGGATGAACATTTCCGCAGCCACTAATCAATGGCAGCTTATAGGCAATGCGGGGACTATCCCGGGAACAAATTTTTTAGGCACTACTGATAATAATGCCCTGATATTAAAAACATTCAATGCCGAAGGCTTGCGAATTACATCTTCAGGGACTAATGGCGTGCCCGGCAATGTGGGAATATCGAATACCAACCCTACTACCCTTATGCAAGTTGCAAATGGAGGCGCTTCGGGTAAACTTTCCGTTTACAGCCAGGATAATCAGTTTGGCCAACTTCAAATTGGAAATCCGGCTTCCAATGCAGAGGCAAGCATTGGTTTTATAAGCGGGGTAACGGCTTTTGGAGATGTGGCTAGTTCAGTAAATGGTCCTGACAATATTTGGGCTATCGGAGCCGGTTGTTTTGTTGTTGGCGGAAACAAGTTTTGCATTTACAATGAAGGTTATAATGGAGATGTTATGGTTATAACCTCCGCAGGTTTTATGGGCATATCAACTACAACACCTAACCAGGAATTAGAATTGGGAGGCAACAATACCGAACGAATTGACGGATTAATAACCGGCAATACTTTTAATTCATCCGCCACTACAACTGCAACCAATTTATTGTACACCAATAATGCAACAGGAGATGTGTATGCTTTGCCAACAATTAATAATGCCCAGTTAGTAACCAGCGCTACAGGAGTACCTTCTTGGCAAACCGCTGGAGCCAATGGCATAGATTGGTCTTTGACAGGCAATGCGGGCACTACTCCCGGTACTAATTTCATTGGTACTACCGATGCCAACGGCTTTATGATAAAAACCGATAACACGGAAAGAGCATTCTTTACCGGAGCAGCCACCGGCATAACACAAATGTATATTAAAGCCGGCAGCGCACAGACCATTACAAGCCCTTTGATGGAATTTCAAACTTCGGGGGGAGCTGATCTCATGGATGTTAATGCTGATAACAATACGGATGTATTTATGGGCTACCAGGCCGGCTGGAATAATAATTCGGGAGGAGGTGCAAACAGCAATGTTTTTATAGGATGGGAGGCAGGTTATGCCAATACTACCGCAGAGAACAATACAGCGGTGGGCTGGGCAGCGCTTACAACTAACACTGCAGTAAATAATACTGCTTTTGGAAATGCAGCTTTGCAGTTTAATACAACTGGAAGCCTCAATACTGCCGTAGGAAATTGGGCTCTAACATCTAATACAACTGGAGGTGCTAATACAGCTGTAGGAAATGCCGCATTGGAAAATAATACAACCGGAGGTCCCAATACAGCTTTAGGAGATATTGCATTGGAAAATAATATAACCGGAAGTACCAATAGTGCTGTCGGCTCTGCCTCATTGGAAGAAAATATAAGTGGAAATGACAATACTGCTGTAGGTCATATTGCTTTGCGAGATAACCAAACCGGGAATGATAATATTGCAATAGGGTCTGCGGCTCTTAACAATAATATAAGTGGAAGCAAGAGTACCGCTGTAGGAGACAGTGCACTATATAATAATTTGGAAGGAAATATGTTGGGTATAGGTTATGAAGCCCTATATAACAACACTACCGGAACAATAAATCAGGCGGAAGGCTATCAGGCATTGTATAACAATACTACCGGTTCCAATAACACCGGAATAGGTTACAAGGTGCTTTATTCTAATACGGTGCTACGCGGTAATATAGCCATAGGAGACAGCGCTTTATATACTCAATCTTTTGCTACTGCTTTTGATTGTGGTAATATAGCTATTGGTAACTCTGCACTTTTTGCTGATCAGCCAACCGCAACAAGCTTAAGTGGGGATCGTAATACGGCTTTAGGAGAATGGGCTTTACGCTATAACACTCAGGGATACGATAATAATGCCCTCGGATATAATGCACTTTATGCCAACACCACCGGATTCGCCAATACAGCCATCGGAAAATATGCACTTCAATACAATACAACCGGTTCCTACAGTACGGCTACCGGAACTAATGCACTTCAATACAACACGATTGGTTCCGGTAATACTGCCAATGGGGAAGATGCGCTTGAGTCTAACACGACCGGTTCCAATAATACTGCCAACGGATTTTTAGCGCTTGAATCTAACACGACCGGAAATAGTAATATCGCTAACGGCTATGAGGCGCTTTTTTCCAACACGACCGGAGATGCTAATACCGCTATTGGTAGTTATGCCCTTCTTGTTAATATTCCGGGAAGCATTAATACTGCTGTTGGAGACAGCGCACTGTATAGCAGTAACGGTTCTAAAAATAGCGCCTTGGGATACCAGGCAACTGTTTCACCAGGCTTTTCAGGCTCCACAGCCATAGGTTATCAAGCAGTTGCAGGCGAAAATAATGCCGTTATTCTTGGTAATTTAAATGATGAGGTGGGCGTGGGCACCACCACTCCCAATACTTTAATGCAAGTTGGTAACGGAGGCACTACAGGTAAACTTTCTGTTTATACCAAAGACAATGATTTTGGCCAGTTTCAGGTTGGAAATCCTACCTCTAATGCGGAAGCAAGCATAGGTTTTATAAGCGGAGTAACCGCTTTTGGCGACGCAGCCACTTCAACTAATGGCGCTTCAAATATATGGATTGTAGGAGCGGGCCCTTATGGTATTGGTGGAAATAATTTTGGTATTTCTAATTCAGCCTATGGAGGAAATATTATGACTGTTACATCAACAGGCTACGTAGGTATTGGCACTACGACTCCGACCTATCCTCTTACCATAACTTCAACTGTAACTACCAATTACAGTAATTATGAATATATGAATGATAATAGTGTTAATTATGAGAATGGTAACTCTGGTAATATTCCGGTTTCCCTTTATGCCCAGGGCCGGATTCTTTGCGCCTCGGAAATAGATGTTACTTCTGACAAGCGACTTAAAGATTCCATAGGAAATATAAGTCCAGAAATAGCACTTGCTGCCATAACGAAATTACAACCCGTTCATTTTAAATGGAAAAAAGATGCATCGGAAGACCGGGCGTTAATTGCTGGATTTTTTGCGCAGCAGGTTCATGAAATAATACCTGAAGCTGTTACTATAATGTCGGGAACGCATTTTCAGGACGAGCATACGCTCAATTATGATATGCTTACAACCTACGCCATTGCTGCCATTCAGCAACAGCAAAAATTGATAGACGAACAAAAGAATTCTATTGATGAATTGAAAAGAGAAAACCAAGAATTAAAGCAAAATCAAATAAATGCATCTGTTAACCAGCAAACATCAATAAATGAAATGAAACAAGAAATAGAAACACTGAAACAACAGATGGCTGCTTTAGGGGGCAATTCAGCTCAAACTGCTTCAGCGCAAAAGTAAATTAATACAGTGTAATATCCACTCATAGTGTTTGTATTTTTGATTCCTGCCGTGATTGTGAACATTGCAAGAAAGGCTAGAACAATTTTGTGAGAAAAGGAAGACAATTACCTATGATATTTCCGCATTTCCTATCTTTGGCATATGCAATAGAACCAATTTATGAATATATCACAATCCATTTATTAAGCTGATTAAATATCTCAAGAATGATGGCAGCTTTTTTTTGTTCGGTATATTTTGTAATGACTTTGTAAAGTTTTTCATCGGCCTTATTCCTTATGTCACTATCAACAAGTTCATGGTACGTTTTTATGTTAAGTAGTTCCTGGTCATAAAAATCTTTTACTCCAATTTTTAATGAATCTTCCTGTCCACTATTCAAAAGTCCTCGTTCTTTAGCAATTGCTATCCCTTTTGAAGTTATAGCCTGAGCTTCATCTAATGACAATTGATCTATTTCATTCCTGCTATACCATTTACCTTTTTCATCCAATCCTTTCAGTAGCTCCTTAATATTTGTACTATCTTTAATCAGCTTTGCTGTTATGCGATTGTTTGTAAAAATTGGCGTTAGTGTATCATCAGCAGACGCCATTGAGTTAACTATCGGCTCCCAAAAAATAGCGATTGCTGTTCCGCCTCGATTAATTTCTGCTTCTTTTATAGAATTATGTTTGCTTGTTTCAACAAAAAATGTTTTTACACGTGTTGCACAAGCAATAGTTGTATCAGCATGGCAAATTAATCTCACCTCATAAAAAGAAACCATTGGTTTAGTGGAGTTGTTCTTGCAGGAATTAAATAGCGCAATACCTAATAAAAGCAGGAAAGAATAATTAAAGGGACGGGAGATATTTTTCATCATATTAGTTAATTATAGAAATAGTTTAGTATTTAGAATGAACACTTTAGTAAATTTTTATCCGTACTGCTAAATTAATTACCATACCCTCCAAAGGCTCCCATACAGGCTTAAAAGTAGGATTATTAAAGGGAGCTAAAACAACGCTCTGATACTTTGTTTGCTTTACATTCGATAAGTTCTCTCCGTTTACAACGATGCTGAATGATTTGAATTTCTTTTCAAGCATTGCATTAAATAGCCAATAGCCTGGCACCTGTACATTTGAGTTATGGAGTAAGCTAAATCCGTTGCAAAATTATTTTTAGGAGTAAGTGGGTTAACGGGTTGTTGAGAGTAATATTTCCGTTGGGTATAGTCATAAGTATATCCAAAATATGCCTCAAACTCATCATCTGTAATTCTTAAATAGGTTTCCGAACCTTCTGTTATGAAAGGTGCAGAAGCATTGGAGAAATAATAGGTATTATTAGAAGGATCAGTGCTTAATATGATTGGTGAATTAATCTGTGTATAGAAGAATGATTGGGTTACTGCGACCGTTATATCATCAAAATATTTCTTGAAGTTCACATCAAAATTACCGCCAATTGATTTTTCAGGTGTTACACTGCTGCCTATGGGTTGGACATACATAAAATAATCTTTGTATTCATCACTTGTTAAGTCATAGCTAAGTATATCGGGAGTTTTATAGCCAAATCCTCCGCCCGTCCGTAATGAAAAAGCAGGGCTTATTTTGTATAAAAGGGACAAATGGGGCAAAAAGAAAGTGTTGTACTTGTTTTGATAATCTTCTCGAACACCTGGTTCTATTGTCAAGTTATCAATTACTTTCCAATCATCCTGTGCAAAGACACCTACCGTGTAATTGCTATAACTATTAATATTAGTACTGTCAGCAGCGCCACGCACAAAATTATTTCCCGAATAATCAGCCCCGAAAACAAGGCTATTTTTCTCTCTTGGAATTAAATAAGATACTTCTCCATATTCCGACAATTGGTTGCCGTCAAATAGATAGTAATTTGTTTGCCAATCTCTCTCATAGTCACTTGCGCTTCCTTTTATGGTAAATACGTTCTTATTACTCATTATCTTCTCAAAATGAATATCAGCAGTATTACGATAGAATTGGTTTTCTTCATAATAAATATCTCCACCTGGGTCAAGGTTATTAATAGCACCTGTATTACCCCCTATACGTGTTTCAAAGGTAGATGAAAGTCCCAGCGACAGTGTGGTTGCACTGTCTATGTAGTAAAAGAAAGTTGGTTGGATAAGATTGCTCTGCAATTTTGGAACGATGGTAAATCCATTTACTGCAAAATATTCCTGAGTCGTATTGCCCGCAAACATAGTAATACCGAATTTCTTAAAACGTTGAGCATAATAAATATTCGCATCACCTTCTTTTAAGGTCGTTCCATTTAAAGTAATTGATAACTCAGGTTTAGTATCAGGTGTTTTGGAAATTATATTGATAATCCCCGCTATGGCTCCGCCACCATATAATGTTGATGCAGGCCCTTTAACAACCTCGATTTGCTTTATGTCCATTGGTGGGAGTTGCAGAATGCTAAATCCTCCTGAAAATCCTTCATAAAGTGGCAGCCCATCCCGCAATATTTGCGTATAATTTCCATCCATCCCAAGTAATCTCGGCGTTTCGTTTCCAGATGATATGGATGTTTGCTGTACTTGGACACCCGCTAAATCATTCAATAACCCTGAAATATTGGCAGGGTTTATGGTTGTCTCTTCTCCAACATCTTCTGCCCCGATAACTTCTATTTTTATGGGTAAATCTTCTATCCTTGAATTTACACGGCTTGAAGTAACCGTTACTTCTTGTAAGTCATCATCATCATCGCTCTTTAATAATGCTATCCGAAAAATAGTATCGGCATTCTTGATAGGAAAAACAACATCCATACTGTATTTTGCATACCCTAAAAGACTGACTATGATTTCCTGTTTACCATTTGGAATGTTATTGAGAATAATATTTCCATTCGTATCCGATAATCCGCCTATTGACGTTTCATCTACTCCGGCGGCGGCGGCAAATATTTTCTCCTTTGTAGCACTATCATAAATAAAAGCCCTGAAGTTGTTTTGCCCAGAGGAAACATTGGGTAAATACGCAAGAATGAACAAGAATAAGAATTGCCGATATTTCATAAAATCTCAAAAATACAGAAATACGACCCTACTCTTAAATGCAAAGGTTAACTTATTGTTAAATCAAATGCTGAATTAAATACTTGGTAATATTTTATTACTGCCTTATTGACTCACCACCTTTGCAGGCTGCTTATTTTCATCAAGAGTAAGCATCGAACAGTAAGTACGCGATTTTGCTTACCTGATATTGTGTATTTTTGTATCGCTTCCTTTAACGAGGAGGGTGGACCGGGAGAAGTCAATTCTCCCTCCACTCTCTGTTTAAAAAGAATGTAAAGTGGTCCCGACGAGATTCGAACTCATGACCCACAGATTAGAAATCTGTTGCTCTATCCAACTGAGCTACGGGACCAAAATTAAAATCAAAGTTAAAATTTCAACTTTAAAAGTTGCCAAAATATCGAATTTATAACACACATTCGGAAGCTCTCCTGAAAAACGCAATGTTTCGGTCAGGTTTCAGTAGGCAAAATGGCCTATTCACAAAGCCTTAGAAATCAACATATTATTGCATTAGGTTCAGTTCCCGCCGGGACCACTAAAACTGGCTCATTTCGAGCCAGTTGATACCAATTAAGGCTATGAAAAATTTGGCCAATCCATTTCAAACCATTTGGAACTATTTCATGCCAGCAACGTTTCAACCTGGTTTCAGTAAAGCCACTTGTTTCAGTAAAAATATTATTCTGAATCATAAATTATTATAGATCTTATAGTTAAGGTTTTTTAACAAAAGGAATTGATTCTATACCCTCCGTAACGTAGACTTTTTACAAAACGTTGGGACGGGGAGTTACTTTTAAAATAAAATACCTTTGCAAACTTTCTAATACTAGTTTTTATATGGCATGCAGTTGCGCCCACCTCATAATAAATACGACACAGACTGTTAAGCATGGCAGCAAAACAGAAGAGACGAATTTTCTCTGTTCTTTAAAGAGAGCAAGCAGAAAAGACACCAAGATTATCAACGAAACTTTCCAAAGACAAACACTGATCAGCGTAGCAGGTTACACATGCTATTATCACGGCAATAAAACTGTTAAATGCACTGATTGCGTCAAATTTGAAGAAGCGAAATAGAGATTGGTTTTCCTAACTTGGTCGTCTAATTGTATAAATCAGATTCCGGTTTATGTACGAAATGAGCAAAAAAATCCTCGAAAAGGTAAGCTTCGACAGGGCTTTGTTTTACAAAGAATTAGTCAAGGCTTTAAGAAGTATCAAGCCCGATGAAAAAATGCTGCTGAAAGCATGGTGCCTATCCAACTTTGGACACATATATAAAGACGTAATTATAGATGCCTTTAAGCTGGTGACCAAAACCAGTTAATCCTTGGATAAATTTAACTAAGGTTGCATTCATGTGATCCGGCAATGGTTTTGTTTCAATCTAAGCTAAACCTACTTAGGTAAAACGTGACATCTGGAGGGCTTTTAAGGCATATTAATGGACTTTATCAGCCTACTGATACTAAGCCCTTCTAATGACATCCAAGCCTATTTTTTCATTATTTTAGCTCAGCTTCTACCCTATCGGCAGTCTTAGCCAACAGGGTTTTACTCACTTTTCCATAGGTTTCAGTTGACCGGATACTGTAATGTCCCATCATTTCCGATACCACTTTGTAGTCCACCCCATTATTCATCAATAAAACGGCATAACTATGTCTGCCGATATGATGTGTGAGAGGAGTTTTTATACCCACCATATTTCCTATGTGTTTCAGATAGGCATTAATTTTCTGATTGGAAAAGGAAGGGAGAATAAAACCCGTTATTTTGCGATTGGTTTCATACTTATCATAAATTACTTTGGCTGGAGCGAGCATTGGGATTTGAATAATATTTCCGGTTTTTTGCTGCGTTGCCATGATCCAAAACCTGCCATTTCTATCCTCTACTACGTCTTTTTGGTTCAACCGAATTGCATCTCCATACCGGAGCCCGGTAAAACACGAAAATAAAAATATGTCTCGCACAGTTTGGAGGGATTTATTCCCACCAAGTTCGTTAGAAGACAATGCTAAAATTTCCTCATACGACAAAGCAACTTTTGTTGACTTAACTCCAACTAATTTGAAACCAAAAAATGGATTTTTTTGAATAAGTTCTTTGCGTATTGCATTATTAAAAACGCTCTTTAGTTTTTTAAGCGCCGTGTTTGCGCTATTGCGACATAGCGGTCTGCCCGTTACTTTAGAGGGAGTTGTGAGCATGAAAAGTTCGAACCCGTCAATGTGCCTCCGTGTGAACTTGTCAATTGCAATGTCTTCAAGTTTGATTGTGGCGAGATATTCTTTCAGTTTGTCCCTGCACTGTGCATAATGTCGCAAAACGTGTCGACCGAATTCCTGCGGCTTGGCTGCCATCTCGCTCATGACCACTTCCATGAATTCCAGCACCATGGTTTTATCGTTCGATTTGCCGTGTTGAAAACGCTGTTTTATGGCTTTGGCAGTGACGGGAATATCTTCATCCTCCAGTTCAAAACGAATATTATTGAATTGATTTTCAATATCTTGCAGGCGGTTATTCAAATAGTTCTCATACTTATTGGGCTTGGTAATGCGTCCTATATTTTTGTCGAATTTTCCGGCCAGTGCTGTTAAATGCAACGCAATAAGTGCCTTCTGCCGGTTCACTATTAATTGCGCATAAATCGGGTGCGTATTCCCAGTGCGCACAGTTTCTTGGTCAAGAATAAATTTAATACTATAGGAATAAGTGCTCATTTATTTCAGTTCGTTTTCGTTTTCGTTTAACAGTTTTTCAAAATCAGACCTTCTATAAAACACACCTTTGCCGCTTATGGTCGATGAGGTCAGCTTACCGGCTTTGCGCAGTGCAAGCAGAGAACTGCGTTTTAATCCACACAACTTTTCTGCAAGGTGCTGTGGAATCCAGTCCCCAAAAGATTGTTCTGCTATTGATTTCTGCAAAAGCAGATCGTACATAGCATCAATCTTTGCTTGCATCCCTGCAAGTTTTTTCTCTAAAGCTGATATGTCAACCTCACTTGGCAATTATAAAATGGTTTAACGAGTGAATACTCTTATTTAAGACTATAGTTATTCCTTGAAACCTGCATGGTGTAAAGAAAATTGCAATAATTCTAAATTATTATTTACTCTTTTTGAACTTAACACCGATTATTTCGTTTGATTCAAAAAATTAATGCCGGGACTTTGGAGCTTCAAAGCCCCTGCATTCTAACTATTTTAGCCTTGTGTTACTAACGATTCATTAGTTGAATAAAAGAGGCTACACAATCTACCCCCACTCTTCTCATTTGAATGTGTGTGGTCTCGCTCCTCAGTTTCAAAAGTAATTTTCCCATCCTTGAATTTGATGACAGAATGTACCATTTCGTAGCGTGATTCACATATCATTCTAAAACTATTCATTTTGTCGGGAAGAAATAACTTTCCCATTTCATTCGTTTCAAGAGAATAATCTTCAATAACGCAGCAACTTGAAATGACATCATGTTTTCCACATTCTTCCCTTATCATTATGTTTACCAAATCATTGTCATTATCAGCATATAATGGATAAGCCATTGAATACTCTTTGGTTCTATTTCCTTCTTTTGCAAGAAAGAATACGGTCGCCGGAAAATTGCCTTTCTCGGTGTAGGTCTTCAGAACTAAACTCTTGATCCTGTTATGCCATTCATTCTTCACCTCTGCTAAATTTTGGTCGCCTATTTCCTGTATTGGGAATTTTTCCTTAGCCTTTTCTAATTCCTTCTGAAGCCATTCTTTTAAAGCTTTTACCGCATCAGTCAAATTATCAAATGCTTTTTGCTTACATCCGTTAAAACCAACAATTTGTTTCTGTGTATCTGGCCAATTGTCATAGATACCCGGCTGATGCCCTTTAAATACAACATAGTAGCGATGCGGCGAAACATGGACTTCTTTACCTCTGTACCATCTGTTTAAAATTGCATCATCGAATAGAAGATTAGGATTCATTTGTCCTTCATCATTTTGTTTTTCCTGTACTGACAGGTCTTTTGTTTTGTTTTTCATTGTGTTTGTGTTTTGTGATTTATTAATTTTTAGTTATTATTATCGTGTTAAAATTTGTGAAGATGTCTTGTTTAGAATCACTTTCTCCGATGCTGGAAGTAATATCTCATCCATTATTGTCCTAAAGATATTTCGGGCTAATCCTGTGGGAACCCCATTGCCCATTACCTTTCGGAAGGTGCTGTAAGAATGATTCTTGGGCAGCATATAGCTATCGGGGTCGAGAGACTGGCATAACATTATTTCACGTTCGGTAGGCTTTCTTGCAACACCGTTCTTGAAAAATCTTGTCGGTGAACCGCTCGTTACCGTTGTCATGGGTTCGTTTGCATAACGTAACCTGTCATCAAAATGTCCCGATGTATATGAATCAATATCCAAAAACTCTCCGCACATCTTTATTCCTCCTGGTATTGGTTTTGGAAAAACTGGTTGCTTACCTAAATCTTTTCGAACAAAAAGGAAGATTGCTCTCTCTCTTATGCTGTTACCTTCATAATTCAAGGCACACATAACTTTGCTTTTAACCACGTAATTCATCTTGCCGATTTCTTTCAGAAATAGCGGATAATGGACTTTATCGATAAGGAAATCCGGCACTTCTTCCATGACTGCAATTTTCGGATTAAGTTCTTCGACTTTTCTTAGAAATTCCAAGACCAGCGAGTTTCTTGAACTACTACCATTTTCCAAACGTCCTGTATTTAGCTTTGTATAGCCCTGACATGGTGGGCCTCCGCAAACAATATCAATTGCTGTATCTCCATACTTATCTTCAAGTACTTTAAGAATTTCATCCTTGGTTACTTCGTGGATGGGCTTTACCGTTACAACAGGACTACCATCAGCGTTTTGGAAATTTGCCGCATGGTAAGGGGCGAACTTTTTATTAAATTCATTGGCAAAAGCAATTTGAATTCCTGCCTGCTTGGCGCCGTAGTCCATAAGTCCTGCGCCGGCAAAGAAAGAGACTGCTTTAATTAAATTTGTCATGATGATTTATTTTTGATGGTTGTTTAATATTTGGTTTTGAGTGATCCGTCAGTGTTAAGGAATGGCTATCGATAACCAAGAACTAACGCTTAACACGCCATTACCGGAGCTCTCTTCCGGTTATAATCTGTCAGATCACCATATTTTTCAATATTCTGAAGTCATTTTACGATTATTACTTTTACTTTATTATCGCAGCAAGGACATCTCAGAACAAACGATTCTTTACCTTCTTGAAGGTTGATTATCACTTCGGGCACCGGAGATGTATTTTCAATGGAAGTTGACTCCTCCTCTTCTGATTGTGCTATCTCAATTACCGGATGAATTTCATGTGCGGCGCCATCTTTTGCAACCAAGTCCATTTCGGCCGACACTTCCTCTATGGTATTACCGGCAATTTCAACTTCATCACCATCGGTATAACTGTCCATAGTTTTTGAATGCGGAGTTTTAATTGTCATATAAGCTGCATGGAGGCTCTTCAATTCTCCCGCATCCACCATTCGCAATAAATTGGGGTCTTTCTGATAAACAAGGCGGGCTTTCTTCACTCGGGAAGAATTTAGACCATATCCAAGCATACCTGCGATTTCGTCGTCAGGGTCTATAGGAGCACCTCCCGATATATCGGTTCTTTTACCTTGACCAAATGCTATTTCTTTATGCAGGCGGGTTGCTGCTTTGCCTGTTTCAAGTAAGGATAAATGGAATGAATGTCCGGGAGCAAGAATCTTTTTAAATATTTCCTTTACTTCAAGGCCTTCTGTTTCTACTCTTATTGCTGCAATTAGAGGAACTTTATTCTGAATTGCTTTTGATACCCTACCGCTACCGTCAAGCAATGCAGGGTGTTCCACACCATCAATAATAATTGGAGTATAAAACACAGGGACAACCTGGTCTGGAATTATATTCCAAGCATTGTCCATTGCATCTTTTGCTTTTTGCGGTCTGTCTGCTAATGAAAGTTGTAATTCCATCTTTAGCGGATGCTCTTTGAATTTGGTCGGGTCAATATATTCTACTGTTGCTTTGGATACCTCGGTCTTTTCATTTGTCATTGTCGATATGTTTATCAGTTTCTTTATTAAAAAATGGTGGCTGGGTTATATAATAAATAGATAGTAGTATCACTTACTGTTAATGGTCTTATACAAGACTTTCTGTATTTTGTATAGATTCATGTTCAAACATTTACTTTAGGTGTGTTTTCCTGTTCTACAGATTCGGTGATAACATCTACCGGAATGAATATCTCATCATCTGGTGCAGGATTGTTATCCACTGCAATACTTAAAAACTGTTTGTGAACTCTTATGATGTAGTCACCATCCGGGTCTTTAACGTATACGAATGCTTCTGACCTATCTTCATTCAGAGCAAAAGAACCACCATAGTCCTTTATGTGTTGCTGTGCTGCCATGCCAACACATAGAGTGACCACCTCGTTGGAATTTTCGTCTTCCCTTGTGTGGCAGCACATCCAAGCATTCAATATGCCGACTGCTTGGACGATGTAATTGCCCTTTCCGAATTTTAAACCGGTGCGTTCGTGCAGGACTTTTTTTGCTTTGCCCACATCAAAGGTGGCCAGTTTAAATGTTATAGCTTCTCTTTTTGAAAATTTAACTTCTTTTTCCATTTTTTGTCTTTTTATGTTATCTAAAATAATTCAATGCGTGTCTGTTTCCATATTTGAGCTCCCTGAATGTTAAGTTGATTCTTCCGGCAAGAGCTTTGCTGGTTTTGGGAACTTGATGTTGCCAATTAAGTTGCGTCTCTCCTTTCATCAAGAGATAGCTTCCATGAGCTAAGTTTGTTTTTACTAACAATTGTTTATCCTGCCGGTGCCGTAACTTAAATGTTCTTGTTGCACCAAAGCTTACCGAGCCAATTACATGATTGGTGCCATGTTCCTTTTCTGCATCGCTATGCCAGCCTATCCCGTCTCCGCCACTACGATAAAGATTTAGCAAAACGCCGGAGAATTTAACCCCTGCAATCGTTTCTATCCGGTCTTTTATTTCAAGAAGTTCAGGGTTCCATGGTTTGGCAATTAACTTCTTACCTGAATAGGTATACGACATCCCGCTTTCGCCATAGAAAGCTGATAGGCGGGGCTGGTCTTTCATTTTACCAAAGAACTGAATCTGGTACTGCTCCCATTCTATGTTATTTAGTAATGATTGAAAGAGACGGTCACTCTCTTCTTTGCAAAAAAATGATGGAAAGAGTAATACCTCTCCGTCTTTAGGTAGAATATTTTCTCCTTGTTTTATAATATTATCAGCCATATTTTGGTTTACATTCAGACTTTACTGGTTTTATTTACTTCATTTAACATAAAATAGAGTGGTAAAAAATTTAAAAGGGCCCCTGGGTTATATAATAAATAGATAGTTATATCACTAAGTGTTCAGATTTAATAAGACGTACTGTATTTAATAGCAATTAATATTGGAGACTTATCGTATTTCATAGCTATTCATGTCTCCGACATTCCATTTTCTATATCATCATTAATTCGCGTGAAGCCAGCCAGCAACAAAAACTATAAATTGTGACAATTTCACCGATAGCATCCCCGTAAGGGTCAATGACTTCATTGTTAACCCATATTTCGTCCCCATCTGGGTCTCTTTCAACAATCGGCTTGTCCAATCCTGCTGCCATAGCAATGCTCTTGACTACGCTTAAGTTAATTAGTCGGCTTGGTAGTAAATAATTTTTGCTAATCGTGTTTGTATAAATCCTATCGTGATATTTTTCAACCAGTTCAAGACAGGTTTTAAGTTGCTCCGGTGTTTTGAAATATGAAATTTCAACTTTTTTGTCCTTGTAATATGGGAGTTTAGCTTTTCCAGTTTGCATACTCTCCCAATTTGCTATGTGATTTAACACAACTTCTTTTCTTAATTCTTTTTCTGTTTTCATTTTATTTTAAATTTGGATACAAAGGTCGGTAGCTTTGGAGGCTTAACCTACCACGGAAATGTTTTAAAATGCTATCATTTCCGTGGAGCATTAAGCACTCTGCTGTTTTGTGTAATGGATTTGATTAATTCCTTTTTTTGAAGTATTTGCAGCCCTCTTGTATGCACTCGTAGGTTTTAGTATCTCCGGTGCTTTTATTTAACCAGCAAAGTTCCCACTCATCGCTAACGCCGGATGCCTGTTCACTTATTGGAGTAATTACAGCATCTCCATTTGCCGGAACGACAGGTTCATCATCTTGCACGCTCTGATGATCAATTGTAGCTTCCTCGTGTTCATCTTCATCATTAACTTCGTTTAATGTTGAATCAGGTTCTTTATCACCATGTGATTCTAAGAGCGGCTTAGGAGTTATCGCCTTTGGCACTACTGTTTCGTCTGACAACTTCTTTTTGCGACCTGATAATTTCCGGGCATATTTTTTTATAAGTGCCTCCATAGCTTCATCATCATTGGGATCTTCATTAAAATCCCCTTCAAACTCCAGGCATAACATTTCTGCAATCCGATACGTTTCTTGTTCCTGCCAATCTACTCTATTAGGAAGATGTTCCTTTTCAATATATTCAATCAGGTTTGCTGCGGTACTTATTTTCAAGACATTCTTGTCAATTAACTCGAACAATTCCTTCTTCGTAGTACCTACTTTCAAATAATCGTCCACCATATTGCCTGATATACCTAACATCTTGCCGATGAGATCGCGTGTTGCACCGCCTTCATCGGTAGCTAAGTTTTGTTCATTTGAGGGCACACCCTGTCTGCCAGCATATATTTTTTGCCATAGTAGTATTTCGCTGTACTTTATGGATGCACTCGGTTTCCTTGTTTGGTTATCGTTAAACATGGCAGTTAGCATGTCCTCTGTAGACTCGTATCTAACTATTATTACATCCACCTTTGTCCGGCCGAGCTTTATATTAGCTAGTCGTCTCCGGTGACCTTTTACGATTATCCCGTCTTCGAGTACCTCTATATCTGTTTCCATTCCGTTAGCATCAATTAGCGTAGCCAATTCTTCAATATTCGACATCGGGTATTCATTATAAGGATTTGGCTTTAACCAGTCTATATCGACTGTTTCTGTTTCTTTTATTATGATTTTTTTCATTTTGTTTGTTTTAAAAGGTGTATCTATTGATAGACCGTAGGTTTTTTTAATTCACTTTAAGCAAGTGTTGAAACATGGTAAAATTCCCATGTTTGCTGTTGAAAGATGTAATTAGGGTGGCGTATTTACTTTTTTCATGGGATCATCTAAATTTGATGGAACAAAGGTCGGGAGTACCCAAAATTTTACCTAGCACAGAAATGTTTTAAAATGATACTATTTCCGTGGGATTTTTAACAGGCTTATATGTAGTTTTGCACCTTAATTAAAAGCAAAATGGAGATGAAAAATGAAACCAAGGATATTAAGTTCGACCTGCCATTGGTTAATGGATTCTTTGAAGATATAGGGCACAAGCTAAAATCAGATAGTTATAAGATTTCGGATTTAACCTATAAATACTACGAGACTCGCTTGATAAAACCTTACAATGACTTTCTTAAATTGATTGGGTTACCCTTAGATGGGACAGAACAAGCGGTACAACCATTGGAATATACTTTTGACCCACAACAGTTAAACAATATTATTGTCATTTGTGATCAATATTATTTTGTTATTAAACATCTATTGGAAGCAGACTACATTGGTGAATATAGAAGGAATTTAATACTTGCACAAAAAGAATACCAGATGTTGAAGACATACCTTGAAAAAGGAAAAAACTTCAATCGTTTAACAAAAGAAAACCGCATAGATATTTGGCTTGGCGCAAGGGAATCTTTGAGCATTGAAAGTAATGCTTTGATAGAGATTATTGTAAACCTACTTAGTAATATGGAAGAAGGAATTACACATATTCCTCAGGTTTCAAAATGGGCGCAAGATGTATTCCATATTGACCCTTTACTGCAAAAAGAGTTGGGGCGGGGTAAAAAACCTATTGATGCCATTAACCATGAAATAGAAATGTATACTTGGAAACTATATCAATTTCTTAATGTGAGAAAAGTAATAAGATTAGATAATGGGAAAAACCCTAAACCAGCCACATATCACTATTGTATTGCAGACTTGTATACATTAATGGGGTTACCGGATATGACACACAAAGGTGAAGCTACAAGCTGGGATTACCTTTCCGAAAAATATGATAAAACACATCAAATAAAAAGGATTGCAAGATGGATTGAGTTATATCAAAAGAAGATTTAACTATCTCAAACTCATCTTCATTTTAAATGAAATATTGTACTTCCATATTTTTTTAATTCTCCACGAAACACTTTTTATCATTGAAGTAATAGATGCATAACCAAACCATCTATTATTATGTACGATACTATTTCCCTGTATTTGCCCGCTGAAAAGGCAACGGGTATTGACCTTATTGCAGAAATGCCCGTTTATTTAAGTGATTTAAAAGAGAATTTTAACCATGCTTCCGGTATAGTTACTGTAAGTGGTAAGTGCGATAACTTCCATGTGACGGCCAGTATTAAAGGAATCTTCCTGAATGGCTCATTACCTAAATACCATTTTGGGCAAAACCAGTCCACCCTCAATTTGCAAAGCACAAAAAATGCTATTGCCAAATTATCGCAGGCTTTGAACCTGCCACTTTCAGAAGCATTTGTTTACCGAATTGATTTTGCTGAAAATTACATTATGTCGCATCCGGTTGCCAGTTATTTTGAATCTTTGGGCGAAAGCCGTTATTATAAGAGGTTAGACCAGGGAAGCAGCCTTTACTATAATTCCGGCAGGCGGCAGATTGTATTTTACGACAAGGTGAAAGAACAATCTGCTAAAAATTATGATATAGCTTCCAAGTTCGCCGGACAAAATGTGTTACGATACGAATACCGCTTGAAGAAACGTGTAGCTGACCAAATGAACTGTCCGGAGGTTAGAGCATCGGATTTACATGATCCCGTCTTCTATAAGCAACTATTATTGAGATACCATAAAGAGTATAGTGCCATCCATAAGCTAAGCCCGCTTTGTTTCAATTCACTTGTCATGGGCGATGTCCGTGCATTACGGAGCCAATTATCGCTTTATGGTATACAAGCACTCGGTGGCGAGAAAGCAGTGTTAGAAATGCTAGATTCGGCCAACCGGCGCAATGAATTTTCAAGCACGATGCAATATAACCGGTCGAAGAAAATGGTGAAGGAGGTGTGCCAGATGCCATTATTGGCCAAAAAGTCAGAGTTAATACAGGAGCTTGACATGAAAATAAATAATCACATCCAGGAAGAGATTTCTTCTTTGTAGACCAATGCAAGGATTCATTATAAAAAAATCAAAAAATAGTCAAAAAGCTGTTGTTTTTTTCATCTAAAATACGGTAGTTTCCTATTATCCATTGCTTGTTGACTTCACATCAAATGCCACCCTAGTTAAGTTGAAATATGCTCCTATTAGTTGCATGACAAATTCTTGTGAAGAAGCCCGCTTACATCAAACCGCTTAGTAGCAAACTTCAAGAAATGCTTCTAAAGTTGAATAACAGCGATTTTAGGAAAATATATATTTTTCACCCTTGTGTCAATTCAGAGCGCCGTCAGCCAATCTCTCGAAAAGTGTTTCCATCACTGGTGTAACGACCTCGGTAACATAATGATCGTTAATAATTACCTTGCCCCCGAAGGGTTCAAACAACACACTAATTGCTTTAGTCATGTGGTAATACTTATGCATTACTACCGTGAAGGATTGCCCTTCCTGGTATCCGAACCTCTCATCTTCCAGTAGCAGTTTCATGTGCTTCAATATGTTCTTGTCATTGTCGTTCTTCTCCGTTCCAGTTATTATTACAAATTCTGAATACGCATCAACAAAGATGTAAGCAAAAACATCACCATCTTTTTCAGTTGGAATACTGCATGGATAGAAGCACATATATTCACGGGATTTTGTGGCTTCTAGTTGTTCTGCAGGTATTATTTCGGGATTGTGTCCTGCTTTATTCTTCATATCCACAATAATGTTGATAGCTTCCATCAGCTTACTATGTTCCTTGTAATTGCGTGGAATTCTGTTTTTGGAGTCAGTGTGTCCATACAACACATATAGTTTCTGGTAGGTGTGGGTCATATCCCAATCTAGCTTATCGAACAGGTAGCTGGCAAGTATTACAGGATGCGAAGAATCAGGAAAGTCCTTCTGTCCGGAAGCCCACTGAATAAAATCATTGGTTGGTTTGTCCTGTTGTCTCGGAAGGCTGCGTATGAAATCAATAAATTCCATGCCGTAAATATATGTATTTCTACTTAGTGTACGGATTTATGCTGCCATGCGCTTACCAACTTTAGTTATTCATAGGGCCTGGATTGCTCCTTATTTCAATATCCTTTCCATGTTCGGTAGCTAGTTTATAAAGTTGGTGGAATGAACTTCCCGGCTCGTAAGTGTCTTTTAAATAAGCGGAGTTCACCGATAAAAGCTTCATCAGCAAGGTCAGGCCCGGGTCATGGTTTGCAATTTCCATAGGAACCTCGCCATGAGTATTCTGCGGTATAACAATCGTGTTACCAATCGGGTCTTTTAATGCACCTGCTACCCTGGTCATGTACCCTCCTATTTTATCCCTAAAAGATGTAATAAATAAAAAGAGAAAAGAATTTTAAAAAACTACTGAAGTTTTTACACCCAGAATTTATTATTCGAAGGATTTATTGCTGTATTTCCATAACATACTGACAATAAGCATTATACACGTTTTTGTGTATTGACTTTGTTCCAATATGGTACATTTGTGCGTTAGACAATTTTTTTATGCCCAGAATTAATATAAAGTATACAGGAATTGATGTCTTTAGTGGCGCAGGAGGAATGAGTCTGGGTGCCGAAATGGCAGGCATAAATGTTGCGTTGGCGATAGAGAATAATGAACATGCCGCAGAAACTTTCAGGCATAATCACCCTAAATCAATTATTCTTAACAAAAATATTCAAAATATTCGTCCACAGGATGTAGTTAAATTTATTCCGTTCATTTTATTTGGAGGACCTCCTTGTCAGGGATTTTCATTGTCAAATACAAAGACTCGAAATACTGACAATACCAACAACAGTCTTTTTGAGGAATTTATTCGGTTTGTAAAAGAATTAAACCCTAAATGGATTTTATTTGAAAATGTTGAAGGTTTTGAAAATTTTAATAATGGGAAAATTGTGGATGAACTCCAGAAAAGGCTTGCGGAATTAGGATATATTTCGTCCGTAAAAGTACTCTGTGCTTCTGATTATGGTGTTCCCCAAAATAGAAATAGGTTTTTCCTTGTTGGTAATAGACTCGGTAAGGCATTTCATTTCCCAACTCCTACAAAGAAAAAAATAACTGTTCATCAGGCGTTAATTGATCTTCCTAAATTAAAAAATGGTGCTAATTTTCAAGAATTACCCTATAGAGTTGCACCCAATAATGCTTATTTACAACGGATGAGAAAGGGAAGTAAGAAATCTCTTCAAAATATTGTTTCACGAAATAAAGAATACGTTATAGACCGCTATAATCATATTAAACCCGGGGAAAACTGGAAGTCAATACCGGATCATTTAATGTTAAATTATAAAAATAAAAGTAATTGCCATAGTGGAATTTATAGGCGATTGCATCCTGATAAGCCTTCTGTTGTTATTTCTAATTATAGGAAAAATATGTTGATTCATCCTTCTGAGAATAGGGGCTTGTCAGTAAGAGAGGCCGCCCGATTGCAAAGTTTCCCAGATAATTTTATTTTTAAAGGACCTTTGATGCATATACAACAACAGATTGGAAATGCCGTTCCTCCTTTTTTGGCCTACTCTGTTTTTAAGAATATAATTCATTGCCACAATGCCAGAACAAAACAAAAAAAAAGAAAATAAAGATTCTCTCTATTGGCGTTTTGATTTAAGTACATTTCGCCTATTGGGGAGGGAACTTATAACGGATAGGATTACTGCATTATTTGAATTGGTAAAAAACTCGTATGACGCCAATGCAAGGAACATTCATGTCACATTTTTAAATGTAAACCCGGTAGGTAAAGACACCAAAATTATTATTAAAGATGATGGTATTGGGATGGATATAACAGATTTAAAAGATAAATGGATGGTAATTGGTACAGCCAGTAAAAGAAAAAATAGACTCTCTCCGGCACCGTTTAATAGAAAAATGGTTGGGAAAAAGGGTGTTGGCCGTTTCGCCGTGGATAAGTTGGGGTCAAAACTATTACTTCAAACAAAACTTGCCGGCTCCAATGAATTAACTTCTTTAGAAACAGATTGGAATAAATACGACACCCTTTCGAAACAATATGATTTATTTGAAGCAACCCAGGAAAATGAGAGAAAATTCTTTACTGAAATACCTAATAAATATTGGAAAGAACCTTATTTAAAAACTTCGCAGGGAACAACCCTTGAAATTACCTCAATTAGAGACCCGTGGAGTAAAGATGATATTGATAGAGCATATAAGGAGCTTGCTAAACTTGTATCCCCATTAAGCAAGCAACAACATGAATTCAATATATTTATCACCTCTAATGATTATCCTGAGTATAACGAAACGCAAGTAAGAAATAAAGCAATAAAGTTTGCGACAAAAACAATTGATATTAAATTCGATATTGAAAAGAAAACGCAGGAAAGTTTAAAATTTGATGACGAGAATCTAACAATAATTAAAACACCCATAAAATCATTTGGGCCGGTAAAATTTAAATTATATTACTTTGATCAGAAGGCAAAAGATACATTCAAAAAGGAATATAAGGGTGGTAATATTGATGGAATTAAAATATACCGGGACGGCTTAATTGCAACGCCATTTGCGGAATATGAGTCACAGGACATTAAGAAAAGAGATATTCTTGGAATTGATAAAAGAAGATATTCGGGATTTTTTGATAAAGTAAGTTCAAGTGATTTAATTGGCCTTTTAGAAATTACAGACGCAGAAAACTCTGAAATAAAGGATTCTACGAATCGCCAAGACTTTCAAGATAATGCGGAATATAGAGAATTAAAACAATTTATAATTGACCAGATAGTTGAACTTGAAAAATATTTAAAATACCATAGAAAGCAAGAAACAGAAAAAACAAAATCAAATTTAAAATCTGCACATGGAGATTTAAAGGCTTTTACTTCTCTTGTTCGCAAAATTAAAAAGAAAGCCCCTGAAAAATTAAAGAAAGAATTGGGGGCACTGGAAAAACAAACGAAGAAAGTTAGTATTGACATTAACAGAGGAATAAAAGCATATAATGAGTTAGAAAAAGAAAAAATACAACAAGAGAACATCTTTCTTAGCTTAATGTCACTGCAAGACTATGCTTTGGAAATAGCGCATGTTGTAAGAACATCATTATCACGCACAATTAGGTTAGCAGAATTCTTTAAAAAAGAATTCCCAAATCCTGAGTTTAATGATTTGTTTGCAACATACGCAAAAGACATTTATAATGAAATGACGAGGCTGGATAGTGCGGTTGATTTTATGCTAAGCTATGCCCAATCAAATACAGATTTTAAGGAAATTAATATAAAAAGTTTAATTGAAGATCTATTCAACGAATCTTACAAGAAGATTTTTGAGCAAAATAAAATTAAAACTATTGTTGAAATTGAAAAGCCATTAATAATTGTTCATAATCAGAAATTCTTCGAAGACATTATTGAAAACTTGATTTCAAATTCAATAAAGGCCCTATCTGGTAAGAAAAATAAAATAATTAAGTGTACAGGAACCTTTGATGATAGCAAGTTTATTTTACTTTTTTCAGATAATGGAATCGGAATTCCAAAAGAAGATCGGAACAGGGTTTTTAACATTTACTTTACCCGGACGGCAGAACAAGGAGGTGCAGGAATAGGTCTGTATATTGTCAAAACCAGGATTGAATCGATGAAAGGAACAGTGGAGGTCATTGATAATGAATTAAATCCGACAGGTGCAACTTTTAAAATAATTTTACCATTTGCAGATAAAAATTAAAATCCAATGAATACTACTATTTCTATAATCATTATTGACGACCTTTTACCGGATGATGATCCAGTTATTGCATTGTTAAAGCGAGATTATCATGAAGTTAAACTGATAAAATCACCTCAGGAGGGTATTGAATATATTACCTCCCATTTGAGCTATAGGCATATTGTAATTCTTGATTATAAATTCGCGCAAAACGAGCCTGATGGAGCTTTTGTTTTAGAAAAAATAAGAGAAAAATCCAAGATAATCCCTGTTATTCTTTGGACCGCTAATGGAAATATGATTACGGAACTTGAGTCCTTTATAAATAATAAGGCTTTCGCCATGGTTCCAAAAGCGCCTTACGAAGAATTATTATCCAAAATTAAAGAAGCTGAAAATTTCATTAATAATAGTGTTGAAGGGGCTTTAGAAGAATGGATTAAACTTGAAGGACAAGAGTCTTTGGAGCGTCCATTCCTTATTGCTGCAGATGGAAAGGAATATACCTTGGCTCAACTTCTTTCAGAAATTAGAATGCAAAGCAATTTTGGGAAGAAAATAGAAAAGGATCTACTAATGCTTACTATTGATTTATTAATACGAAAGAAAGAAAATCTGAAATGATCACAGTACTTTTGGCATTTGATGAAAAAGATAGTTTGCTGGGCCAATACTTTCAACTATGTGCTGAAAGGGCTGCGCAATCTGTTGCCTCTTCTCATCCTAATAACATGATAAGAATAGGAAGTCAAATTTTGAATTCTGCTTTTTTAACCATTAAATTGAATGAAGTTGATAATAGATTTATCTTTCTTGCATACTCTCATGGAAGTCCGAGAGAGCTTCAGGGAGGAGAAGGGCGATATTTATCAGTAGACGATGATTTAACCAAATTTAAGGACTCTTTTTTTTATACATTTTCTTGTGACACAGCCCAGGATTTAGCTGGCGTATTATTATCTAAAGGGTGTAATTCATTTATTGGGTATAAGTCAAAAGTGTATATTGTCACTACTTATCAAGAGATTTTTGCGAATTGTTCAAATTTTGGATTACTTTGCTTCCTAAAAGGGAATAATATTTCAGATTCCTTTAATGGAATGAAACAAAATATAACTAATCAAATTGATGGTATTTACGCTACTAATTATTTAGTGGCTTCTGTATTAAGGTCAAATCGAGAGTCACTAACATTACATGCAAATGATCATTCTATTGATGTAAATTATTATTATAAAAATCGAATTGAGAGCTACTAAAATCATGGAACTAGGAGGTTTGACGATAGAAAATTGGTTAAAAAATCCGCCAGATGATGCATTCCCTTATTGCAATAGGGTAGATTATTATAGGAGATATGAAAACTTAAAAGTATACTGCTGTGATAATGTACATAAATATGTAGGATTAGGAGCTAATTTAAAAAAGCATGAAGTTTTTCTTAATGATCACGGCATAGATCACATAAATACAGTGATAATCAGAGCAACAGAATTAATAAGTGGTTCCAAAGAAAAGTTTAGTGCAAAGGAAATATTTTATCTATTATGTGCAATTCAACTGCATGATGTAGGGAACATTTTTGGAAGATATGAACACGAACTCAAGTCAGCCGAAATTATTAAAGATGCAGGTTTGCTATTTTCAACTGACAATTCCGAACAACAACTTATTTGGAAAATAGCAAAGGCGCATGGAGGTAGAAATAGTCTAAATGGGAAGGATACTATTTCAGAATTAAGACCTCATAAAAACATGGATGGAGAGCTTATAAGAACCCAACTCCTATCATCTATTTTACGATTTGCTGATGAACTTGCAGACGATAGAAAACGTGCAGCTCAATGGCCTCTACAAAGAGATATAATTCCCGAGCCAAGTAAAATCTATCATGAATTTTCAATTTCACTAAATTCAGTAATTGTTGACCATGAACATCATTCAATTAATCTTGATTTTGAAGTTAACGAAGAAAAACTAAAAATTCTATATCAGAAGGAAAATACATCTACTTTTTTAATTGATGAGATATATGAAAGAATATTAAAAATGCACTTAGAAAGAATCTATTGTATGCGTTTTATGCGGAGAATAATAGATATTGACAAAATACATGTTAATATAGAATTTTTATCTCCTTATTTGGATGTTCAAGTAAATTTTAAACCAATAGAAATAACCTTAGCGGAATCCGGCTACCCCGAAAAACCTGAAAAAGGAATTTTTGAAGTCTGTCCATTACTTATTGACAATGGAACAGCAATGGATGGAAAGTATTTCGCTAATAAAGCAACTTTATGAATCCCTTTCACTCTACGACATCCACAGATGAATTAACGGCCCAAAATGCTGTTACTTTATTTTCAAATGTATTTTCTGAGTTTAATGTTTTACTTAACCCAGGACATACATTTCTAAATGGAGCAAGGGGGTCAGGAAAAACTATGATGTTCCGATTAATGCAACCGGATTGTCAAGAGATTTTTAATACTTGCAAGATAAATGAGCTTAAATTTTTTGGAGTTTATATTGGCGTAAAGGATACACACCTAAAAAAAACAGATTTAGCTTTTTTAAAAAATAGGCATGCTGAAACTATGCTTAACGAGCATTTACTTGTTTCTCATATCGCTACTAAAGTATTTTCTCAATTATCAAATACGCAGTTCGCAAGTGAAGAAAATTCGGTTATACAATTAAAGAAAATTTTTAGTAATTATTTTCTAGTTTATCTTGAAGAATGTGGCTGGATTAGACCTGATTCCATTCAGACTGAGTTTTCTTCTCTAAAAGATGGATTTAATTTAATGGCTCATATTACAGATAAGGTTTTGAAATCATTTTCAGCCTTTGAAAGAAATATCATAGAAAACTTAGATAAAATTTCATACAATGGAGCTGTATTATCATACGGTAACTTCCTTTTCCCGATATTAAAGGAACTCAAGGCATTGCCTTGTTTTCCTCAAGATGTCCCAATGTATTTGATGATAGATGATGCAGATAATTTGAATCGCGTACAAAAAATTATTCTTAATACATGGATTTCAATGAGACATATTGCTACTATTTGTTTCAAAATTTCTACCCAATTAAATTATAATCAATTTAGAACATTACACGGCGATAGAATAGAGACACCTCATGATTATTCTGAGATAAATATTGCTGACAGATACACTACTTCTTCAAGAGGATTCTATAAAGAGAGGGTTCTTGAAGTTATAACAAAGCGCCTAAAATTTGCAGAGGTTAAAATTGATAACCCGAATCTTTTTTTTCCATTTGACAAAGAACAAGAAGAAAAAATTAAAAAACTAGAAGAAAAATATAAAACTGAACAAATTGCACTTGGCAAAACTGAAAAACAGGCATACGACTATGCTTATCGATACGCAAGACCTGATTTTATAAGAGACCAGTTAGAAGGAAACCGAGATAAATATAACTATGCTGGATTTGAACAATTAGTTCATATTTCATCCGGCAATATGAGGCAGTTTATAGAACCGGCTAAAATCATGTATGATAACATGATAACAGCATTGGAAGAAGATGGTCAGTCCAAAGAAGTTGAATATATTGACAACGCAATCCAAGATGAAGTAATAAGGAAATATTCAACAGACGAGTTCTACGGAGAGTTTGAAAAACTTTTAAAAACTAAATTGGACGATATAAAAGATGAAGAATCAAGAGGTGATTCAAAGAAAGTAGATGAACTAAAGAAGGAGAAAAAAAATATTGAAAAATTAAAAAATCTTATTGATGTTTTAGGTAATACTTTTAAACATATCTTGATTTCAAAAGCAAGTGAAAGACGAGTATTTTCGATTGCAATTCAAGATGAACCAAGTGAAGAATTGGAAGAAGTAATAAGTTTAGGTATTGAGTTGGGATATTTTCAAAAATATGTAATCGGTAATAAATATGGAACTGGTAAAGCACAATTGCTCATATTAAATAGAATTCTTGCTCCGCATTTTGGTCTGGACCCTTCAAGCTTTGCAGGATACAAGTTTGTGAAATCTGAAGAACTTCTTTCTGCCATTAATAATCCGCTTGCTTTGATTGCAAAAGTAAGAGATAAGGGAATCGATTCTGTATTTGGTAGTAGTCAACATTCATTATTTAAACAAGATAATTATGAATAATGTTGATATCAATAAACTAAAGGAAACTATCAATTTTAATATTGATTACTTCTTCTGCTGTGCAAGTTTTGAAGAACGGTGCCTTTCTGTTGCCAAAAATTTAGATGTTACTAAAATCCGAAATTCTTTTTTATGTTATAATGAAGACCAGGTTGATACTTTTAAAGGTCACGAAAAAAAATTATCTGAATTTTTATCTAATACAAATAATCTGCAAACAGTAAAGCTTAACTCCAATAAACCAATTACTATTGCGGAGGCATTTCTTGAGGTATTAAACCCTATTAACTCTGTAGAGACAGAAATATTTGTTGTTGATATTACAACCTTCACACACGAAGCATTATTAATTCTTTTCAGATTACTAATTGCAAAAAAAATTCCTCGAACTAATATCTATTTCCTTTATAATAATGCTTCTGATTATTCTATAAATGAAACGGAAAATTCAGAAAAATGGTTAACTGTTGGAATAAAGGAACTCCGTTCAGTGATAGGGTATTCTGGCTTCATGTCTCCATTAAAGAAAAATCTTTTAATGGTTTTAGTAGGGTTTGAACCAGAGAGAACAAAAAAATTAATTGATAATTATGAACCGCATGTGATTGCATTAGGTGTTGGAAATGATTATTGTGCCGATATTGCATCGGCTGTTGAGATCAACAAACAAAAACATAGGGAATTGGTTAATCAGTATCCTAATGCCCATACATTTGAGTTTTCTGTTTTGAATCCAAATGCTGTTAAAGATGCGCTTAAAAATGAAACGGAAAAATTTTCTGATTATAATATTGTTATCGCACCTATGAATAATAAAATTTCTACAATAGGAGCGGCTTTACTAGCATTGGAAAACACCGAATTGCAGTTATGTTATGTTCCTGCAAGATACTATAATATAGATGGATATTCAACTCCAGGTTCCAAGTGTTATATATTTTCTGTTTAGCACTATTTAGTAGATTACTAATAATTAGTCTTCATTAATTTCTTCACGTTAATTACCGTGCCTTTACTAACCTCATGCACCTTCATCGCTGAAGTAAGCGACATTCCGGTTTTCAAATCAACTACCAATCGTGAATATTTCCTTAAAGTATCATCTTTGTCCATCTTCGTTCCCTCCGGTCTGCCAACATGTTTGCCTTTTGCTTTGGCACTATCCAATCCCGATTTTATGCGTTCTGAAAGAATCCGCTTTTCCTCCTGCGCCAATTCGCTATAAATTGCGATGATAATATTGGTTACAAAACTTTCAGCCCCATTTTCATCAAGACTTTCCAGCCCACCCAAGTTCCTAAACACAATGCTAATTTTCCGGTCGTGCAAGTAATTTATAGTGTTCCTTATATCCCGTGCATTACGACCAATGCGTGATATTTCACTTACTATTACCTTATCAAATTGTTTTGCCTTTGCAGCCTGGAATAGTTCCTGCACGTCCGGGCGCTCTTCATACTTCTTTACACCTGATATTTTTGTTGCAATAGTTTTAGTTATGGTATAACCCCTATCCTCGCAATATTGGGTTAGCTCCAATACCTGCCGGTCATAATCCTGCTGTTGTGTGGATACCCGGATGAACAGGCACACTCTTGTAGTTTTATTTATCATACTGGTTCATTTAAAAGATTAGGTTATTATGGACTATTTTGGGTTTGTGACGGGTATTATAAATAATGGCTATTGCGGCTACTTTTTGGGCAACCATTATTTTGTACCAGTTACCGGCTCGGCTTGCCCTTTCTCAATTTAATTGCTCATTATTTTTATTTTCCCTGCTGCCAAACGCAGGGAAAGAATATATTCATCCATAAACCGATAAAAAGGATGCTCAGAGAATATTGCACGCAGCCTCCGGTCTTGATCAATAATCTTTTCAAATTCCCAATCTTCCAGCGGTCTCTCATCCAAAATTGCAAATAGCAATTCCCTCGAACTCTCTTCCAACGCAAAAATGTCAGCCATTTGCAAAATTGCAAGATATTTTTTCAGGCATTTTCTGTGTTTTTTCTTATAGTTTATTTCTTCCCGTTTATTATCCATGTTATTTTTTGGGGTTTAATTATCGTATTATATTCATCTTAGTTCAGGCACCAAACCACCAGGTATATGCCAACATATACTGTCGTCATTGAGATTAGTTCAATGTGGTGCCACCTTATTTTTTCCTTCATCGTCATGTTCCAATAGTTCAGGACATGCATTAACAGAATAGTATCCCGGTCTTCATCCGTAACATACAATGGGCCGAAGGGAAAGTCTTTTATATTATTTGCAATCAGTCCATCTAACTCCATTTTCATTATAGTCTCCTCCACCACACATTTTTCAACTATCCTGTCCTTTTCCATGAATCCTATCCAGCAATTCCACATGATGAAAATTGCCAGCAATGATGGCAGCCAGATATTTGTCAGATTTGAGATTTTAGCCATAACCGTTGCCGTGATTAAAATAAAAAGTACCGGATACTTTGGCATTTTGCAATACCGGAGAAACGTATTAAACTTCTCATCTGCTTCAAGCTTTTCTATATAGTAATCTTCCATAAGTGGTATAATTTTTGTTTATAACTCCTGCAATGAAAAAAAGGGCGCATACTAATGCGCCCTTTTGGTTTGGTCTTACCTGTTACTTAGTTACAGTAACTTTATACCCAAGCTCCTTGGCTATCTTTAGCAATGGAGTCAAAGTAGCTAATGACCATTGAGTTGTTACTACAGCTTTTTGGTTAGCTATTTTAATTACATCCCCTTCTTTAAAGAAGTACCGTTCTGTTTTATTAACGGTAGTTTTCCGGGCAAGGCCAATCTCAGCAATCACACCATAGCGTGGCTGAATTTCCTTGCTTTTAAGTGCTTCTTGAATCTTGGTTAAACTGGCTTTTGAATTATCCTTGACATACTGTTTGCAGATGGCTAATGCAACTTTTCCCTTGGATAAGCCGCTAACTCCATTGAAAGAATACTTGGAAAAATCACGGCCAGAATTTGTCCTGGGGCCTAAATCTTCATCATCTTTTTTCTTTTTCTCTGCCGGAACGGTTGCTTTTGCACCCACAGTGGATAATGCCGGTTTAGTTTCTGCCTTAGATTTGGCTGCTGTGCCGGTGAATACATAACCGCCATCCTCATCATTGGACATTATCATGCCTTCTTCTTGTAAATCCTTTACAGCTTTTCGCAGCATTATATCCGAGATTTTTTTATTGCCTTCTTTAATGGTGTCGAAGGTTGAATTGGGATGCGATTTTAGAAATGCTACCACTGCATCGTGGTGTTTGGACATTACTTTTTTCATGTTTTTTGTTTATTAATTGTTATTTGCCATCCTCTAAAATCCTCTACCATAGAGGATTACGGGATGTCCTTTGAAATTAATAAACACGGGACTTCCGGTGCAAAAAGCAATGAAAAATTATCTTGTTATCTACCAATTCATTACACATAATACCCCCATATCCAGCTTTGGGAATGGCTTTTGAAAGGATATTATTCAATAGTATTATTAAAACTCCGATATATAAAGCAGGTATAAAAATGATAAAATCTATATGGAAAGACTCCACTATTTTACTGTTTTCGAGGATAATAAGGAAGACGAAAAAGAAAAGGATATTAAACTTCCCGAAAACCAAAATGACATCCCTGGCTCCTCACCGGATGAAGCTATATCTTTATTTGAAGCAGACAAGGGGAATTACGCTTATGCTCTTGATTCAATTCCGGGTTATAATTTCATAATGGCATCGGAAAAAAGAGAGTTGTGGATATTGGAGGGAAGGGAATGCCACCTCGTCGGGATGGGTTCTCCATTTGGCAAACAAGAATATGTTGACTACATAAACACGCTGCCAAAGTTTGCTGCCTCCATGGTAGCAGAAAGGATCGAACACTATGGATTTACCGAACGTCCTGACTCTTTTATGTTTGGTATTAATGGAACTGTAAGGGTTCTTAATGCCTATAATGAAAAGCTCTATTACATTGCTTATCCCAATGAGAAAGTAGACTATGAAATGGTAAGTAATCTGAATGACCAAACCATCAATGATAAATTCAAAGCATGGATGGAGAAAGTACTCGGCAAGAAAATGTTTATATGGATTCGAAAGAAGATTGAACAACACCAAAGATAAATACATTATGAACGATTACACTTTCGCTGTTCTTCCAAAAAAGCAAATGTGGGTGCTGCAACTGCCAGGTGGCCGGAGACTGATGTGTAAAGGCACACCTTTCAGGGACAGGCGATACAGCGAGTTCTTATATTCTATTGATAAAGGTAAAGCAGCCAGAATGCTCAAGCCACTATTAAAAAAGCATGGAATTTATGAGGAACCTGTATTAATGGACTGCACCGAAAGTGGCTTCAGGTTTGTTGAAGGGGATGTTCAGCACATGGCCAAAAAAATTAGTACGCTGCTGCAACAATTGGTGGATTCTTACGTAAAAAAAGATAACTTTAGAAGTGAGATTGCAAAAAATCTTACTGCATAGTTTCGCAACGAAATATCATTCCATGTAATGAGTCAGAGGCGGCCTTTGATACATTTGTTGGGACGTTCCAAATCCCTGATTCTATATTTTGTTGGATATACTCATATTCGCCTTTCGCCATATCATAATTCTTGGCTTTAAAAAGTGAGTCGGCTTTATGTTTATGTGAACGGAACTCCATGCTCTTTGTTTGTTCTTTTCTCATCGCTTCCTGCGCTTGCTGCTGTCTTGCCATTTCATCTGCTTGTTGTGCTTGCTTTTGTTCAGACTTTTGTTGCAACATATAAATCTGTAAACTATCCTTACTTCCTCCCGGATATTTCCATTGGCCACTAAAAATTTTGTTTCCAGCAGAATCAACTTTTAGATAGGTGAAAAGTTTCCCATTTGGATAAAATATAAAGATTTCCAAAGGATTATCATTATAGTACGTGCCTTGCAAATATATTTTCCCTGATGGATAAAATGTTTGGCTAAACTGCCCATTGGTTTTTACTTTTTCATCATTATTGTACGTCTCTGTATATTTTATATAATTACAACCGCTCCATGCTTGCTGAGGTATTTCCGGATCAGGGTAATTGTAATCTTGGGAGCTTATAGGTTTAATAAAAGTCCAAAGCCCATCCTTTGCATCATTCTTATAGGAACCTGATGCTGTTGGAATGGTAGGATCGTTAACAGCATCATAATAAGTTGCCGGGCCATCTTTTACTCCTTCATTATATGTCTCTCTTTTAAAGAGTATTTGCCTTCCGGTCTCTGTATTATAGATTGTTATGACCCCATTGGCAAGCCCATTATGAAATGTTGATTGTCCGGTAATTATTCCATTTTCAGCGTATTCCGTATATTTTCCATCTTTTTCACCCTTCGCATTTACATAGTATACTTCATGCACCCTGGTGTTTTGGTAGTCATAATAGGTTTTAACTAGTTTTTGTCCGAATGATACGCTGCCAAAGAGCAGTAATACTGCAAGTAATGTGATATTCTTCTTCATAATTGAATTGTTTTAGGATAGTAAAAATAATCAAAATAGTATCACATAAGTAACATCTTATACGAGGTAACTAATACGATGTTATAGAGGCAGCTTCGCGGTTCAAAATTTGGAACATGAAAAAAGCCGCTAAAAAGCCCGTGAAGAAGCCACTCGACAGGCGTATTCTTAAGATTTGTAAAAAATTGAAAGAGATACGCATTGATAAAGGATATACCAGCTATGAGAACTTTGCGTGGGATAATGACCTGCCCCGTGTACAATATTGGAGATTAGAGAACGGGGTCAACTTCCGCATGGAGTCCCTGCTCAGGGTTCTGGACGTGCATAAGATTAAATTGGAAGATTTCTTCAAGGGAATCAAGTAGTTCTCTTTCTAAACATCTTGTTGACCTGCTCCTGATCCGGCAGCATGGCCTTGTATAGCTCCAATAGGAAGTAAACATCTTCTATATCTGTCTCCTGTAATGCCTGTATGCAACTTATCGTATCATTTAATAGGCTCTTATAGAACTCTTCAGGTGAGGTTTGTTCTAATTCAATAATAATTTTATTTCCTTCAATACGCACCATGTTTCATTGGTTATTAATTGTTGGTTGACTTTATGGATTCTTTTCTTGACTAATGCTGCTACTTCATATTTTTCCTGTTCTACTAATCTGCCGAGTAAGTAGTTCAATGCTATCAATTCCATTTCCGGCCCACATTCTCTGAATGGGTGGTTTGCATAAAATTTTGTGCTCAGGTATATTTTCTGCTTTATCATTTTTTACTTCCCATTACAGCATCGGCCACTAGCTTAATAGAATTCTTTACGATTTGGTTGGAAGCATTCCTGCCAAGCCTCCTTGCCATTTCTACCATTTGTTCATCACTTACCATGCGGGCTTCATTCATAGTAAATCCTATGGATGGGTGCATTAAATCTTCTCTGGTAATGGATGCAACAGAAAATGGTTTGGTCATAGGGTTATGTTCTTCATTCATGATCCTTAGGTTATCTCAGTTAATTCCATGATGTTTCTTTGCCTGGTCAAAACCAATCCAGTTCCCCTCCTCATCTAAACCCCGGTTAGCCAATTCTCTTCTCACAAGGTAGTTGATGTCGAACTCGCCATTGAGCGCTTCTGTCAGTAATTGGTTTGCTGTTGAATTGAAAATAAATCTCGGGTCGAGTGCATCCTCACGGCCGTCGAATTTCTTTAAATCCTGCTCTTTCTTTTTTGTCATAGGTTTTTAGGTATTATGTTCAGCAGAATGGTGTTCCTGCCATCCGGTTCGCCAGGTACTTCGGTATTATAGCACCGAAATATTTTTTCTATCTGGTGACCTTTGTAATCTGCAAAACCCCTTGTGCTGTACTTCTTAACATCAGGCATTATCTTTTTAAGTTCTGCATCGAGTTCGTCCTCATCGGCCAGCCAGTAATCATCATTTGTTGAGGCTCGTATAAATGTTATGTAGATTGTTATCATTAGCGTGAACCCTCCTGATATTTTGAGAACTTTGTATTAAAACTTCCATCTTTGTCGGGGAATATGACACGCAAGACTTCCCTCCCATCTTCTTTTGCAGGGAAAATAAGAACTGAAAAGCGTTCTACGATATTCTTATACTTTTTGCCAGGCTTAAATACCTCCCCTGTTTCAAGTCTTTTGGCGAGATTGTTCATTATGCCTTGCGCTGTCTCGTGGTTTAATGGTGCGCATATCTGCATGTCAGGGTGCTTAAATTTCTCCGGGAACCCATGCGTATGTATGTTCACATTGAATGGATACCTTTCGTCCGGGGTAACGAAGTGTACTATCCAGCCGTATTTCTTCATTAATTCATCCTGCATGGCAAGCATATATTCCAATCCATTTTCACATCCTTCGCATTTAGTATCGCTCATTTTATATTATGTTAAAAGTCAAGTTTGGCTTGTGTTACTGTTATTATTTTGGGCTTCTCTGCCACATCAGTTCTATTATATGGCTCACTGTTTATGATAATGCCTTCCCCTGCCGTTAGTTTTCTTATTATAGGAATACGCGCGTGCGTGTACACGCGGGAAATACTGTATCCACCCCAATGGTGTTCTCTGCCGCCAAGACTATCCATCCATGCAATCTCGCCGGTTAACCCATTGAGTGCTAAATTTATCGTTGCCATTTTACAGCATGTGGAATCCAAATCTGCTCCGAAGAAATAATTATTGCGGTTTAGCTTAGCCGCTGATAACAACATTCTGCCGGAACCACATGCCGGGTCTAAAATCCTTTTATCATTCTCTTCGGGATTTACAATAGCAGCCATAAAATCACACACATGCTCCGGTGTGAAAAATTGCCCGTGTTTACCTCTGCTAAGATGTTGCTGAAAGAATTCACCTAAACAATCTGTCAACCCTGCACCATTATTATCCATGATTATGATCATTTGGGCAAACAGTTCACAGAAAAGATTCACTTCCTCCTTTTTATATTTCTTTACAATTAAGAGGTATTCTTCTTCATATTGACCGGCAGAAAGTGCGCAAATGCTTATGTCAAGAAAATCGGTGAATACAGTTTCATCTGATTTGCTTATCGCAATCTTCTTAAATATTTTCACAAAATTGGTTATGTCTGTCATCATTTAACTCCGATATAAGAAAGGGTTTAAAGTCCCTTACCCGGCTAAATAAACATTTGCATTTGATTGAAAAAAATGGGGTGAATAAAAGTTGTGTAAAAGTTTTCACTTTCATTTTTGCTTCCATATTGCGGTTATTTTAGTATTGCATCGCTTTAATGGAGATCAATTTAACCCGACGTGAAAACATGCCTGCTGCCAATACTATCGTAACTCCTCATCTTATCAGGGAGAAACTTATTTCCTTCAATGAGAAGATTGCTCTCCCAGGCATCACTTCCCGGGCAAGATTAGAGTGTCTCCTTAACCAGATAAATGACAGTGTAAAAAGAATCAATCGTATAACAGACATACGAAATACCATTCATAACACTTCTTGTATTGATCCAGCCGATAAAGATTTTAACCCGCTAATTGCTGCTTCATATTATAGGCAACAAAATAAAATTGATGAGGCATTTTGGCTCGTGTTCCTTGCCATTCATTTTGGAGAAGATGAGAATGGGACAAAATGGAACCATGTTCGCAATGTATATTACGGGTTAAGTAATGCTCCGTATTGGACATGGGAAAAGGTAAGCCGTGACATAAATGGCTTCCGGCACTGGCTGCAAATCAATAAAGAGGTATTACAGAATAACGGAAAATTTGGCAACCATCGCAAATATGAGAGCTTGCTTGACGAGCACACGGGGAAAACAATTGCTTCTTATATAAGTTGGATCGGAGATAGTCATAGCCATCAAGACTTGGTTAACTCCATGCGTTCACAGGTTGGAGAAAACCCCAATATCCTTTTCGAGACATTATACAAATCTATGGAAGCAGTATGGCGATTTGGGAGGACTGCCAAGTTTGATTACCTCTGCATGGTGGGTAAATTAGGGCTGGCAAATATTGAGCCCGGACACCCATATTTGCAAGATTCGACCGGCCCGCTTGAAGGGGCAAGGTTATTGTTCGGAAATAGAATATCGGATACTAAAGTTCTGAACACTCGCTTATGGGAACTTGCAATGCACATGGATTTGTATTTCGGTATGCAAATAATGGAGGATGCTGTTTGCAACTGGCAAAAGAGCCCGGATAATTTCATTTCCTTTCTCCGATAAATTACTTTTTTACTATTCAAATTTTCCATTGCAAAAAACAGGCTGTACAAAAATTATTAAAAGTTTTTATTTCATTATTTGCTTCTTTACGGTAGTTAATTTAGTTTCGGCAAACGCTTTAATGACAAGCATTTCAGATTGAATAAAATGGTAGTAAAACCAAAAAAAGGACAGAAGATATTTTGCAACGGTTCCAAACAAGTCCACAAGATTGTATGGGGGTTGGTCAAGGCCATGCAACCTTTCGACAGGGATAAGGAACACTTTTTTGTGATCGGAATTAACCGTGCTTATATTATGCGTTATATTGATCATGTATCCACCGGCACGATTCATGGAACTATTGCAGAACCCAGGGAGGTCTTCAGGAATGCAATCCACCTGGGAGCTTCTTGCATTATTTTAGCGCATAACCATCCGAGTGGTTCACTAATTCCAAGTCGGCAGGATATTAAGGTTACTAAAGAATTGGTGGAAGCCGGAAAGATTCTTAAAATAGAAGTGGTTGATCACGTTATAGTTTCTTCCGAAGGATATTATAGCTTTTCCGATGAAGGGGAGATAAATCAGGAAGAATAGTAAAAAGTGCATATATTTACGTTGCCATTAATCGCATACTCAAATGACAAATAAAGCTGATAATAGTAAAAATATAGAAAAAACGCCGTTAGATTTTGGGGTGCTTATCACTCTGCTGGGCAAGGTTAAATCTCCTGCCGATGTGACCGAAGAAATGATTGATGAAATGCTTGGTGCTGCGCTGGCCATCCTTGTGATACATTCAGGCGAAAGCGATACGAGCCGTATGGATAAACTTAAGATTGCCCGGCTGCACGTGATGGATTATTTTGATGGGCTTATACTTGATGCAGTGCTGGGCAGGGAAGGCGAGTAGGGTACAACCATTTTAAAATCACCAAGCCCTTTCTTATATTATTATCTCACTGTTGCTCATTTCCTCCACTTGATTTGCCTTATTTAAATGCAACATTCTACCTAAATTATTCTCTGCTACCTTTAATAAACCGTATAATTCGCAATCTTTTCCAAAGACACTTATAATTTCATCTTTTATGTTTTTGCCTCCTTCAGTTGTTAACATTATTTCGTCTAGAGGAAGAGAAGAAATATTAAGGTGATCAACGGTAAAATTATACTCATACTGAGGTACAGTTCTATAATTTTTTAAGTTTATACTTAGCTTTTTTACTTCAAGTTGGGAAATTGTAGCCATGTTTTTATATCGGTAATTGATTGAAGTTAATTGTATCGTACCTGAGTTTAAGAACGATAACATAATAAAAATTATTCATATACATCATGTTACAAAGATATTATTTTACCAGCTAAAAGGAAAATTTATTACTTAAAATAAGAAGGATAAAGAACCTGATAATGCGGATATTGAAAAGAATGCGATATGGTGCATGAGCTGAATTCAAAGGGACGTGAAAGGGTTTAATTACACAAAGTTGTCAATAGCTTACTTTGCAACCCAACCAGTACAAGCATGAATTATCGATATTACTAAAAATATAATTCCACCCAAAAATGCTCCTATGGCATTAGTCAAGTAAACTCTATGAGTACTTTTATCCCACTTGGAAGCATTAGGTTTTAAAGGCCTTTTCCACACTTTGAATAAATATATGCCCCAAATAATAAACCCAACTGGAACCAAATAAGATAAGAATATATCTTTCATGTTTTCTAATTTAATATTTATTTATATGCCAAATATATTGTTATAATTTACACCAAGCTATTCAAATGTTTCGCTTTTAGGGTTATATGATGGTATATTAGTACTTCCATTTGAAGACGATGCACCGCCTGACTTTGAAGCGGAATTGCTCTTATTTTTCGAAGAACCTTGACTTTTTCCTGAATTAGAATTATTACCATTATTTGCTTTTTTGTCATCAGAAGGTACTTTAATAGCTCCAAAAGAGCCTCCATTATCCATGGTATTGCCTCCTTGTCCTTGGTTGGGACTTGAAGATGGACTTGTGCCTTTTGAATTATTCGGATCACCTGGGGTTCCAGTTTTAGGGCTTTGTGTTTTATTTCCTGCTTTATCCGCAGCAACACCTACAAGTGTCGTATTAGCTTCTCCCAATATTGAAACAATTTCTCCTTCCAATGTGCCTTCAATCAGTTTTAGGGCACTTACTGCTCCCTTTTCATAAATCATACTGATAAATCCTACTTTTACCCTTCTGGATAACATAAATACCTATTTTTGATAAGTATCTCCAAGATTGAATATAATATTAACAATATGTTGAGGCCTAAGGGACACCTTGGCTTTTAGTACTTGATATCTAGTCATCAAATCAATTGCAGACAAATTATAGATACCTGTATGAAGTTTGATTGTAAAACATCCTTTCTTATCAGCATGTAGAGTATCCTTAATTTCTTTTATAAAAACTGTACTATATGGAAAACTATCGTTTCCGTATTTTTCTCTTATAGTGCCCTTTAAAATTGCACTGTCTTTGGATATAACCATAGTATTTAAAGTATCAAAAGTAACACTAAAGTCACCATCTCTCTTATATACACCATGGTTGTGATTAATCAAACTGCAACCTACTGTCAATGATGATAATATTATTAAAAAGAGATAAATAAATTTCATTTGGGATATTTGTTATATTTTATAATTGGGATGGTTTTTACTTTTGGGAATTTTCAACTTTACCTTTATCAAAATTAGCTGGGGCAGTACCTTTTTCTTCTTTATGAATCTTTGTTTGAGGAGCAGCCGCCTTTTTGACGCCCAACCCTATTTGAACAATATCTTGTACTAGATAATTATCTAATGTTAAACTCCCTACATCTAAAGAACCTCTCATTATATTTGGGCTAAATACACTACCAGCATCATCACTTAAACCCATCGTATGACCCATTTCGTGCGCAGCAACTTGAGTACTGTTTTGTGAAACTTTTATATCAATCTTTTCGCCAACTGTTGTAGCTCCAGCGGTATTGCCCGGGTCTTTCGTTTTTTGAAATGCTTTATCATTATCTGGGACCACCTCAAGTGTATTGCTTGTATTATCTGTTGTCTTAGAACCAGTATTAGGTATTCCTTTTTGAGCAAGATCATCATTGCTTTTTTCTTGTTGTGGCTTATCAACTGGAATAACTTTTACATCAAAATTAATTTTATAATTAACCTCTTTATCACCTTTTCCAACTCTATATTCATACTTCCCGCTTTGACTATTCCAAAAATCTGCTGCTCCAGCCGCAGATTCATTCGCTTTAGCATCGCCTTTAACCGTATAATATGTCACGGTTATTGTTATAGTTCTTGTATTATGATCAATATAAATTCCAAAATCTTTACCATCCTTATCAATGTAAAAAATAGGATTATTAGCAAAACTCGAATAAGGAGACATCTCTGGATGCTTACTTTCTATAGGGTCAGTACTCAAAAATCTTCCCAATCTCGGGTCATAAAATCTTGCTCCATAATCATAGCTGTTCTTATTTCCGTAAATATCATCGTCATGCAACTTTCCGTTGAACAGATAATGGTACAAGGAGTCCCCACCCAAAATGCTGTACGAGCGCCCCGGCTCTATAGATCCGAACAGGTTGTAATCTTGCGCGCTCACAACCACAGGCAAGTAGTACTCTGCATGTCCTAAGCTGGCAGTGTCTACAGCAGTTTTTTTATCGCTCACCGTTACAAGCACATTGCCCAAATGATTTGTCAATTCATATTGCTTTTGTCCTTCCAGGTATCCTATGGTACTTGAATCGATAGGGTTGCTTGGAGGTGTACAAACGCATGAATATGGTTTTGTACCCACCAGCATAGTGGTATCAACTACTCCAATTCTTTTACTTCCATAAATATCCCATTCTTTCAGCCAAACGCTATCATTCCTTCTGTCATACACAGCTAAAATGTTTCCTTGTGCATCACGGCTGTATAATGTTGTATCGCTTCTCCAATAACTATGTCCAAAAATCATAAACCCACAGGTGAAGGGCGGCGGGCAATACCTATACTTGGTCCATGTCTTGGCTATCCGGTTACCCAGGGGATCGTACGCAAAGTTTATCTGTATTACTGAGTCTTGTGCTGTATCAAATTGTATCTGCTGAACCTTGCCATATATGTTCCATATAATGGTGTCAATCTTGGCCGCACTATCTTTTGCAAGCTGTCCATTAGCATTGTAGCGATAATTCCGTTTGCTTGTTTCGTTATCAATATCGCTGGGGTAATTGGCTGCCGGCACAGCATCCTTCACCTGCGCAAGTTGATTGGTTCCTTTAGTATAGTTGTATGTTAAGCTATCCATAGCAAGCGGTCCTACACGTGTATTTCCGTGTCTAAGATACAACAAAATATTTCCATTTTCATCGTAGCTCACTTTTTCCTCAAAATTTGGGGTGGTTGTTCCCGTGCTCCAATTATTAAGTACCGTGTCCGGAGTTATATATGCCTGCATGGCATTTATGCGGTTCAGTTGGTCGTACTTATAAGAGTAGCCTATGGTTTTAGGCTGTAATGGTAAGGAGTAGGTAGCCCCTGCAATATTGCCATTATAAAGGCTGGATGTAGGTAGTCCTGTCATCTCAAAAGTAGTTCCTCCAATGGGCCGGTAATCGCCTGCAAAATAATCAAGAGCAAATCCATAAGCATCTCTGCCAATAGTGGCATTTGCTCCATGCACATCGCCGTCATGTCCCATATCATAAGTAGAGGCTGTTAGTGTGCTGCCGCCCTGGCTACTGTTCACCCCTTTAATCCATCCGTTCAGGGTATAGGCATAATCAACCCCCTGCACCTGCCTTCGCCCGATTATCTCCCGCGCCAGAGGGCCGTGCCAGTAATAACTGTAATTGGCATCGTGCTCAGCATAGAGTGAGTCATGTGAGGTATATACATCAGTTATGCGGTTATCGGCATCATATTCATATGCTTGCATAAACTGGTCCAGGGTATCGTGCTGGAAAACCAATTCATTCACTTTGCCACTCACCAAATCATAATAATAATCGGTGCGCTTGTACCGTTGCAACAAGCTTTGGTTTATGGGTACATCGGTCAGTTGTGTCGCTACATTGCCCTCTATGTCGTAGCTGTAGTGTATAGCATTGTCGTAATTAAAAGTCTGGTTAGCGGGAGATTTAACAGTAAGTGTGTACGTGGCATTCGCTATCAGCGTATCGAATATAGTTGAGTTATTGCCAAACCCAGCATATATTATGCTGCTAATGCGCTTGCGCAAATTCTCTTGCGCAAGGGGGATATAACTATACACGACAGAATCATACCAGGTGTGAGTTACCTGGGTATGGTAAGTGTGGGCGAGCCAGTAGTTCCATGTCGTGGGGTTGCGGACCATTTCATTCACCGAGTCGCTGCTCATAGCTGGTGAATTGAAAGTCCTGTTGTGCCCCAGAGAATCTTTCTTCATGGTGATCTGAAAGTTCGCCTGCCCCACTTCTTCAATGCGGTTAAGGGCATCGTATTCAGTATAGGAATAGAGGTACGGAGCCTGCACAGGGTTCTGGCTAAGCACCAATCTTCCCAAATAATCATACCAGTAATGGGTTATGTTACCGTCGGGAGTGGCCTGCTGCACGGGCGAGTTAAGCGTGTTGAACCAATACAACGATGACAAAGAATCTCCATTCGGATAAACAGGGTTGTAACCTGCAACCCCTGCTCTATATTTCACAACCGAATCGAGCGAAGCTGCCGCTGTTATGGGATGAACTCCCTGCGGAGGAATTGTTTTCACCAGGTTCTCCGCCTGGTCAAAATAATAGAGCGTGTAGTGGTATGCGTCAAATGGCCCGTTCATGTGGAAGCTGTCATCTACCATCATGCAATGGGCGATATACCCGGCGGTAAATGCAGACACAATAGAATCCATATACTTGTTATAAGCATTGGTGGCATTGTAATTGGCAACATTCATCAGTTGAGTTACGCAGTTATTCGTGTCTCCTGATGGTGGCGGAACCGTATTCAAAGGCTCGTTGCAAAGCGTAGGCGAAAGGCTGTCATAACGCGCGTTGTATGTATGGCGGGAAACTAAGAAGGGGAGGGATGTTCCGTATGTCTCAAAAGTGTCTATAATGTTATAGCCTCCGCAAGTAGAATCAATCCTGGTTCCTGTACCTACAATTGTTGTAAACGTGGTAACTGTTACAGTGCAATGTATCTCCGAGCATGAGTCATAAAATGCCATATACTGGTTATAGGTCAAGTTAAAGCCGTATAAATTATTGAGGAAGTTTTCTAATAAGATCTGATAGTTGTGAAGCGTATCAACCATGGGTGGTGAGAGTTTCTGGAACATTTGAATTCCTATATTAACATCAGAACATTTTACACAGCAGCCTTGTGTAATAAGTATCGTTGTATCCCACGTTACAGTATCCCCGGTAACAGTATACTTATAAAATGTGCGCGGTAAATGCGGGTTTGTGCAACAGGTCATCCATATAGGTAACTGTGCCGGAAATTCTGCAAAAAAACAGGCAGTGTCTTGGCAAAGTGCCATCAATTGATATACGGTAGAGTCGGCCAGGTTGCCGCCATAGGTTTTATTCAGGTAGTCGGCAAAATTCTTATACCGGGGGTCATGGCTCAGGCTGTCAGGTTTATAATAATGATTGAGCAGTGTATCCAGTTCATTGCAAATACATACCTCCGGCCTGTAATAAGTTACAGGTGGCCCCGTAATTCCCGTAGAATCGACATAAGGTGGGGGCATATTAATATCCAGGGAATCGCAATTTAAATTAGCTCTTGATTCTCCAAGTACTCGTCTAATCACATCCTCAAAATCCCTATCGCCCCTACTATCCCTTGTAAAGCCAGGCATGGTGCTTGAACCAAAAGGATGGTTGACATTGCATCCCATTTCGCATACTTCCTCAAATCCGGCAACAAGAGAATCTTTCTGCGGAACCGTTAACGTTCCGCAACCATTCAGTTCTTCCAGCCAGGCATAGGCATACGATTTACATTGTGTGTCGCAGTTTGCGGTCAGAGTGCTGTCAAATGCGCGTGATGCTGAATTGGGATTGCTCCAGTCTATCATAACCGGGTTGTTCAAATTGGCAGGCGTAATATGCCGGGGCTGCTTGCTAGCATAAGCTGTACCAGAGCAAGGTGAAATGTTCTGACCTATACACGCTGCATAAGAACTGCAGCCACCACCATTACTATCTTTAACATATACATTTTCCAAAGAATCCTGTATATGTTCTTTCAATGCTATATACGCTCCTCTGAAAAATTCCCACTCCATATTAAGGTTACCTGCGCAACCGCTGCCGAAAACGGGAGGAGTAAAAGTAATATGCCTGCCTTCGAGCGTATCTGCTTCGCAGGATATAGCAAGAGCGGCGGCCCGCCATAGACTGAGCGTATCATTGTGGCCCGAAGAATCAATAACAACATATTTCTCCATTTTTTTTCTGATTATGGTACTATCTGCTGCTCCATATCCTGTCTTAGTGAAATACGGATCTTTCCAGTTAATGGTATACGGCTCCTTAGTATCTGCAACAGGATTTATAAAACCCGCTGCCATTGCCACAGTGAAGGAGTTGGTGTTCTCCATATCGGCATCGTAGCGGTTGCTGGCTGTATCTTTCTGGCAATATAAATAATAGCAATATTCCGGGTGGTCCATTACCAGGGAAGCTGCCCATGAAGGTTGCCAGTTTTGTACGAATTGTTTTACCGTGAGTTGCTGCGGAAGAAACTTTTGAGAACCTATCAAGACAGTATCCAGATGTCCGTTTCCATCCTTGTAAGGTGGATTAGGATGTTCATAGTCTCCAACCCTCAAAACTGAAGTACTGTCGGCAGGTTTATATATGCCTCCTATTGTATCATATTTGCAATACTGTCCACCCGGGCTCACATCTGCCAGCATCTCTTGATATAGTCCGTCACAGATATTGGCCGGTGCGCATAACTGGTTGCAGTTGGCAACAGCCACTGCATACATACTGTCAGCAGAGACAGTATCCTGGTGATTGATAGGTGGGGCGTGGGAATGGATAAGCTGGGTTATGTATTTATTCACAAATGCGGGTTGAGTACCGAGGGCTGTAAGGCAGGTCTGGCAGGTCATGTCACAACCACTGAAATTGGTATTGGCTATGGCCGAATCCAAAAAGCTCTTAAAGTTCGCGTAACAGGTATTGTGCGAAAAGAAACGGTTGGTATAAAAATTAATAGCCCCCTGATCCACCGTAATGAGTCTTGTAATATTGTATTGTCCGGGTTCTAAATAAACCGTGAATGTATCAATAACATTGCTGTCCCTTACACATGCGGTGTCAAAAGCTTCCCTGTAAGTAAAGTTAGTATCGTGATGAATGAAAACAGGTGGTGCACCACCACAGGCAGGAGTAATCATCAGTTCAATATCGTAAATACAATCAGAACAATAGGAATTGGAACACCCGGCAGAATAATTAGACGGGAAAAGTTTATAAGCAAAATGGTAATTGCCTGCGTTGGTAGTAAGCAATCCGAAAGTGGATGAAATGGATGTATTGGTCGGATGTATCTGGTTGCTGTCAAGCAGGTTTTCGGTAATAACTGTTGCCGGGTGGTAGGATGCGATGGAATCCATACCCATAGGTGGATTTCCGGCCAATGCTGTGGCTATCGTTTTTCCATTGGCATCCAGATAACTGACACTGATCTGGCCATTGGCATCAATTACCATATTCTTCAAATAATGGGAGTTATCACCTACTTCATTTCCGAACAGCATGTCTATTTCTTCCTGGGGGGCTTTACCATAAAAATATTTGGTTTCATGCCCGGAGCCGAGGAAATGTGTTTTTCCGGGAAGGCTTTGACGGGCAATTCTTCCGGTATTGTCGGCAGTATACTCAGTTTGAGAATAGGGATACCCCTGAGCATCGGGCAGGTATGCGTTAAATTCAAAAGATTTGTCAGGGTTGGAAGAAGAGTAATAGCCTGATGAACCCCGTGCATTACCACTCAGCAGGCTATCCATGCCAGTAGGATATTGCCCGCAACCGCCGGTGTCAAAATCATTCCGGTAAAATTCAGAACCGCCCGGATCAACGTTAAATTTGTTGTAGAAAACTATCTTGCCCGAATCAATCGGTGCAGGAAGGGTTGTCACCGCAGCCCGTCCCTGGTAATCGTACATGGTTTCTCCGACAATGGCCTTCCCTTCCGTGTTGTTAATGGTGACACTCTGCCTGTTGCGCAAGGTTCCGTCAAAATAACTGGCGACTTCCTTGCGTTTGCCTTCTTCCGCATAAGCAGCCGTGTACTGCCAGTTCATCGAGTCGGGTTGGCCTATATAATGGTGCCCGTTGAAAGAAGCATAGTTGGATAAAACAAGATTTGTATCGGACGTCCATGGGCCTTCTATCCTGTTTCCAAGCGTATCATAATGGGCTCCCCTCACTCTAAAAAAGATATATCCCAGATTATACAGCAGGCTGATGTTATAATCCGTTGCTTCCAGGGTAACTCTTGTAGCATTATTCCTGTATAAAAAATTGAAGTTGGAGTAAGTAGTGGAAAGATCATATTTTGCAACAGTGCTGCTGTCGTCATAAAATGTCCATTCCAGATCATACTCATCGGCGCCCAACAAAGGAACCCAGGTTATATCATATATATTTCTTGGATAAATAGCATCAGCAGAACCCTGAAGATGCATCGGGTGGACACAAGAAAAGTCATAAACCCGGTCAATAAAAATATCTTCATCCAGTTCGAATACCTTCGGGAAAGTCACTGAAATAGAACCGTCATAATAAACAGCCAGGATTTTGGACTTGACCTTAAACCCCCCGGAAAATTTAAAAGTGGAACGGAAGTTAAAGGCTTTGCTTTTCATCGAATCATAGGAGATGTATAAGCTTTTTGTAACGCTATCTTCAGCCCCGGATGCAATCCAGTAATATATCTCGAGGTCTACCCTGCATGTGTGCGGTGCCTTCAGAAACAGGCTGGTATCTTCATTAAGTTGCAGGGTAACCAGGTCGGTACAACTCATGTTTTTCTGAATGGTGAACCATAACGGAGTCTGAAACTTGTCATCCTTCACATTCACGGAAGAATCCGCTGCAAAGTGCACTCCGCTAATGCTGTTGAAGAAATGCTCTTCATCAGCATACGCATTGAGTACGATAAAAAAAGTCATAGCCAATAACGCTATTTTGTTTTTTGTCAATAATTTCATACCTTCCTTTTTTTATGTTCGTTTATTTACATAGTCGAGCAACTTGTAGGTTTTAAATGTTCCGACCGTCTGAAAATGCCCGTCATTCGTTTTTTGTACATATTTTTTTTCATCGAAATCGTTTTTGCTGGGAACGGTTTTGGAATATGAACCATATAAAATTCCTATGACCGGCCTTTTGTAAGGTTCTCCTAATATCTTACCCTGTGCCGAAGAATAGAGCCATATCTCATCCAGGGTGTAACGTTCTTTATTAAAAACAAGCTTCATTTTATTCCAGTTCCCGTCACTGAGTGTTACCGTATATTCTCCTTCCTTTCCTTTCTCCGCATAAATAATTTTTAAGGTTGGAAGCCGAAGCAGGGAATCCACTTTGCTAATATTCCACAGGTCTCTTTTTTGGGCGACAGAATTGTTAGCTACCATTACCACTTTGTTGGCATGGTTTACCTCAACAAAATATTTTCCGTTTTTTAAATACTCCACTTCCCCTTCACTGCTTTTAATTTTATAATACCAGAATTCGCTATCGACAACACAGATTCCTTTTATCGAGTCCGTAACCTTCCTGACGGAATCGTAAGGATAATAGAGGTACTTTATGGAGAAAGAATGGTACTGGCTTTTATAGACAGTACGTATCTTCTGCATGTCCTCTTTATAATTCTGGGCCATCAATGGATATGACGAGGCACATGCTGCTATTAGCATTATCCGGAATTTTATATTTTGCTTTACGTATCTCATGTTATAATCTTGGGTAACTTGACCTGCTTTCCTTGATGGTCATTATTCCTTTTTCGGTTTCTTTCTTGACACGAATCAATATTCCTTCATCGTTGTACTCATAGAAAGTTGCATAGTTGTTTTCGTCCAGGGTTGCCATGAGCCTCATGCTTACCGGGTCGTAAACGTAGGTTTTCATCTCAGCGGCAAAAGGCTGAATCCGTATGTCGTCAAAAAATGCCGTATCGCTGCTTCCAGCGCATAGAGATACATTAATAGCAGTTGCAGAACCAGGAATGGAAAATGTTCCGTACATACGCTGCCAGCCATCAATTACCGGGCCTGAAGCATGTATAGTGTACTTTAAAGAGCCCATCTGCACAACGATACTGTCCTTTGTATAGCCAACTGGGCATGATTGATTCTCATTTACCCAGGCGCTTATCAGGTACTTACCGCTATCAGGTGACAATAAAGGCAGCGTTCCTCCCGGAAGCAACTTAAACTGCCCTCCTGCTGTTGGGCGGTATAGTGAATCGTTATAATAGGCTATGGAACGGCTAACTACAGAATATTTACTCGGTGGAACCCTCAGAGAATATATTCCAGTGTGGGCTATTTCATTTGTAACTGTGCAGGGACTTGTCGGAGGGTTAAAATCCCAATGGTCGTTTGCACAGATGTTTCCACAGAAAGGAGAATATCCATAATCTTCAAAACTGTCGAACCCTATATCCTGGAAGTGCGCATTGTAAGCCACCGCAGTCGGCATACTTTCGAGGTAACCATATAAAGCAGATGAATATTGCCCCAATGGATTTACATCTTCAACTTCATTCCCTTTTTCATCGTACTTGGTTGTTTGGTTAGCCCAGGTCCAATTCGGATCGGAGGTACTTAAATAATACGAGATGCCATTATTGGGATTGGGTGTACCCGGAGTCCAGAATGGATTAAAATATTCAAAGGTTCCGTTTTTCCAAATATCGGTATGATGATTTTGAGATACAGATGCAAATGAATACGGATATGGGTTACGGTCTGTATAATAAAGATAACTTTTCTCAGGTCTCCAGTCCCCTAACATACCTATGGCGTAAGGATTGAAAGGATTATAAAGAGTAAAATTTGTACAGACGTCAGTGCAATTTTGGCAAGTAATACAGGCAGTAATAATATCACTCATATGTACACAATTTGAATCAACATAGTATGGTTCAAAACGCGTAAAATAATTGCTATAATCAAAATATATATCCTCAGTATCAACAGAAGTTGAACGGAGATTTATTGTACAATTCCCTAATTGCGCATAGAAATCATATATACCGTCATAGTTGTGATAATACGATGATAATATTGGAGGAGATAAGGCATAGTAGATTGCGGTACTATCTGCACAACCATGTACATATTTTCCCAATGTGATATTCTCCGGCACCGTGGCCCATAACTCATGGTGGAATATGATAGAATCCAAAAAGTTAGCCAGACATGCGCCACTTGGCCCAGAAGTTGAATCACAATGATGAACTAAAACATTATTCGTGGGTGCCTGCCAGGCATCATTGAACTGAGTAGAGCTGGCTTGCAAAATGCGGTCAGCCGAATCCACTACCAGGTACCCGCCGCTTTCCGGAAGGTTCATGGTTTCAACAGTACCAATGGGAGTTCCGGGCATATTCCTTCTGCCGGAGCGGAGAACCTTAAGTGACGTCGCAGTAAAGTTTGCCATAGCGCCTGTGCCATCCATCAGGTACATATACCCTGTAGGGTTTACCTGTGTAACCCAATACTTGGTACTTAGTATTGTTCCTCCGACAGCGGCTTCTATTTCATCACCGGGTGTAAAGAAGGTGTTATACATTGTTGGAATAACACCTGCTGTAATTGTTACTCCTTTTGTAACCCCGCCAATATTGCGGTATGCAGAGCCCATGCCATCGTAGGCCCAGTGTGCAGGGTAAGTAAAATTATAGGTCGGTTGATCAAATTCGTTATTGGTTTGTGTCAGCAACACCTCTCCGGTTTCTGAATCATACAGCAGATTCTGTGTGGTTGCCATGGAGCCATTCTGAGTTTTTATAACTTTACTCAGCAAGCCGGTGCGGTAAATATATTTTACGGTTCCTGCTGAACGGAAGCGGGTATGCTCGCTGCTGGTTATGATATAAATAGGGGGAATATCAATAGGAATAGCTATAAATGGGAATATGAAAAATTCATTGTTTGCAGCGGCACAGAAACCATTTGTCTGTGAATCCTGTTCGCGCATATCTTCCCACATGTCAATATCTTTCCCTATAGACGCAGTACTTATGCTACCATTGGGTGTTACAACCGAAACATTATTATTCAAGTGGAGGCTTGGAGAAGAGGACGGATCATCAACATTGTATAAGTAACTGACACTCGAAATAAGAGAACCGTTTGCATCATAGACCTCCTGGCTTTTTTCCTTGCCTGGCATATCGTTTACTTCAACAGTAAATCCCTGGCTGGCGGTGGTGAAATCCTTGGAACTAAAACTAAATATGGCTGATAGGACACTCGGCTTCACCCGGTCTACCTGCATATCCGTATAATTATTCAATACGGGGAAATCATATGCGGTATAAAAATCATTTTCCGTCCATCCTGTTGAAGTGCGGCTTACCTCCGGGTATTTGAGATTTGTTACTACAACTTTACCGTAGACTATTCCAGGTGAAGGGTAAAGCGATTCACCCAAAGGTGTTTCGGTATACATCTTATTATTCGGGGCACAGAGGTATTTCTCGTCATAGGGTAAAGGTTGTCGGCATGGATTTTCATCCCCGCCGGAAATGGGCTCATAAGTAGCAACTCCGCTGCTTATGGTCTGGCTGCCGAGTGTTGTGGTATATGAATAAGTCTGTCCGTATGTGAAGCTGCTTTGCAGATGGTCGGCCATTGCAGCCCAGTTGTCAGAAATGTCAATTTCTTTGACCCGGACGCCTCCTCCATATTTTTTATAGGTAGGATTATCCAACCTAATATAAGAGTGGTCTGGACGAATAGTATTGCCAAATTTGTTGTTGACACAATAGGTATCAAAGCCTTCGAATGTCTGTATAACACTCGCCATAATGCCCAGCAGGCCTTCTATGACACCCAGGACTCCTCCATTGACATCACTTCCGGGGTATGCGTCCTTTGGCAGGTTCAGCCTGACAAATTGCCAGGCAGAAAGTGCGATCGGGTTCGCATTGGAAATATCACCCGCACCTGTATTTACCTGTTTGATCTGTATGGCCCAATGATAGGGATCACTTGTCATCTGATAACCGCCTATATCGGCGTAGCCAGGAACATATTCATAATCGCCTTTGCCATCCACATCAGTCAGGATCCTGAAATAAAGCTTGCTTCCGCCTTCGTCAACCCCTGCCAGATAATCGTTGTAAAAAGAAGCAGGAGTGCTCTCAGGGTTCGGAATGGTAATATCTATCCAGTTATTATAAACAAGCGCGTTGGCATATAAAGAATTCCCACCGGTGGCTGAAGGGACATTGGAAACCCCGTCAATAATAAACATCTGTCCGGCCCGTTTATTTTGCACATAAGCATAATCATTCGATTCGTAATTGACTTTTATATGCCCGCCGGAAGGAAGGTCTATGTCAGTAAGGTTCCATGCTGTTGCGAATAGATTTGCTGTAGCCGAATCCTGGGTGGCATAAGGAAAATCTTCGTTGGAAGGCATGGTGCCTGAATTGCATTTGTAATATCCCCAGCGGTCGTACCGGTTATGATTGTAGGATGGATTGAATCCGGAATAATTGAACACATAGCTATTCAAACTTCCTTCTGTGTTTTTTCCATATGTAAAATATATTTCCTTCAGGGTAAGCTTACCTTTTCCAGAGGCAGTTGAATTTGGAGTTCCAGGGCACAAAGAATAATCATAAACGAAATGCACAGTTTTTATAGGAATAGCATTCGAACCGTTATTGATCAGGTCTGCTTTGGAGTATAAATCAATTTCTTTAATACGCATTAACGTGTCTGCAGTATTAAGGCCTCCATTTTTATCAAGCACACCCAATCCATCGTCCCTGCGTTCCAAAATAAACTGGGCTACCATCGTTTTAGATTCGATGGAATGTGCATACCAGATTTCTTTTTGTCCGTAGATATAGTTGGCTTTATCATCAGCGGTATCTGTGAGTAACCCCATTTGATAGCTGGCGGTATCCTTTTCGAAAGGGACCCTCCAGTTATATGGATGCGTCTGACTATATGCCCTTGTATAATTTAATTTCACCGCTTCTCCCAGGTCATCATCGGATATTCCATTATTGGTGAGATCGACGTAGTCAGGGGACAACACTCCTGTGAGTAAGTAGGAATGTGCATAAGGAGGAAGTATTTGCTCGTTGAAATAATTATCCAACCCTTTTTTATTACTGGTAGTATTATCGCTCGATTGATCGTATTTTATAAGATTAACGCTGTCTGCCTGATAATCTGCCTGTGTCCCATGTACGGAAAATGTAACCTCATCCTGCAACACATTGTATGCAGGTATTCCATATACATATCGTTTGCCGTCGGGATTAAGAACTGTTATTTCGGAAGTATGATTTGCCGGCCATGTAAGTCTCGGAATATGCTGGATCAATGGAGACGAAACACATAAGCTGGAAAATACATTCTTATTCATTGGATAGCTTAATATATCTTTATCTAACCCAAAATAGCCGGCTTCCTGTGCCGTCATAAGACTAAAGCTCTGACTCCTGCGCTCTCTCTGTGTTTTGGCCAAATTGCCACCAACATAAAAACTTCCGTTTGTTGCCGTGTACATATTTTCCGCTGAAACAGTGCTGCCTGATTGGTCAAGAGTGACATACTGTGGATTCACGTCATTGATAGCGTTGTAGTAGTTTGCATCATTTACCGTTTTTTCTCCTATCTGTTTAAAGTAATAAGGTTCATAATTCAAATTGTCGGGTGCAAGGCTTTTAAAATCTACCGTTGATGTGAAAAGATTGTCGGCAGTCCATTTTTGGGTGACAGTATTTGAGTTAGTTGCATTTATATTGATTCCGAAATGCGACACTTCAGCAAATCCCAGCTCAAGGCCTAAGCTTGCTGATGTCGTCTGATTATAATTCATGTGGTCATAGAGCACACCCACATCACCCCTGAAAGGCCTAAATTGTCCGCTCACACCCTGACCATTGGCGGTGAAAAGATCGTAGGTGAAACTGGTAATTGGAAGGTTCGCAATACCTTGTTGAAATGGGACATCTTTTTCCCGGTTGAAATCATGCAAAGCGTAAGGATTATCACCAGCCTGATCCGCATACATATATCCATAAGCAGGTAATGTAAGAGTATGCGTTGCCAGGGTCTGCTGGTTCCACCAACCAGTGACTGTTATATTAGGATGGGTTGCAATGACCGCCAGTCCAACCGTAACATCTGCCGTAATACTATTATTCAATATTGGCATAGTCATCGTCGGAACGTAGGTTGGGTTGGAAAATGAGCAAACAGACTGTGTAGTGCTGACACTGGCATCATTACCTCCCAAATCTTTCGTCATCGTTATGCCTTTCAGCCCTGAGCGGGAATTATAAGAGGTTCCTACAGTAATTCCTGCATTGCATGAGTTCTGGCCCTTCTCTCCTTCTTCTGCGCTGAACCCTACGCTGGGAGCTATATCTACTCCCGTCTGTGAGTTAAAGGTAACACCGAGGCTTCCAGTCAGTCCTCCTTTATTTGATTCGCTTGAGGAAATAGAAGGATTGATACCTATCTCTACTCCCGGGCCTTTGTAGTTGTTGGTAAATATACCAAGGCTTGCACTGATTCCTATAGGCGCACCCACCAGCTTCAAACCGACCCCGGCGCTGAATCCGATGGTGGTATTGTCCTTCATATTGTAATTTTGGGTGACCTGGTCTCCATTAAATTCATCAGGAAGTCCCCGCATCTGACGGTTTATTTCACCGGGGTTAATGCTCCATCCCAATCCGCACCAACTGGCTTCCTGGTCCATGGTAACTCCGGAATGATATGCAAGGTTTATTGCGTAACCTTCCACATCCAGCAAGGGGATATTATATGTAAAACTCCCCGTGGAAAGGTCTACCATGTTGGAAACTCCTATGGGCGTAAAACCTTGCATCTCTGGCTGAGAAGGGCCGCCGGTAAGAGCAAATGCGATCGTTGGATAAAAAGTTTGAGTTAATATGCTTAGTCCTGCAAAAGCAGCTATACACTTAAACCAGAATTTATTTCTTGTATTCATCCTTTTATTATGAGTTTAGGAATATTTTGTATGTCTTTGTTTTTTATAGTAAGCTTAATGTTACCGGTTCCGATTACTTTGTTACTGTATATAAACTCTCTGTCTTTACTATTTTCCAGTTTATTGAACCCAAGAACAAAGCTGTAATATGGATACATGCCCATACTGCTTTCATATTCTGAAATACCACAAGGAATGGTATCGCTACCCTCAACCAATTTCATATCTTTCTGAATATTGAAATCGAGATAGTCTGTCATACCCTTGCGAACTTTCGCTGTATCATTTGCTTTAGCTACAAGGCTATCCCAACTTCTTATATCAATGTGCAGTACAAAATGCTCCGTACCTTTAAACCGGTCATATTGCTGCCGGAATATTTCAGGCGATACTGAAAAACTCCTGAGCTGAAGCATTACGAGGTAATCGGTGGGCTGGTATTGCAGGGTATAACTTACTCCATTGAATTTTGAACCAATCAGAAGTCCATTCGCCGGATTTTCTACATAGCCAACATATTCCCGGGGCGGGAGTGATTTCCTGCCGCAGGAAGCAATGACCAGTGCACCTAATAGGATGAGATATGGGGGAGCTTTCTTCACTTTAACACTGATTTAATTATCTTATGAAGGCGTGTAGTAATAGGTGATTTTATACAGTTGTTGCCTTGAATCCCTTATTTGCAGGTTATAGTAGGTACCGCTTTTAAGCATTCCGCTTTGCTGCAGATCGACTTTCAGTTTATTCATACCGGGCTTCAGCTTTATCACAGGAAGGCCGGATATTTGTTTCGCGGTAGTCATACTTTTGATAGTATATGAAAGCGTTGTTTCATTGGCGGTATTGTTGTAAACAAAATGGAATACTCCGTCCGTTAAATAAAAGCGCTCTTTCGCCACTTTAGTTGCAACGGGATATTCAACATTATCATCTTTTTTATCGTTATCTTTCTTTACCGTGAACGACCACATATCGGTAACGCCCAGGCTCTGCCCGCCGGAGCTGGCAGACACCTGCCAGGCATAATGCGCATCTGCACGCAAAGGGGTGGCATCCACCGGATAGTTTAGAAAGGTATTGCTGAGTCCGCTCAAATCAAGCAGGGGCGGGTTTTGCAGCAAGGCTTCGGCAAGGGATTGCCCTTTTAAAATCTCTACCAGTCTCAGATTATATGTTACCAGCATTCCCTCGATTGGGCGAGGAGGTATCCATATTAATACAGGGTATTGAATATCAATTACGGACTCATTGGCCGGATAGGAAAGCTGGGGTGGCAGCATTGATTTGATAGCCTTCTCATTCAGTTTATGGGAAGAACTGTTGTTGTTTGCATCCTGGGCAATACCCCGGATGGAGCAAAGTGCTGTAAGAAGGGTGATTGAAAAAAATATTCTTTTCATAGATTTTATTTTATAATAAATTTACCATAGTATTGATATATTCCCATTGATAAGATATTGGGCTGTTGTTCCCAAAGGTTTTTCTGCATTATTCCTGTAAGTAAACTGCAATCCGATCCTTCCCCATTTTTGGATGGAGCTGCTTAATGAGCCGGTAACTCCTGCTTCGTTTGCAATGAGGCCTGGCTGTTCTACCCACTGGGGGCCCAGGGCAACAGTGAGCGATTTTTTCAGATTCCAATTATAAGTAGCCTGGCCTATAAATTGTGAAAGGCTGCCTATCCAGTCATTACGGCTTTCGTCCAGAGAAAAATTTATTCCCTGGGTGGGGCATAACATGAGCAATTCACTGAACATATAATAGGAGAGTCTGAGGTTCTGGACGAACAACTGGGAAGATTCAATCGTGTTGTATTGGAAGTTCCCTGCAAAAATGCTCGTAGTGGAATTTTTACCGAATATTCTGGACTGCATGTTGCCGGTGAACGATAATTGGTTGATATTACTTGTAATGCTGTTGGCATAGACGGTTCCTGATTCCTGCTGAAATTGCCTGGGAGCATACTTAAGCTCCATGCTTATTAAATTGGTCGGCTTGTACTGGATTGAAATGTGGATCCAGTTATCAGTTTCATTTGTTTCGCCTGATGTCCCCCTATTTTCCAGTATGTGTGTTCCTCCGACTCCGGCACTTAATTTTTGTCCTATTGGCTGGATTATATCCAGCTCATACTTTTTTGCCCCACTGATAAGGAAGGGATTGCCAAGGGTAACATAATTTCCTCCGGTTTGCGATACTTCTGCTTTAATAACCGTTTTTGATTCAGGAAAAATTCCTTTACCTCTCAGCGCATACGCTATGGTATTATTATTTGTCGGGATAAAGGGGATGGCTGCCGAATCAGATCGCCCCCGAACGTAACTGAAGCTTGATTTTGCAATTTCTCCTTCTATTAAAATGTCTTTGCCGAAAGCAATTTGCTTGGACAGATCCATTATCCAATTTGTTTCGTCTATTGAATTATTGCCTCCGGGGTCGGCAATCTTTATTACCGTAGCATAAAAGTTGGAACCATTATCAGGGCCCTCGCCGCTTTTTACGAATTCAACTGTCCTTTTATATTGTGGAACATTTATTCCTGTCATAAGGAAAGGGTCTACCACAGCTATCTGCTTCCCATACCCAACATCGGTTACAATGTTATCCGCCTGATAGGAAGTACTAATACCGTTCATCATAAAACTATGAAGGGTAAACTCTGAAATCTCCTCACCGCTCTGTCCTATGGTGAACTTTTTAACCCCCATCAGGAATTTTTCATAGCCACTTAGCTGATGGCTTTCATCCAATACCTTTTTAACATTGTCGGGGTTACTGAGCAATTTTTCATCCCGCTCATATCTTTTTTCACTGCTGTCAGCTTTTTCCAGATTACCTGCATTTCTTTTTATGGCATAAAGTTGCCCGTATCGTTTCTCCAGTTGTTCATAGGCTTGCAGTTTCATGCGCAAACTATGCAGTTCTGTAGTATCCGAACCAGTATGCATAGACAGGTTTAGCTCCTCTTTTTGAAACGCTGATTTATTGGCAGATTCTTCCGACTGGCAGGAAGGCGATTGGAGTTTTTTTCTTACCGATTCAAAGGTATCCAGGCTGTCTGCCAGGTTGGGCGTTTTCCCCGAAGCTTTCTTATTCAATAAAACGTTTTCCGCTCTTTTCCTGAGATTGGCGTTATAAGTTTCTACATCAAAATTGATGGAATAGCTGCTGTAACTTCTTTCAAATTGTCCGTTATTAAATACCCCTGTTCCCTGGGCGACAAAAGGAAGCCCATAGGTATCAAATCCCTGTGAAAGCCTTGCAAGGCTGTATAACCCGCTGATTCCCGTATTAAGATTTACTCCCTGAGTGTATAGAGAACTCCAGGTTATGCCTCCTTTTGTTATTTCAAAAGGCTCCGGCTTTTGCGATTTTTTTGAAACGCCAGTATCCCGCCTGCCGTTTTTATTTTTGCGAACATAATCATTCTGGCTTTTACTGTTCTTATGGAATAAGTGATTGATAAAACCAAAAAGGCCTTGTCTCTGCTTTTTTACAGCATTGGTATCGGATGAAATACCAGCATGCGAAGCAGCAGTAATTTGAGCAGATATGGAATGACTGGTCAGCATCATGCTCGTTATTATAAACAAGGGTATAAGATTAGTCCAGTAAGTTTTATGTTTATTAAACCGATACGAAGACTTGCTCTTTCTCGTAATAGGCACACTGAACATATTTTCATATCCACTATTTGCATTGTTATGACAAAAAATAACTTTCATTCTTGATTTTCTAAATTCCAGTAATCATTACTATTAATCAATGGAAACGTATCTAATAAAATGCAATACAATGACCGACTGAAAAAGTGACAATGGCTCTGATGGTTGCATTTGCTGTGCATCCGTAATGGTCCGTTACCGTTACACTATACGTTGTATTTACATCAGGGCAAACTACATCGGTGGCAGAAGCTCCGGCAACAGGAGTCCATGCATAGGTGAAGGGTGATACTCCCCCGGTAATATTAGCAGTCAATGTTGCACATGCTCCGGGGCATAAGCTGGAAACCGAGGAACTTATGTAAGCGCTTATTGTATCCGTGCCAATAACTACCGATGCGGTGGCGGTACAGCCACCGTTATCGGTAACCGTTACTGAATATGTGCCAGCGCTCAACCCACTGGCAGTTGCAGAAGTTCCTCCTGATGGTGACCATGAATAGGTGTATGGGGTAATGCCATACTTTACTCCAACTGTTGCAGAGCCGCTATTAGTTCCAATACATGTTTTTTTAAATGAAGCAATACTGTCGCGTAAAATCAGCTGAAGTATAGTTGCTGAAGCAGTGGCCGTACATCCGGCATTATCTGTTACAGTAATAGTATATGCTCCTGCAGTTAATCCCGATGCTGTCAGGTTCGTGCCTCCCGATGGGGTCCAACTGTATGTATAAGGTGATGTCCCTCCTGTAGCCGCATTAGCCGTTATACTTCCGGTTCCACCGGTGCATGTTATATTAGTTTGTGATGCTATGGTAATAGCCAGTGATGTAGATTGCGTAATAGTCACCGAAGCTGTTGAACTGCATCCTGTATTATCGGTTACAGATACTGTATATGTACCGGCACTCAGATTACTTGCTGTTGCGTTTGTTCCACCGGAAGGCGACCATGAATAGGTATAGGGAATAATTCCTCCATACGCTGTAACGGTCGCAGAACCGATACTGGTTCCACCACATAAGATATTGGTAGAACTCATTACCAATGGCAGGGCAGTTAAATTGTCCCACAGAGCCCAGGACCGATACAAGTTAGCCGGTGAAACAGAACCTGTTTGAACTGTTCCTACATTTGCCGATATGGCATCCGTACAGCCTTTCCCAAACCAATCGCTCCATGTGCTTGATGTTGAGTTGAACCGCTGTGCCATCAGGTGGCTTTCAGTCAGAACATTAGGGGAGCCCACTTCGGTACTGCCGGTTCCGCTTATATATGAAAAAGTAATGTTTCCTGCGGTCGGTTTAGTAGTATATCCAGTGTTTGCATCAATGATATAAAACCGGTCTACAATATTATAAGAGTCATCTGTATTAGTAGGATTTCCTGGTAAAATAAAAGCATTGAGATTTGTTACGTCAGATGGGTCTGCCCCTGAATTTAAAGCTGCTGTGTGATAGGTGGAAAACTTAATGACTCCGGAAGATCCGGTTCCACCGGTGCTGATATTAAAAGTAAGTGGTAAATATTTTAGCGTAGAGTATCCAAAAGGAACAACATAGGTTCCGGTAGAGGTTCCGATGTTCCATTGCAATATGTTAAATTCATTTTCTGAAATAACCCAGCCGCTGCCTGTTCCGGTTGATATTGCATTAGTATTGGAATTATTAACGACCAAATACATTGGTTTTGCACTTGTCCCGCCTGACAATATTATGTACTCGCTGCTAATAATCACACGAGTAGGTGTTTGTCCCAAAAGCATACTTAAAGGCAAGCACAGAAAGAAAAATATTGACAGTAGCTTTTTCATATCTATATCCATTTTATACCAAAAGCCGCACACTTTTGATTTTATAAAATTGAAACTAAAACGACGATTCTTTTTTGTATCATTAATTGTTTATTGCTTTGCACTTGCTTGTAACTGATTCATAGAAACGACCATTGCTTTTAATTCTGCAATTGCTTTTTCATCATTTGAGAAACGGGCATCTTGATTTTTTGTCAACTGGGTAATTTCGGCTTTCAACGCTGCGTTCTCTGCTTCCAGTTTTTTATTTAATTCTTTTACTGCTATAAGCGCTACACCTGCCGGGTCTATGGTCGAAATACTCAGGCTGTCATTGCCAACATGGAATATCCTGTAAAAATCCTGCGCCATGGGTCCTATGTGTTGAACAGTGGCTGGTTCATTTTTATAATTCCACCTGAATACAGGGAGAGAGCAAACTTTATTTAATACATCCGAACCATCGGGAATGGAGAAATTTTCTTTCTTGTTTCTGTCCGATGTGTTCGTCCACGTGCCTCCGACAGTAAGATAAGCTCCATTGCCATTTGTTCCGGAAGTGCCAACTACCAAAGCATCAGCAGAATTATATGCTGCTCCGTTTATTCCGCAAAAAACAGCACTTGAATTACCTATTATTGTTGTATTCGCTGCAGTAGCTTCCACACCATTCCCTATTGCAACTGAGTTGCTGTAATTACCTGTTGAATAATTTTTAATTATACCCCTCATGCTATCGGTTGAAGCACTTAATTGTTGAACAGCTTTTACAAGCGGAACGACAAATTCAGAATACCTCAATCCATATATTTGTCCAGGCACTACACCGCTAAAATTATATCCTATTGAATTTGCAGCGGTTTGTACATCTTGGGCCAAAAATCCGCTGAACGTGATGCCTTCAATATCGTGTTTACCAGGATAATTAGGGGTAGTGTCAATTATGCCACCCAATGAATTTTCCTGGGCAAGGCTATAGTTAAAAGTTACCGGGGTCAGTAAATTAATAAAACTTAACCCGGGTACATTCTGCTGTACGTTTGTTTTTACCCTGCTGTCGGATATAGTAATAGCATTTACGGCAGCATAAATTTTTGTAACAGAGGAGTTCCCTAACTGTACCGCATTACTAACATTATTTGAACTAATATATGACCCTCCACCATACCCTAAGGCGGTTGTATTAGTTAAGGCTGCGTGCCCATTATCTGCACCATCTCCCAATGCAGTATTTTCTGTTCCGGTAGTATTCGTTTGAAGGGAATTCGCTCCTACACCTGTATTGTAACTACCAGTAGTATTATAGTACATTGCACTCGTTCCAACAGCAGTATTTGTGCCGCCAGTGGTATTTGCTAAAAGAGCAGTTGCTCCAACCCCTGTATTATACTGCCCCGTAGCAACTTTTAAATCTTCGAAGCCAACAGCAGTATTGTAAGTTGCCGTTGTTTGTGTATATAGCGCTTGTACTCCGATAGCTGTATTATAAGTTCCGGTGGTGTTGGCATAAAGTGCACCCCATCCATTTGCAGTATTCTCATATCCGGAAGTATTGTCACGCAACGACCATTCTCCTATAGCAGTATTGTCCGAGCCAAAACCTACCCCTGTTGGCTGGTTAGCATATAATGCAGAATTACCGACAGCAACGTTGCCGCTATTAAATGCAGTGCTATATGATTGAGTATATAAAGCACTATCACCCACAGATATATTCCCACTCTGTTTAGTGTTGGAGTATAGCGCATCAAGTCCTATTGCAGTATTAAGTGTGGCACTACTTGTAATTGCATTGCCGGCTTCCCACCCCAAGGTTGTATTGTAAGGGCTGGCATAATCTATCCAACCCGCTTTTTGCCCGTCTGCTTTAAATTCCAATGCTTCGGCATCAGTAGTGCCTAAAAAATTAGTACCGGGCGAAGTGCCCGAATTACCAGTTATAGACCACCCGCTTCCTGCTCCACTCAGACCTACCCATGTTGTGCCATTCCAATAATAAATGCCTACAGATTGCCTGGATGAGATGCTATTGTATATAAGCATACCGGTATCTTTTGTGGTAGCACTTCCAACTAATCCAAATGTGGAAAGAGAAGACCCTAATTCTACATGCGGAATTATAACTCCTTGATTAAAGGTATTACCTGTATTCAAATCCAATATTGCATTAGAGCTTGGGGTAGCCCCCGAAGAATTCATGCCAACTGTTTGTGAAAAAAGTGTGGTGGATATGCTTGCAAAAAGCAAAAAAGGAAAGGCTTTAAAAAGATTTTTATTCATGATTATGGGCAATTAAATTGGTTGCTGAATCAGGGTAATTAAATGGTATTGATTCCAATGGAATAAATACAAGTGGGCTATTAATTTTTTTATTATTAGGGGTTGGCTTTATAAAAGGTCCCCAGGTCTGGGCTTGACGGCTGTCAATGTGTCCTATTTATAACTCCGAGAATCGATTTTCGGAAATCGATATTAAGCACAAATGTAAAATTCTTTTTGAAATAACAACAATTCCAAATTGTTAATTTTTTGAGAATATATTGTAAATCTTATCTAAAATGCTGATTATTAAAACTATAAACAGATATGCTTCCGACTTTTGTTTTACATAAACGTTAAACCAATTAGAAATATTTTTAGACAATCTCCATTACTTATCTAACGTTTTCGCTGTTTCTTTGTATCGTTAAAAGGAAGCACAACCCCGTAAGGTTGATAAGAAACAAAAAGATTAATGCCCCGTAAGGCATGTCTTAGAAGTAAAAATCCGGTCGCAGATGGCCGGATTTTTTTATTTATACTTATGGCTTTCTTTTAAAAATAAATTGCAATACATTTGTCCTTGCTTCCTTTAACGAGGAGGGTGGGCTGGGCGAAGTCAATTCTCCCTCCACTCTCTGTTTAATAAGAAAGTAAAGTGGTCCCGACGAGATTCGAACTCATGACCCACAGATTAGAAATCTGTTGCTCTATCCAACTGAGCTACGGGACCAAAATTAAAATCAAAGTTAAAATTTCAACTTTAAAA
>Ga0206873_1002_pt2 | contig 72161 bp, 61 predicted proteins | sample Alteio_BWOrgCont_11_FD_152631 | JGI IMG/M metagenome (GOLD analysis project Ga0206873, IMG submission 152631) | Enriched cells from forest soil in Barre Woods Harvard Forest LTER site, Petersham, Massachusetts, United States -... | ecosystem: Environmental > Terrestrial > Soil > Temperate forest >...
AAGTAGATACCGGGGCTGAATGTGTTAGCGCTAAGGTTAACAGCATATTGGCCGGGAGCTACATTACCATAATTGGTGGTAGTAATAACCCTACCGGTAAGGTCATATACGGTAAAAGTAACATCAGCAGGCTTGGTTAAGCTATAGTTGATGGTAGTTTCCTTGTTGAAAGGATTAGGATAGTTTTGAGCAACTGTTAACCCGGACTCAGTAATTGCATCTATTCCACCCGGGTCAATTTGAGCACTGACAGAAGGGAAAATAGCCACATCTTGAACAGCAAATTGAGCTGTATCTCCTGTACATGCTGAGCAGCAACCTAATAAAGCTAATGGAAGCGGAGCATAGTAGTAACCTCCGGAATTTATGTAATAACCCTTATAAGGGCTGGTAAGTTGAGGCCATGACAAAGATGTATTATTACCGTGATGACCGGGGCTGTTGTAAAACCACTCTCCTGTTAAAAAAGTATTTACGTTTTCAACAGCTGAATCGGATACGCCAATGGCGCTTGGTTCAGGTGTATAGGAACCACCTAAACCGACACAATTTGAACTTCCCTGGGAATAATAAACAAGGCCAACAGTATCTAGTATTTTGTTGCATTGTGCAGTCATTTGTATACCGAAATTATCTCCTTGGCGGGCTGTTCCGGGTACAGCAATTGATGTTGGAACAACAAGCGTTTGTATAGAATCCATATTATTATCATAAGGTAAAGTAGTACCGGGAACAAGAACAACTTTAACTGAACCATACACTGTTGCACTTGGATACCCCGTCGCGTTAACCGCATTTACAGAAAAGATAACAGTGTCATTAATCCCTGATGTATTATGCCAACGAACAAGGGCAGTGATTGTATCAACAACTACAGTATTAGGTATAAATGATTCAAATTGCTGAGAATAATAATCCCAAACTTGATTATCAAAAACAGTAGTAACTGAATTAGCGCAGTTGCTGCTTAAGGTATCTCCCTTGCCGAACTTGGTGTTCAGATACAGGAATGGAGACCAGCTATAAAAGGTTCCTCCGGTAATAAACTCATCGCCATTCAGGTTATCAAGTAACCAGTTTGAAGGTGTTACGCTAGCATTGTGAGTTGGACGGGTTGCAGGTAAAGTTACAAACTTACCCTTAGCCACAGTACTTTTAGTGCTTCTGGCTTGTGAAAAGTCCGGGGTAATTTGCGCAATAGCTCCCATACTAAGTAATGATAAGCCAACAGCCGCGATTGTTTTGGGAAAGTTTTTCATGGTTTTTGTAATTTTTTATTGCAGTATGGAAATCAATGTAAGAGATTGGAAGCATTAAAGATACGATTATTTGCATAAAAAAAGCCCCGACATTTTGCCGGGGCTTTTTTGTGAGTAAAGTTTTCTGCTTTACTATGAATAACGATTACTCAGTAATAACCATTTTCTTGGTAACCACGGTTCCGTTCACATTAAATGTGTAGAAGTAGATACCGGGGCTGAATGTGTTAGCGCTAAGGTTAACAGCATATTGGCCGGGAGCTACATTACCATAATTGGTGGTAGTAATAACCCTACCGGTAAGGTCATATACGGTAAAAGTAACATCAGAAGACTTGGTTAAGCTATAGTTGATGGTAGTTTCCTTGTTGAAAGGATTAGGATAGTTTTGAGCAACTGATAATCCTGCTTGAGCAATTGGATCAATACCAAGACTGCTAACAGCGCTAACAGAAGGGAATATACCAACATCTTGAACAGCAAATTGAGCTGTATCTCCTGTACATGCTGAACAGCAACCTAATAAAGCTAATGGAAGCGGAGCATAATAGTAACCTCCGGAATTCATGTAATAACCTTTGTAAGGGCTGGTAAGTTGAGGCCATGACAAAGATGTGTTGTTACCATGATTGCCTGGGCTATTGTATTGCCATTCTCCTTCTAAAAAGGTGTTTACGGTTTTAACAGCTGAATCAAATACTCCAATAGCGCTTGGCTCCGGGGTATAGTCACCACCTAAACCTGCACAATTTGAAGTTCCTTGAGAATAATATACAAGACCTACGGTATCTAATGCTTTGTTGCATTGAGCTGTCATAGATATACCGAAGTTATATCCTTGGCGAGCTGATGAAGGTACAGTAATTGAGGTAGGAACAACAAGTGTTTGGATAGAATCCATGTTGTTATCATAAGGTAAAGTGGTACCGGGGATAAGAACTACGGTGATAGGAGCTCCATAAGGTGTTCCGGTAGGATATCCTGCAGCACTAACAGAGGTAACAGTAAAGATAACAGTATCATTATGTCCCGAAGTGTTATGCCAACGAACAAGAGCAGTGATTGTATCAACTGTTACAGTGTTAGGTACAAAGGATTCGAATTGTTGAGAATAAAAATCCCAAACTTGATTATCAAAAACAGTAGTAACCAAATTAGAACAGTTGCTGCTTAAGGTATCTCCTTTGCCGAACTTGGTGTTCAGATACAGGAATGGAGACCAGTTATAAAAGGTTCCTCCGGTAATAAACTCATCGCCATTCAGGTTATCAAGTAACCAGTTTGAAGGTGGTGTTACGCTAGCATTGTGAGTTGGGCGGGTTGCAGGTAAAGTTACAAACTTACCCTTAGCCACACTACTTTTAGTGCTTCTGGCCTTGGAAAAGTCCGGCGTAATTTGCGCCATTGCGCCAATACTGAGTATTGACAAGCCAACGGCTGTAATTGTTTTAGAAAAGTTTTTCATAGTTTTTGTAATTTTGATTTGATTTAGGACTGCTAAAATAGATATTAGTTTAATACAAACGTACGTTTTGGGCACTTTTTTTACGAATTGTTGAAAAAAGTGTCAAAATTTGGGAATGATCCACTTTCCCGAAATTTTCATTACTTGTTCTATTACATCCCTTACACATCCTTTTCCCCCTTTTATGGGCGATATATAAACGGATATGCTTTTTATTTCATTTACAGCATCTTCAGGGCATACAGGAACACCTACTTTGGTCATTACCTCATAATCTATTAAATCATCGCCCATGTATAATACCTCACTTAACTGCAGCTCATAAAGTTCCACAAATTCTTTCATGGCCTCCAGCTTATTTTCTGTTTTAAGATATATGTCAGCTATGCCGAGGCGGTTCAACCGCTGTTTTACTGCTTTTGAATTGCCTCCGGTTATAATGCAAAGCCGGTAGCCGTTTTTAACTGCCAGCCTCATGGCAATACTGTCACGCATATTCATAGTGCGTACCAATTCGCCATTGGGCATAATTATAAGGGAGGAATCTGTAAGTACTCCATCCACATCAAAAACCATGGCTTTAACCTGCTTTAATAATTGCTTAAAGTTTTTTTCTTCCACCGCTAGTTTGAATAATGCTTCTGGTTAATACTTCATATACCTCTTTATATACAGGATGTGTTTTTAAAAGAGCGGTGTGTTTGTTCAGTATTTGTTTATCGTTCCTGCTTGCAGGGCCTGTTTGGCTCAAAACCGGCGATTTTTTTGTGATATTCTCTACCGTTTCTTTGGCAAGGGGCAAAAATAAACGGAAGGGAATACCTGCTTCCTTGCATAATGATTCTGCTATGCTGAAAAGATGGTTAGGGAAATTATTTACAAATACCGCTGTCATGTGCACTATTGCACGTTTTTCGGAATTCATATAATAAGGCTTGCCTTTCAATTCTTTCACCAAAGCGGTTAATTGCTTTTCTGTTTTTTTGTCAGATGCCTCCGTAAAACAGGGGGTGCCCGCTGCCAACTTTGCCTTTCCGGCAAAAGAATACATGGGCCATATAACCCCGCAGTTGGTTGAAATTTTTTTAAGGATATTTAATTCGGTGCTTCCCGAAGTATGCATTACCATTTTGCCGGGCAATTTTAGTTTTTTACAAACTTCCGAAATAGCATCATCTTTTACAGCTATTATATAAAGGCCGGCATCAGGGGATATTTTTTTCAATTCATTCGTATAGGTACAGCTGAGCTTTTGTGCAAGTGTTTTCGCGTGTGCAAGTGTTTTGCTATATACCTGTATAATGTCCCGTTTTCCTTTCAATGCTTCCGCAAGGGATGTTGCCACATTACCGGCACCTATGAGTACAATTTTGGGAAGGGATGATTTTTTCATGTTAAATTTTCAATCCCGATAGCTATCGGGATCAACTTTCAATTTGTGCTTTTTTGGCTTCTTTATTTTTCTTGATTCTTTGTCTGATGGAAAGTACGGTCCCCAATATCATTATTAAACATCCCAGCCAAAGTACATTAATATAGGGAAATACTACAGCTTCTAACACGATAAAGTCTTTAGTACTGCGCCTTGATTCGGCAACCGTAAAATCCATTTTATGGGTTTCGGGGTTTATTTTCAAAAATGAAAACTTCAATCCTAATTCGGAAATAGTGGCGTCAATAGGTTTCACCATATCATTAGAAATAACATAAATTGGCTCGGCGCTATGTATCTTATCATTTACGTCAATCACTTTTAGAACTGCGCCCACAGCAATATCATCGGCTTTAAGGTGGTATTGCAGCTTATCTACATGGGTATCTAATGCGGAGAGTACAATAATGCTGTTGGAGGAAAACATAGTATCTCCAACCCCTATGCTGTGGGATTTGGGCTCTCCAAACTCATTTCCTTTTGCCGCTTCTTCAGGTGAACTGAGGTCGGCAACCATAATGTGGGTATAAATATCTTTGTTGAAAAAGTGTTTGGTGCTTGGTTCAGGCACATTACCCATTTGCGGGTTAAGTTGTATAAGCGGATAGAGCGTGAATTGTTCGGTGTATTTTTTCGTGGCTGAATCTTTACTTAAAAATAAAACAGAAAACAACACATTATGTCGTTCTTTTCTTTTACCTGTATAGGTTACAAAGTAATCGCCCATGCGAAGTGTGTCGCCCTGTTCAAGCAATATATCGGTGGCATTGGAAATGTCTTTGCCGATTGATTCTACATTTTTGCCCGAAGTGTTTACCGAAATAACCTGTTTCGTGGAAGTGGAAATAAGCGCCCCCATAATTATCAGCCCGAAACCTATGTGGGCAAAAGTGGCTCCGCCTTTTAAGAAATTGGCTTTTTTGTTTTGTACCCAATAGTGGAAGTTGGCCCAAACCGCAAACCAGCAAGTAAAGAGCAAGGCAATAAAAAAGCCATTGCTAAGCTTTAAAAAGATGGATGAAACAGCAGTAAGTACTATGCTAAGAATGAATGGAGGAAGTAGTTGTTTCCAAAATTGCTTCATATCCGTTGTCTTGAATTTGAAATAAAGCCCTATGGCTACCAACAGCGTGACTACAATGGCAAAAGGTATCTGCCAGCGGTTGTAAAATCCAATTCGGTCAACAGGGGGAGCCTGTTTGGATATCTTTTCAAACGTATCTTTAAAGAAGGGAAGTACATCGTGCAGGTATCCTGCTATTTTACTGCTTACCGGTAAAGATGTTGTAACTACTATTTGTATACAAGCCATAAGCAGTACCAATGACCCCAGGAACATCCAAAACTCCCTTGACCATAGTTCTTCTTCCTGGGCTGCTTTCGGTATTTTTTTATAATTTACAATCAATAGAATGACGGAAAGCAATACAAAAAATAAAAGGTAAATCAACAATTGCCCCGAAAGACCTAAATCGGTAAAAGCATGAACGGAAGTATTGCCCAATATCCCACTGCGGGTAAGAAAAGTGGAGTAGAGTACAAGTAAAAAAGTAATCATAGGAAACAAGAAGGTAGATAAAGCTCCTTGTTTTCTTGCCTTATAAATGATGAGTATGTGGCCTGTGCCTACAAAGGTAAGCCAGGGAATAAGTGAAGCGTTCTCTACGGGGTCCCATGCCCAAAAGCCACCAAAACTGAGCGATTCATAGGCCCATGCACCGCCCATAAGTATTCCTGTTCCCAATATCATTATTCCGAAAAAGGCCCATGGAAGCACATCCAATTGCCATTCTCCGTATTTCTTTTTCCATAAGCCTGCAATGGCATATATAAAAGGAACAACGGTAGAAGCAAAGCCAAGGAATAGGGTAGGGGGATGAATGGTCATCCAGTAGTTTTGAAGGAGAGGGTTAAGTCCGCGTCCATCCAACTTACTGAGATAATCCGGCATTTGAAATAACGGGATGTTCAGATACTCCGGTGTTTCCCGCAGCAGTATAAAAGGATTGCTTCCAAGCTTGAAGCCGAAAATGTAAAATCCTAGCAACATAGAAGCCAGAAATGCCTGCACCAGCGACAGGGTACTCATTACAGGAGCTTCCCATTGCCTGGAAGTCCTGATTAAGATATTTCCGATTACCACCTGCCAAAAGGTCCATAATAAAAAACTGCCTTCCTGGCCCTCCCAAAAACAGGCAAGGGTGTAACGCTTGGGCATGTTATTGCTGGAATGTTCCCACACATAATAATATTCATACGCATGTTTGAATATCATGCAGAATAGGGTAGTCATTATCCCGATTATAGCTAAAGAATGCAAATAGAAAGAAATCCTTCCCAGTTTTTTCCAGGGGCCGTTTTCAAGTTCATCATTTTGTGCCGAACGGAAGTAGGCGAATGCCGCCAGCAATGCTGCCGCAAAAGATAGGAACACAAATATATTGCCGAGTTGCCCCCAGAATATGTGTTCGCCTGTATATGTAATATTGTTCAAAGGAAAATAGCCTTGTGATTAATTGAAAGAGCACAAAGTTAATCACAATCCATTAGTGAGGGAATAAATAGAGAAGAAGGGGTATTTGGTATTTTATTCCTCCATTTGCTCTTCCTCTTCTTCCGAAGCAGGGATAGGTTTGTTAGAATACCCCTTAATTTCAATTATAGGTGTAGGCCCTTCAATGGTTTTTAATAATTCCCTGAATTTATTTAGTTGTTCGTCGCTGAAAGCTGTTTTTTTTAAATAATATGCACTTGCTTTGGAGATGTATATAATGAGCCAGGTCTTAAGCTCTTTTACTTTGTATATGGATGTCCATAAATCTTCTCTTATATAGGTTTCTCCGCTAACTTTAATCCATTCAGTAGTAAAGTTGTAAATTGTTTTTCCATAGGTTTTACGACTCTTCTTCGAGTTTAAGTGGCTTACAAAAATTACATAAGGCAGAAAAACAAGTATGAATATAACACCATAGATGAATATCTTCAAAAAGTAAGTAAAGGCAGTTGATGCTGCCTCGGAATAGGTGTTAATATATAAGATAATTGAGGCCGGATCGGAGTTTTTATTAATTAATTGAATGACGGCATCCCGGAATGGTTGAGCAGTATCTATGTATCTTGTCATTAAAAAAACAAGAAGCAAGCCCGTCAGGTACGCAAAAATAATTCTGGGATTTGTAAAAAAAAATCTGTACCGTAATCCCAGTAATTCTTTAGGATTCAATTTTGTTTCAATCGTAATATCTTCCATACAGTAAAATATAACCAAATACAAATATATTGAAATAAACAAACTATATCTTTAATTACAGGAAGCTTGTAACTGCTTTGAATAACTGCTAAAATATAATTCCAATTAGAATTGTACCTTTGTTTCTCTGCCATACTTTTTTACAATTACTATTCATGAAAGGCCGTTATCTGATTCTGTTTTTTATTCTTATTAGCTGCTTGAATGGTCTTGCTCAAAACCATTATATGGACTCGCTGCGCAAGGTCCTTAAAACTGAAAATGATGACACCAGTAAGGTGAATACGCTGAATACTATGAGTGCGGCTGTGGAACAGCTTGGAAGCTACGACAGTTCACTTTTGTATGCTGAAAGAGCAAATAAATTAGCAGAAGAAATTGGTTTTAAAAAGGGTATTGCTTTTGCCTCTATCTATATTGGCAATATTTATTTTGATAGAGGAGATTACTTAAAAACGCTGGAATATCAGCAAAAAGCTCTTGATATAAGCCAACAGATAGGGGATAAAAAGGGCATTGCTTATTCACTCACAGATATAGGAATTGTTTATTATAATACGGGTGATTATGCTAAAGCACTTGATTGTATGCTTAAATCCTTAACAATAGCTCAGGAAATTGGAAATAAAAGCAGTATCTCCACTAACCTATGTAACCTAGGAGCTATTTATGATAATACGGGTGACCATTCCAAAGCCCTCGAGTATATATTCAAAGCACTTGAAATGGACAGGGAAAAACGCAATACAGATGGTGCGGCCCTTGATCTTGCCAATATTTCCGGTATTTATCAGGAACAAGAGAACTACCAGAAGGCGCTTGAATACGCTTTGCAGTCGCTGATCTTGGCTCATGAGGTTGGCGATGAAGAAGCTATTTCACTTAACCTCGGCAACATTGGAGACCTCTACGAAATACAAGCCAATTATCCTAAAGCGCTCGAATACTTTTTTAAGGCCTTAGCTATTTTGCGGCAAATAGGAAATAAGCGCAATACTTCACGTACTCTCGGCGATATTGGCCATGTTTATACTTTGCAAAAAAACTATAAACTGGCCCGCGTGTACCTTGACTCCTCCTTAATTATTGCAAAGAATACAGGAGAAAAGGATAATATGAAAGTGGTTTATTTAGGGCTTTGCTCGCTTGACAGCGCCACAGGCAACTATAAAGCTGCTTTTGATGACCATAAAGAATATATAATGTACCGCGACACGTTGATGAATGATGATAATAAGAAAAAGATAATGCAGACACAATTGAATTATGAGTTTAGGAATAAAATAGATTCTACCAAGGCGGTACAGGATAAAGTAGATTTAATTGCAGAGAAAAAAAATCAACAGCAAAAAATGCTGCTCTATTCATTTATCGGAGGCTTTGCCCTCATGCTTATCCTTGCTCTTTTCATATTCAGAGGGTATAGGCAAAAACAAAGAGCCAATAAAATAATTATCCAGCAAAAGGAATTAGTAGAAGAAAAAAATAAGGAGATACTGGATTCCATTAACTATGCTAAACGATTGCAGGAAGCCATATTGCCACCTATTAACCTGATAGGGAAAATCTTTCCCGATTCGTTTGTGTTTTATACTCCCAAGGATATAGTAGCAGGCGATTTTTATTGGATGGAACGGTCGGGAGAAAATATTTTAATTGCTGCAGCTGATTGTACAGGCCATGGCGTACCGGGTGCATTGGTGAGTGTGATCTGTTCCAATGCATTAAACCGTGCGGTGAAAGAATTTCGGATAACTGAGCCCGGGAAGATACTTGACAAGGTATGTGAACTTGTGATTGAAACCTTTGAAAAGAGTGAAAACAATGTTCAAGATGGTATGGATATATCCCTGTGCTGTATAAATGCCCAAACCCGGGAATTGAAATGGAGCGGCGCTTATAACCCTTTATGGTATATACACCAGGGGGGGATGAAAGAATTGTTAGCGGACAAACAGCCTATAGGTATGAATTATAATCCCAGCCCATTTAATACCCATACGTTGAAACTCCAAAAAGGTGATGCCTTATATTTATTCACCGATGGGTATGCCGACCAATTTGGCGGCCCAAAAGGGAAAAAATTTAAGTATAAACAATTACAGGAAATTCTTTTGGCAAGTGCATCAAGGCCTATGGAGGAACAGAAGATTATATTGGAGGGCCATTTGGATGATTGGAAAGGAGAATTGGAGCAAGTGGACGATATATTGATAATTGGAATAAAGCTATAATGAAGCTAAAGGCAAAGCATCTCTCTCTTTTCTTTATGTGTGTCTTTATGATAGGGTATTTGCCTGCGCAAAATCATGCTATTGATTCGCTGCGTAGCCTTATTAAAACGCAAATGGATACTTCCAAAGTTAATAGCCTGAATAAACTGAGTAAAGAATTGGAAAAGGTCGGAAATTATGATAGTGCATTTTTTTATGCTGAAAGCGCAAATACATTAGCAGAAAAAGATGATTATAAGAAAGGTATTGCCATCGCGCTGGGCAATATGGGGAATTTTTATTTCAACACCGGTAATTATTTAAAGGATCTTGACTGTCAAAATAAATCCCTTGAGATAAGTCAACAGATAGGTTATAAAAGAGGTATTGCTGCTGCCCTTACATATATTGGAATGGCTTATTATGCCCTGGGTGATTATCCAAAAGTGTTGGAATGTGATTTTAAAGCGTTGACAATAGGACAGGAAATAGAAGATAATACTATTATGGCTGCTAATTATTGCAATTTGGGAAATCTTTTTGACTCGCAAAAGGACTTTCATCGGGCAATAGAGTACTATAACAATGCATTGACAATAGATGAAAAAAAAGGAGATAAAACCGGTATGGCTGTTGATCTGGGTAATATTGGTGGCACCTATAATAACCTGGGCGATTCTTCAAAAGCACTGGAATACATGTTAAGGGCTTTAAGCATGACGATAGCATTGGGCGATAAAGATGGCGTTTCCAGTAACTATCAAAGCATAGCCAGCATCTATGCACGGCACAAAAATTATCCCAAAGCGCTTGAATATGACTTTAAGGCTTTGGCTATTGCAAGGGAAATTGGAGATAAAAACAACATGTCCCTTGACCTTGCCAATATAGGTGATATTTATACTGCACAAAAAAGCTATACGCTGGCAAGGGAATATCTTGATTCTTCCTTTACTATAGCAAAGAATATTGGGGAAAAAGAAGATATTAAAGGCATTTATTTTTTGTTTTCCGTATTGGATAGTTGTACAGGTAATTATAAGGCTACGTATGATGATTATAAGGCGTATATCATATATCGCGACAGCCTGATAAATGATGCCAATAGCAAAAAGACCATGCAGTCTCAAATGAATTTCGAATTCAATAGGAAGACAGATTCTGCCAAAGCTATACAGGACAATCTTAACGTGATAGCCGAGAAAAAGAGCCAGCATCAAAAATTGCTGCTGAATTCGTTTATTGGCGGATTTGCACTTATGCTTGCCCTGGCGCTTGTTATATTTATTGGCTACAAACAAAAGCAAAAAGCCAATATCATTATCTCTCACCAAAAGGAATTGGTAGAGGGTAAAAACAATGAGATTCTCGATTCAATAACCTATGCTAAACGCTTGCAGGAAGCCATTCTGCCTCCCATTGCACTGATAAAAAAGTTCTTTCCGGAGTCCTTTGTGTTTTATAAACCCAAAGATATTGTAGCCGGTGATTTTTATTGGATGGAACGCGCCGGAGATACCATTCATATTGCTGCTGCTGACTGCACCGGACATGGGGTACCCGGGGCATTGGTAAGTGTCATCTGTTCCAATGCATTAAACCGAACCGTTAAAGAATTTCATATAACCGAACCCGGAAAAATACTGGACAAGGTTACAGAGCTTGTGTTGGAAACCTTCGAGAAGAGCGAAAGCGAAGTGCAGGATGGAATGGATATATCCTTATGCTGTATTAATACTAAGACGAACGAAGTACAATGGAGCGGCGCCTATAATCCGCTTTGGTACATTCAGCACGGAGAACTGCATGAAGTGGAAGCAGATAAGCAGCCCATAGGGAAGTATGATAATCCACATCCTTTCAAAACCCATCATGTAAAACTTCAAAAAGGAGATGTATTGTATTTATTCACAGACGGTTATGCTGACCAGTTTGGAGGCCCGAAAGGAAAGAAATTCAAGTACCGGCAACTCATTGATAAGTTAAAAGAAATAAACGGCAACAGCATGGCAGATCAGCAGAAAATGCTGAATCAAGAATTCGAAATGTGGAAGGGAGATTTGGACCAGGTGGATGATATCTTGATATTGGGAGTAAGGCTATAATTACATGGCACTCGTCTGCTTTGTCTCTGTAGGCTTTCCGTCCTGGTATTTAGAAGGGCATTTCATCAACACATCTTTCGCTTTAAATTCTTCATTACCACCCGATGTGCCAATAACTACAATCTGTTCAGAATGTTCAAAGTCATCGGGCTTGGGCTTTTCCAGCATTACCTTATGCTCTGTACCTTCGCGGTCAATCAGGTAAAAGGTAAAAAGGTTTACATTCAGTTGGGCATCGTATAAAAATGGTTTGTTCTTATCCAACTTGCCCACTACATGATAAACTCTTGTCGGGTGCTCGTCTGCTTCCTTAAAAGAGGCGTATGTGCTATTATTGGAAAGCGAAGTCATAATTACGCCAAAGGCGACGGCGATGATCAGAATGGCTATGATATGTATCTTTTTCATTTCTTGTTTCCTTGTATCTCCCTCTTTATTTAATAGAGAGGGCCGGGGTGAGTATTATTTCTTGTTTTGTTCTTCAATGCTTTTTTCTACGCGCGATATTTTCCTGTCAATGCTTATTAAATAACCGAACAGCCCGACAAGAATGATAACTAAAACACCAACAACCACATAAATCTTGCCATCGCTTCTCATTCCGTCAGCCATCTCCACCGGAGGAGTGGCCATTGATTGAGCATGTATAAAAGCACTGCAAAGTAAGAATATTATAAGGGGAATAAACCTGATTTTTCTCATGGAAAATATGCTATTGGTTAGTTAAATTTCGTTTAATGCGTTCGGTGCGAATAGTGATGGAGGCTATCCAGCAGGAAAGCAGCAGCCAGCCAATCACCGCCGGATAAAACACCAGGCGCATGTGGCTGTCCAGATCATATTGGTTAAAGCCCGGATTGCCGCCATTACCGGGATGTAATGAATCTACTTCTTTCAAACGTGGATATATCATAATGAATACCATCATCATAGCATAAGCGAATATGTTATATACCGCTGAAATACGGGCTTTTTTTTGCTCATCGTCCATCGCGTTGCGTAGCACCACATAAGCAAAGTAGCTGAGCAAAGCTATGGCAGCGCCATTCAGCTTTGGGTCGTTGGTCCACCATGCACCCCAGGTGTAACGCGCCCACAAAGAGCCAGTAATAAGTCCCAGCATGCCGAAAACCAATCCAACATAAGAAGTTTGAGAAGCTATAATATCATAATCCTCATTGGGTTTGTTGAGGTATTTGAGGCTATAAATAAGCGATACTGTAAGAATAAACATCATGGAGAACCACATACACACGTGGAAGTAGAGATTGCGAATGGTTTCATGCAGAATTTCAAGCGCGGGCACGGGCATCAGGAAACCCGCTATCACCGTATAGGTAAGGAAAATAACACATAAATACTTCCAATAAGACTTACTAAGAAAATCTTTTTTTATCATTGTTCATTGACAGCTTTTCACTTTATAAACTTTCTACTTTATGAACTTTATAAACTGATTTTAATCCCGCCAAAGATAGGGAAATAATAAATAACATAGGGCGGCAATCATGGCATCTAAAGCGAGTAATGCTGCTATATAAGCTCCGTAACCTGAAGTATCTGAGCCGGGTGCGGCCATTTCAGAAAGATGTTGGGCGGTGATAAGCAATGGAACTAATAATGGAAAACTGAGAATAGCCATGAGCGTAAAACCTCCGCCTCCTTTAGATGCAATAGAAAAAGACATGGTAAGCAAACTCGAAATACCCCAGACTGTCAGTAATAGCGCCGTGAGAAAGAGTAATAGATTGGTATCGCCAAAGCCCACAAAAAACTGGAAGCAAACAAAAGCCAGCAAGCTTACCGAAAGCAAAAAGACGCCATTATAGATAAGCCTTGCGAGTATAAACCTACCCGGTGAGACAAGTGTATAGATGTAAAACATCTCACTATCCCTGCCGGCAAAGCTGCCCGAAGTGGCAAACATGGAAATGAAAATGATTAAGAGCCAGAACACCGCATTGTGAGTGGAAGTATCGGTATTGCCATTTAGACCGAGGTAACTGATATAGACCGTGCTGCCCGTATAGAGCATAATGGCAAGCCAGGCTTTGCGGCTGCGCAGCTCATGCCTCAGCTCCCTTTGTATTATGGCAAGGACTTGGTTCATGGGGCAAAAGTAAGAAATCGGGGTATCTTAAGTATGTATAGTGTAAGTCTAATTCCCCATCTTCCCCCTCGCCTCAATACACCAAAGTAATTCCCCAATAAAAACAGAAGCTCTTTTATCCATTCCGGCTTTGTCTACAGGGGTTCCGTTTTCATCAAATGCATTCTGTGCCATAGGTACCGGGAACATTGCAGGGGCAGTCCATGCCCGTATTTTCCAAAGTGAGAACTGTATGGATGTAATGACCTGAGTACCTCCAAAGCTCCCGTTTGATACAGTAGAGATAGCAATGGGTTTGCGGTGCCATTCATCGTATAGCAAGTCTATAACATTTTTTAATGCAGCAGGATAACCGCCATTATATTCAGGGGTAACGATTATAATTCCGTCAGATGATTTTATTTTTTCTGCAAATTCAAGCACATTGGCTGCGGGGTTCTTTTGGAGCCACAATCGCTCATTAAAAATGGGGAATTGATAGGCACTCAAATCCAGTATTTCAACCGTCGCCAGCTTATTACTTTCTAAGTAGTTTTTGAAGTACAAGGCAATCCTGTGGCTGTTTCTACCGATTCTAACGCTGGATGATATAATAGAAATATGGGGCATAATTATTTCGTTTAATTGCTAAAGGTACAATAAAAATAGCGGATGCCTGTTCATAAAGCGTGTTTCTAATTATTCGTAATTTTGAAGATGTCTATGAGAATAAAACCGGTTGCTCTATTTGCTTTTATTTGTTTATGCTTTACGGCTGCGGCACAGGAGGGTTTTACCAATAAGACCGAAGCAAAAAATGAACTGAAAAATGGATTGAAAGAAGGTAAATGGATGGAATATATTGACCAACGGGATAGCATTACCAAAGATAGCAGCGCTCCCTTTTACAGGCTTACAGTATATAAAGCCGGCAAGCCTTTAGGCTATGTTAAGGAATATACTAAGCAAGGGAAAATATCGAGTTCTACACCTTATCTCAATGGCAAAATAAACGGTGTAGTGCAAAAATACTGGCTAAACGGAAGTTTATTCACAGAGATACCTTATACGGATGGAGTGATCAATGGGGTGGCAAAGCTTTACTATTCCACAGGCGAGTTGCAACAGGAGATACCTTGCAAGAATGGCAAAAGAAATGGAGTAGGGAAGTGGTATTATAAAACAGGGGAATTACAAAGTGAAACGCCGTATACCAATGACAAAAAAAATGGAAAGGAGAAAGAATATTTTATAAATGGGAAGGTAAAAGGAGAATGCCCCTATACCGATAATAAGAAAAACGGGCGAGATACCGTATATGGAGAAGATGGAGGTATTCGTGGTGTGTGTCTTTATGTGAACGACAAAAAGGAAGGAATGGAAAAACTCTATTATACCACAGCTGTCATTGATTTGGAAATCCCTTATACGAATGATGTTAAGAACGGGGTGGAAAAGGAATATTACGAAAGTGGAGGAATAAAGTCTGAAACCCCATATAGAAGTGGCCAAAAGGATGGATTGGAAAAAGGATATTATAGCAGCGGAAAACTAAAATCGGAAAGTCCGTATACGGCTGGTATATTAAATGGAGTTCAAAAGGAATACTATCAGGACGGCAAGATATCCACTGAGTTCACCTGTACTAATGGTAAATCAAACGGGGAGAAAAAAGAGTATTATGAGAATGGAAATGTAATGAGTGTAACTACCTATACCGGGGGCGTTGCAACCAAGACAACCAACTACGATGAAAACGGTAAAGAGGTAAAATAAGCAATAGTCCTTCTTCATTTTTTCTTCATTATCTTTTAGTTATTTTGGTTTATGATATGAGACCATATTTATAGGTTCATCCTAACACAAACCTTAATAAGATTCGCATGAAATTTTATTTCGTTTTAATAATTGCAATCCTTTTCCGGTTGGAAGCAATTGCCCAAAAAGAGGATTTACCAGTAAGGCAGAAGCGAAAAACGAATTAAAGAATAATGTAAAGGAAGGCAAATGGCTTGAATATATTGGCAATAATGGCCAGGTGTTAAATGATACCGCAGCACCCGGGTACCGCCTCGCAGTTTATAAACATGGCAATCTTGACGGAATTGCAAGGGAATATTTTAAAAACGGAACCCCATATTTGGAAGTTCAGTATTCTATGGGGAAAAAATGTGGGTTTTTTAAAATTTATTGGGATAATGGAAAATTACGTAATGAAAACCATTATAAAAATGACAGCACAATGGTCGGATTACAAAGGATATATTATCGTTCGGGTAGTTTAAGAGATGAAATGGATGTCAAAAACCATAAAATCTATACCAGTAAATCATACTTTGAAAATGGAAAACTGCGCGAAGAAACTACCTATATTAACTTTAAGAGAGAGGGTAGGGATAATGAATATTGGGGAAACGGAAAATTAAGATCAAAGACATTTTATAGGGATGGTAAAAGAAACGGCATTGCAAAAGATTATACGGAGGATGGGGTACTTCGCGATGAAACACCTTATAAAGACGATAAAAGAGAAGGTATAGCAAAAGACTACGATTATAAAACCGGGAAATTACGTGTAGAAATTCCTTATATGGATGATAAAAGGAACGGCATTCAAAAAAATTATACCGAAAATGGAATACTCAGTTCTGAGACCCCTTACATTAATGATAAAAGGGAAGGCACAGCGAAAGACTATGACTATAAAACCGGGAAATTAAAATTTGAGATTATCTTTGCAAGTGATGTTGCTACAAAGACGATCAACTACGATGAAAATACCAATATGGCTAAGTAGGGGCAAAAAGATAACCGGAATTATAGTGCTTTTTATTTTTCTGGTAAAGGTCTCTAGTGCTCAAAAAGCATTGCCATACGATAGTTGCTTCACGAATAAAAGGGAGGCCAAAAACCTAATGATAAATGGATTGAAGGAAGGAAAATGGTTAATATACCAGGATTCGAATGCAAATGTTATCTCCGATACAAATGCACCTTATTATGTCCTGATTGTTTTTAGAGCCGGAATACCTGTTGTTGGCAGGGGATATACCCGGAGAGGTTCAGTTAACTTTGAAGTCCCTATACTAAATGGCATGGATAACGGCTTAGGCAAGTGGTATTACGACGATGGAAAGTTTAAAGCGGAAGTGATTTTTAAAAATAGTAAGAAAAATGGCGTGGAAAAGAATTATTATGAAAGCGGTGTATTAGAGTCAGAAACCCCCTATAAGAATGATAAGCAGAATGGTGTGGAAAAAGACTACTATGAAAGTGGACAATTAAAGGGTACGTATCCTTTTAAAAACGATGAAGAAAATGGGGTTGAAAAAGAATACTGGGAGAATGGGAAACTAAAATCAAAAACAACTTTCAAGAACGGGGAATCTACGGAAACAATGAATTGGGATAAAGACGGAGTTCCGGTTTATTATATGGATGATAATCCTTTGCAAGGAGTGGGAAAATAAGTTCTAGAACAACCCGCCAAACAGTTCCCTGTCTATAATATTGATGATTTTACCCAGATCATCTGCATTTTCCGAGAAATTATTGTCATCAACATCTATCACCAAAACCTTGGTTTTTTTCTGGGCTTGGAAGTCATCCATCCAGGCTTCATAGCGTTCATTAAGCCTTTTCAGATAGTCCAGTCGAATAGATTCTTCATATGGGCGGCCCCTCTTTTGAATTTGGTTCACAAGCGTAGGCACAGTAGCGCGAAGGTATATTAGCAGGTCTGGTGGCTGTGCTAATTCAAGAGCCACTTTATAAAGGGCCATATAGTTCTCATAATCGCGGGTGGTCATTAACCCCATTGAGTGAAGGTTGGGTGCGAATATGTAACCATCTTCATATATTGTGCGGTCTTGTATAACAGTCTTATTATTCTTGCGTATTGCCTGTATTTGGGCTAAACGGGCATGTAAAAAGGAAACCTGCAGGTTAAACGACCAGCGTTGCATATCTTCATAAAAATCATTCAGATAGGGGTTTTCGTCGGCATCCTCAAAATGGGGCTTCCATTTATAGTGTTTGGAGAGAAGTCGTGTAAGTGTCGTTTTTCCCGATCCTATGTTACCTGCTACGGCTATGTGCATACTCTGCATGATATATCCTTAAAATTATTGCACTAAAATACATTGCTTTGGGGAATAAAGGTACAAAAAGCAGAAAAATAATTTCAATAGTTGTAGTTGGCAGTTGTCAGTAAGCAATTAACACCAGGCAGAAATAGATGAATTTACTGCTGAAATACTGATTACTGACTACTGATTACTTTTTTTCCTATCTTTGCTGCCCAATTTTAAAAAGATATGAAAAAAGGCATTCATCCAGAAAACTACCGTTTAGTTGTTTTCAAAGACGTTTCTAACGATTACGCATTCCTCAGCAAATCAACAGCTGAAACCAAAGATACTATTGTATGGGAAGATGGCAACGAATATCCGCTTGTAAAGCTTGAAATTTCTAATATGTCGCATCCATTCTATACCGGCAAGCTGAAAATGATGGATACTGCAGGGCGTATTGACAAGTTCAATACCCGTTATAAAAAGAAAGAAAGCAGCAAATAAAAAATTATAAACTTGTCAGTTTAAAACTAATCCCGCTTATTGCGGGATTTTTTGTTTCCCGTAATGCCATTTCTTATTAACTTGCCGCAGTTTTCAACTCATAACTTATAATTCATAACTCAAACTATTCTATGAATCTCCACGAATATCAAGGAAAATCAATATTAAAGCAATTCGGAGTTCCTATACAAGAAGGAATAGTAGCCAACACAGTGGACGAAGCAATTGCAGCAGCTAAAGAATTACAAAAACAAACCGGAACACAAGTCTGGGTGGTAAAAGCCCAGATACATGCAGGTGGCAGAGGCAAAGCCGGAGGTGTGAAAGTAGCCACATCAATGGATGCTGTGAAAGAAAAAGCAACGGCTATTCTCGGAATGAACCTCATATCAAGACAAACAGGCCCACAGGGCAAAATAGTGCGTAAGATACTTATTGCACAAGATGTTTACTATTCCGGAGCAACACCTACCAAGGAGTTTTACCTGAGTGTTATGCTCAACCGCCAAAAAGGACGGGATATGATTGTCTATTCACAAGCCGGAGGAATGGAAATTGAAGAAGTAGCGGCTAAAACACCTGAACTAATATTCAAAGAAGAAATTGATCCTAAAGTAGGATTGCAGGCTTTTCAGGCACGTAAGATTGCTTTTAACTTTGGCCTGTCGGGTGATGCTTTTAAAGCCATGGTAAAGTTTGTGACCGGGGTTTATAAGGCTTATGAGGGCGCAGATGCTTCCATGATTGAGATCAATCCTGTTCTTAAAACAACTGACGAAAAAATAATTGCTGTGGATTGTAAAATGGTGCTAGATGGCAACGCCCTCTATCGCCATGCGGACTATGCTGCTATGCGCGACATTACTGAAGAAGACCCTATCGAAGTGGAAGCAGCTGACAACAAACTCAACTTTGTAAAACTCGATGGGAATGTAGGCTGTATGGTAAACGGTGCAGGACTCGCTATGGCTACTATGGATATTATTAAACTGGCAGGCGGTAACCCCGCTAACTTCCTGGATGTAGGGGGTACTGCTAATGCTGAGCGTGTGGAAAAAGCTTTCCGTATCATATTAAGGGAAGAAGGTGTAAAAGCTATTCTTGTTAATATTTTTGGAGGAATTGTACGTTGTGACCGTGTTGCACAAGGTATAGTTGATGCTTATAAAAACATAGGCGAAATAAAAGTCCCTATTATTGTCCGCTTGCAAGGCACGAATGCTGTTGAAGCAAAAAAAATAATTGATGATTCAGGCCTTAAGGTTTCTTCTGCAATATTGTTGCAGGAAGCAGCTGACCTGGTTAGTAAGGTATTGAAAAACTAATCGGAGGCCCGACAGGCAAATAAATTAGAGTAACTCTAAATGAAAAAAATTCTTGTTGCCAATCGTGGAGAGATAGCCCTTAGGGTTATGCGCACCTGCCGCGATATGGGAATTAAAACCGTAGCTGTATTTTCCGAAGCAGATAGGAAGGCTCCATTTGTTGTTTATGCCGATGAAGCAGTCTGTATCGGCCCGCCGGAATCTGCTAAGTCATATTTAAATGCTGACAAAATTATTGAGGTTGCCAAACAATTGCAAGTAGACGGTATACATCCCGGCTATGGTTTTCTGTCTGAAAATGCTGCTTTTTCAGATAAAGTCAAAAAATCAGGCTTGGTGTTTATTGGGCCTTCTGCCGAGGCTATGCGTATGATGGGTGACAAACTATCTGCCAAACATGCAGCTAAGAAACATAACATACCTATGGTTCCCGGCAGCGATGGAGCTATTACCGATACAAAAGAAGCTATTAAGGTAGCTAAGGAAGTCGGCTTCCCTGTTCTTATTAAAGCCAGTGCAGGTGGCGGAGGTAAAGGGATGCGTGTGGTGGAAAAAGCAGAACTGCTGGAAGAACAGATAAAATTAGCTTCCAGCGAAGCTAAATCAGCTTTTGGAGATGGAGCCGTATTTATTGAAAGATATGTAAAAAGCCCGCGCCATATAGAAATACAGGTGATGGGCGATAACCATGGTAACGCTGTATATTTATTTGAAAGAGAATGTTCTGTTCAACGGCGGCACCAAAAGGTAATTGAAGAAGCCCCGTCTGCTATCCTTACTCCCAAAATAAGAAAGGAAATGGGAGAATGTGCCGTACGCATTGCAAAAGCTTGTAATTACTCCGGTGCAGGAACGGTGGAGTTTTTATTGGATGAAAATCTCAACTTCTATTTTTTAGAAATGAATACCCGCTTGCAGGTGGAACATCCGGTAACGGAGTGCATCACAGGCATTGATTTGGTAAAAGAACAGATAAATGTGGCCAGGGGCAATAAGCTAAGTTTTAAGCAAGAAGATATTGAACTTCGGGGACATGCAATAGAAGTCCGTGTTTATGCCGAAGATCCGGCCAATAATTTCCTGCCTGATATAGGTAAGCTTCGCATATATAACCCGCCCAAAGGCCCGGGTGTAAGGGTAGATGACGGCTTTGAAGAAGGTATGGAAATTCCAATTTATTACGATTCCATGATTAGTAAGCTAATTACGTATGGAAAAGACCGTGAGGAAGCTATACAGCGTATGATAAGGGCGATTGATGAATACAAAATATCGGGAGTTGAAACCACCTTGTCATTCTGCAAATTTGTTATGCAGCATAAAGCTTTTGTTTCCGGTAAGTTTGATACGCATTTTGTGGCACAATATTTTAAACCCGAAATGCTGAATGCCTTGTCAGATAACGAAGAAAATAATATGCTGGCTGCACTTGTGGCTGATATATTTGTTTCTAAAACTGATAAAAAACAGTCGGCTGTGAGCCAGGTTCCGGAAAATAAGGGCATTTCAAACTGGAGGAAAAGAAGGGATTGATTCTCACCAAACCACATTTTACCCAACGTTATACTTTATGGTTTCGTTTTATAGGCTGGGAACCCCTTATAATAAGGTTCATTAACATATTAAATACTTAAAACAAAAAAACATGAAAAAATTAATTTTAACTTTTGGAATATTTCTTGCTGGAATATTCTTTGTGAATGCACAAGACAAACCGGATAGAGCAACTAATTTGGTAAATCACCTAACGCAAATTTGCAGCCTGACTCCAGATCAAGTGAGTAAAGTACAGCCCCTTGCAGAAGATTTTTTTAAAAGCCGTGATGCAAACAAGCAACAATATGCAAATGATCCGGATGGCTTAAAAACGGCTAACAGAGCAACTAATAAGGATTATAAAACTAAACTTTACGCCATTCTTATCCCCGACCAACAGGAAAAACTTAAGGAGGCTAATGAGCAGCGCAGAGCTAAAATGAAAGCTGCCGGAAGTACAACAACTAATACCGACGATCCGCAATAATAGATATTTCCCATTAAAATAAGCCCCGTCTCGCCTATGCAAGACGGGATTTTTTATTTGTGCACCATTTCAATTATCCTTATCTTTGCTGGCTATTTACTTTTAAAGAAAAGAAATAACAACCTTCTTATTCATACTACACGAATGAAAAAAATAATTTTAGTGCTGGGAATCATATTGCTTGGAATTGGCTGCAATACCGAGCAAGAAAAAATGGATAAAATGAATAAGAAAATTTTAGCCAGAATAACGAATGTATGCCAACTTGCACCTGACCAGGTTACTAAAATTTCGCCGATTACAGAAAATTTTATTAAGGTAAGAATAGCCACCAAAGATAAGTATGGAAATAATGAGCAAGGCTTTAAAAATGCTATGGAAGCAAACAGAAAAAGTTTGATAGATACGCTTCAAAAAATTCTTACACCCGATCAGTTTGAGAAGCTTAAAGCATCCTTTCAACAGCAAAAAAATAAAAACGGGCAAGGCGGAGACCAGGAAGGTGGCGGTGGCCAGGAGTAATTAAAAGGATTAACCCTTCTATAGCTTTTTATTTACCCATTTCTTTTGCCTGATCTACATTACTATCTTCAATAATATACAAAGGCCTGTTCCGGGATTCTTTATTGATGCGGTTAATATATTCTCCTATAATGCCTATGGTTAAAAGTTGAATGCCCCCAATAAACATAGTGCTGATAATGGTTGATGTCCACCCTGAAATGACCTGTTTCAGGACAAATTTGGAGTAAATGGCATAAATAATAACCATAAATGCAAAACTGGAGACAAAAATTCCCAGCCAGGAAGCGAAACGTAAAGGCAAATCAGAAAATCCGGTTATACCATCCATTGCAAAATGGAGCATTTTTTTTGTTGTAAAGCCCGTATTTCCATATTTTCTTGCATCCCGTTCAAAGTTTACAAAGGTTTGTTTAAATCCGAGCCAGGCGATTTGACCTCTTAGAAATTTACTTTTTTCGGGCATCTTTTTCAGCTGCTCAACTACGCTTCTGTCAATTAATCTGAAATCGCCTGTATCTAAGGGAATATCAACAGATGTAATGCGCTTGAGCAGACGGTAAAAAATACTTGCCGTCACTTTTTTGAATAGTGTTTCACCTTCTCTGGATATTCTTTTGGCATAAATTACTTTATATCCTTCTTTGTGTTTGTTGTATAATTCCGGAATAAGTTCAGGAGGGTCCTGTAAATCGCCATCTATAATAACAACAGCATTTCCCTTTGCAAAATCAATACCGGAAGAAATAGCTACCTGATGCCCAAAATTTCTGCTGAAACTAATGTATTTTATATGCGGATCTGAGCCCGATAGTGTAATGATTTGCTGTAAAGAAGTGTCCTTACTTCCATCATTCACAAAAATAATTTCATACTTCCCGGTAATACCCGCAGCAACATTTGTAAGGCGTGTATACAATTCATTAATGCCAGATTCTTCGTTATAAATCGGAGTAATAATGGATAATTCAGTAGTGGTATTCACAAAAATAAAATTACAGTAATATTATGTATTTTGTTTAGATGTCTCTTTACTAAAGAAAAGGAGCACTGCCAAACAAGCTAAAAATGGTACAAACCACATAACCCTGCTGCCGTATCGTTCATTAATATCTGAAAATGTACCGCAATCCCAAGCGTTCAGAATAATACCCATAAGTAATAAGATTGTTACAAAGCCAAAAGTACCTTTAAAAAGAGTTCTCCGGATAATGAAAATAAAGCCAAGTATCAAAAGGCTTAGTACTACCACTAAATCAAGCAATTTATTCCATTCCAAAGTAAACCCCCAAAGCTCGTTTTTGTTTTGTCTCGAAGTAGAATACTGGCCGATCTCACTTTTGAAATGGCTTCGTATATTACACAGAACCGGAAACTCCTCCATATATGCACAATTTCCATACCCGGTTTTAAAGCTATATAATTGTATGTAGGAACATCTTAATGAGGCAAGAATATGCAGCCAAATATATTTGGGCTTGGTGAGGGTTCCATACATTATATCATTACACTCCTCTCTGTTGGAATCTGTCCATCCGCCTAATTTACCCAATGGGCTTGCGGGAGAATATTCAAACCATGTTGCAATAAAATTTCTTGCAGGTATAGTATCCGGAAACTGACATAACCTGTAGTGTTTTGTTCCGCAATATTCCTTTAAATATTCCTGAGCAATACCCTGGCTGAACATGGTTGAAACATACATAATGGATTTTCCCTGGTTAAGAGATGGGCGCGTAATAATGAGTGAACCCAATGTAAGAATAACAAGGGCAATAGCACGAATATACCGTTGAGGATAAAGCCTTTTTGGTAAAATCCATTTTTTAAAAACAAGCACTCCTGTGAATAGTATTGAAAAAATAAGAATATGCGAAAAGTGTGTTGCTGCTGCTAAAAAAAAGATAATTGCTAATAATGCCATGGTGCCTTTTTTTACTTCGCCGAAAAGAAGGATGACGCCTATTAATATGCCTATAGGGGTAAAAACATCTGCCATAACCATAGATGTAACCCATGAGGTGGAAGCAAAGATGGTTAGAAAGATAAACACTATTGCTGCCTTCCAATAGCGGAAAGATATTCCTAAAACCATTTTAGTGGTTAAAAAAATAACATAAGAAAGCATAAGTGATTGAACAAAAATGGGAAGCCACACTGAACATCCCTGCAAACTGGCATATTTTATAAACCATCCGTATGTAATAGGCCTGTCATTCGGGAAAACTCTATCAAAACCGGAACAGAGATAGGTTCCTGAATCGGAAAACACAATAGGATACTTATTGTAAAATGCTGCAAGCATCAAGCATAATGCGGCTGCAACTAAAAACAGGAATTGTTTTATAAAGCTTTTCATGTGTTTGGCAAAAATAGAAGAAATATGCGATTCCTAGCGTTTTATTTCACTTCGCAGAATCTATCTGGTATGTTCTGATATTTTTTATGGTATCCATCGGTAAACACCAGTACTTTGCATTTAAAATATCCTCCATATCCTGTTGACAAACTATTACTTTATCGCCCTTTTTAAAATTCAGTTGTTGTACAATATCAATTTTTTCCCCTTTATCATTGAGAATATAGGTATAAAATAAATTTTGAAAATAATACCCCTCATATAAAAGGTGTTGATTATCGAGGTTTCTTTCACCTCTGACAGCATCCTTAAGGTAGCGCCCAATTTGATAGAACTCAGTATCCTGCAGAGATTCATCGGGACTATACGTTTCCGCTATTATGTTTTTGTAAGGATATAAAAAGAGGAATACAATAGATAAGTATTGCAATGAAGATGATTTCAGCGAGGAGATATTTTCAACTTTTTCAAGCAGGCTCAAAAAAAAGTGTAGTAGTCCTCCTATTATGAGCGCCATAAAGGGATACATTGGTACATCATAAGATTGCAGTTTCGTTTTACCGTTTGATATTATTAAAAAGAAGGTTACAAAAAGCAATGTTATATAAAGCGTAAAATTACTGATTTGAGCATTTTTATTTGCCAAACCTATAACCACCCCTGCGGGAATAAAAAGGTACCAGTATGTGAATTGAAAATCAATAAAATTATGATAATAAAACCAAAACTCATGCTGATGATTTTCCAAGGTTTTAAAGTATCTCCCTCCTAATTCATATTTGAAAACTGCATTGAGATAGCCGGGATTGTAATGTTCCCGCAATAAATAATAACCCAGGGTTATTACCAAAAAGATTGCTATATTTATATAGAAAGTTTTATTCCGAAACAAAGCCGGGATACTTCCTTTAATAATAAAGAATATGCCCAAAGCAGGTAAGAAGAGTAACCCCGCAATACCTTTGGTTAATACCGCCAGCGTAAGCCCGATAAAGGTCCATGTAAGATACTTATTCTTCCCTGCAATAGCATAGAGGTAAAAGGAAAGGCAGTAAAAAGTAGTAAACAATGTTAATAATGCATCATAATCACCGCTTCTGGCAGCATGCATATTGATATATCCATGGGTGGTTACAAGCACTAGTACGGCACCAAAACCCCACCAAAAACTTTTCAAATAACGGACTGCAAAAAGCATTATAAGAATACATGTAAGTAAAGCTGCGATAGCAGAAGGCAACCTAACTGCCAGTTCGCCGACACCTATAGTTTTCATGCACAAAACCTGTAACCAAATCATTAAGGGGGGCTTAGTATTCCACAATTCCGGCATCCCCTGAAAATATGTTACTAAATAATTCCCGTTTTTATACATTTCATAGGCATTATTGGCTAATCGTGTTTCATCCCATATTCGTAATGGCAATACATCCAAGTCAATGAATATAGGGAAATAAATAAGGCAAAGAAACAAACTCCATTTAAAAATGGCTCCAGGATTTTGCTTGCCCCAGGTATAGATTTCTTTTAACACAGGTTCTCAGTAACTAATTATTGGACAAATATATAGTAATGTTATAAGCCAACATAATTAGTACTAAGTATAATTAGAATAAGCCTTAAGAAATTACAAAGATGAATGAGCCTTATTTAGGCTCGAACCCTTCTGTTTTAGGGTAGAACTTTTTTTGGAAAAGAAGGATTAATACAACGCCAACAGTTATGGCTGAATCCGAAATATTAAATACCGGCCGGAAAAATAAAAATTCTTCATTTCCCCAAAAAGGTACCCAGGAAGGAAAGTGTCCTTCAATCAATGGAAAGTAAAACATATCCACTACTTTCCCATGCAGCAGGCTTTCATAACCGCCTTCTTTTGGTAAAAATCGGGATATCTCATAACTGCTGTCGCTGAACAGAACGCCATAAAAGGTACTGTCAAGTATATTACCCATAGCTCCGGCAAATATGAGGGCAAAACTGGCAATTAATCCTTGTGGGGCATTGCGTTTAATTAATGTCCATAAATAATAGCCAATACCACTTAGTGCTGCAATCCGGAATGCGCTTAAAAATATTTTCCCATATTGGCCCGAGAACTGCATGCCGAAAGCCATGCCGTTATTCTCTGTAAAGTGTATAATAAACCAATTAGTAATCCTGTATTCTTCCTGCAGGACAAAATGGGTTTTAATATAAATCTTTAATACCTGGTCTAAAACCAGTACAAGAAAAATAATTAGCAAAGGCCTTTTCACTTGCCTCTTTTACCTTTATTGGTTGAATTGTTGAACCATCTTAGCATCTATGCTTAGGGTAGCATGAGGCACTCTTAAAAGCCTTTCTTTAGGGATCAGCTTACCGGTAACCCTGCATATTCCATAGGTCTTATTTTGAATACGCACCAAAGCGTTTTGGAGGTTTTGGATAAACTTTTCCTGACGCAACGCAAGTTGGGCAGTCTCTTCCCTGGTCAATACATCTGAACCATCTTCCAGCGCTTTAAAAGTAGGTGATGTATCATCGGTACCATGGTCGTCAGTATGGCAAAGGGTATTCTTTAAAAGTTCATAATCTTTTTTCGCCTGGTCCAGTTTATCTACAATAAGTGCACGGAATTCAGCTAAATCCTTTTCCGAATAGTTTTTCTTTTCATTTGCACTCGATGCCTTGTTGGGTTTTTCAACCTTTTTAGGCTCAATTTTTGCTATCGGAGTTGGTTTTACTTCTGCTTTTGGAGCAGGTTTAATAACTTGGGCCACTTTCTTAGCAACAATAACCGGAGCTTTTTTTACTTCGGTTTTTTTAGGTTCCGGCTTTTTTATTGCTTTTTTAGGTGCTTGCTTTAGTTTCGCTTTCACTACCTTCTTTTCAATCTTCTTTTTAGCAACCGGTTTGCTTTTCTTAGGTGCTGGCTTACTTTTTTTAACAACCTTCTTAGGAGTAACCTTTTTGGATGCGGTTACCTTCTTAGCTTTATTGGCCTTTTTTGCGGTTTTCTTTTTCATTTCACCTTAATTAGACTTGTTTATAAAAATAGAAGCACTCAAATTATCAGCTACTTCTACCTGGATAGCTTGTCCTTCATCAAGATTATCAACCATTTCGAAGGATGTTGCTAAAATTTCGCTGCAAATGTAGGCAAAATTATTCTTAATGGCACCCTCCAAGGCAGCATTTTTCTTTATTTGAAGTTTTATTTTGTCAGTTACTTCATAATTTTTTTCCTTTCGTAAATTTTGTATGCGGTTAATCAATTCACGGGCAATGCCTTCTTCCTCAAGCTCTTTTGTTACTTTCGTATCAAGGGCAACTGTAAGCTTTCCGTCAGACATAAGGTGCCATCCAGGCATATCTTCCGAAGTTATTTCCACATCGGTAATAAACAGCTCAACTTCCCTTCCTGCCAGATTTATGCTGTACTTGCCTTCTCTTTCTATCTTTTGTATCTCTTTATGACCAAAACCACTTATGGCTGCGGCAGCATCTTTCATTAACGGGCCAAGCTTTTTACCTAATTCTTTAAAGTTTGCTTTTATCTTTTTATTAAGCATTCCTTCGGTGTCATGAACATACTCTAATTGTTTCACATTCACCTCAGCGAGTATAAGGCCTTTTATGCTATCAATCTGGTGTTTTAGCTGCTCATCTAATATGGGGATTAATATTCTGTTAAGTGGCTGGCGTACACGTATATTTACTTTTTTTCTTAAAGCAAGTGTTAAAGATGATATGCGTTGAGCTAAATCCATTCTTTCTTCCAGGGGAAGATTGATGTTTTTGGGGTTAAAAGAAGGGAATAAAGAATGGTGTATACTTTGTACCTTTTCTTTGCCTGAAATACTATTCAGGTCAGTAAACAGCTTTTCGGAGTAAAATGGTGCTATTGGTGCAATCAACTTGGCAATAGTTTCCATGCAGGTGTATAGTGTTTGGAATGCAGCTATTTTATCTTCGCTGTATTCGCCTTTCCAGAAACGCCTGCGGGATAAGCGCACATACCAATTACTTAATTGATCGGTTACAAAGGCTTCTATTTCCCTTGCAGCCCTCATTGGTTCATAAGCCTCATAGAACTCATCCACCCTTTTGATAAGAGAATTAAGGACAGATAGTATCCATTGGTCAATTTCAGGGCGGAGGGCAACATCTATTTCCTTTTCAGAATAGGTAAAACCGTCTATATTAGCATAAAGGGCATAAAAGGCATAGGTATTATAAAGGGCTCGGAATAATTTACGCTGTACTTCGGTAATGCCATCCTCATCAAACTTTAGGTTATCCCAGGGCTGGGCATTGCTGATCATATACCAGCGTGTGGCATCTGCTCCGTATTTCTCAAGAATTTCAAATGGGTCAACGGCGTTGCCGAGGCGCTTGGACATCTTATTACCGTGTTTATCCAACACCAGTCCGTTTGATACTACATTTTTAAATGCAACTGAATCGAATAACATGCTTGCAATGGCATGAAGGGTGAAGAACCATCCCCTTGTCTGGTCAACCCCTTCGGCTATAAAGTCAGCAGGGAAGTTCTCTTTAAACTTTTCCTTGTTTTTAAACGGATAATGCCATTGGGCATAGGGCATAGCGCCCGAATCAAACCAAACGTCAATAAGGTCGGACTCACGATACATTTTTTTGCCTGAGGCAGAAACCAAAAAGATAGTATCACAATATGGTTTATGAATGTCCCTTTCAGATGTATTCCATCTACTCTTCTTTAAATCATCTTCCGTCATGAAGCCTTTAGCTACAGACTTCTTTACTTCTTTATCCAGTTCGTCATAAGAGCCAATGCAAAGTTCTTCCTGGCCATCTTCTGTTCTCCATATTGGCAGTGGAATACCCCAAAAACGGGAGCGTGATAAGTTCCAGTCAACCATATTCTCTAACCAGTTGCCAAACCTACCTGTTCCGGTTGATTCAGGCTTCCAGTTAATGGTTTTGTTCAGGGCTATCATTTTATCCTTTGCTGCGGTGGTTTTAATAAACCACGAATCAAGCGGGTAATAGATCACCGGTTGGTCTGTTCTCCAGCAATGCGGATAACTGTGTTCTATCTTTTCAATTTTAAAGGCTTTGCCTTCTTTCTTCAGCTTTAATGCAATGGCTAAATCGGTAGATTTTTCAGGGTGTTCCTGATCTTCTTTGGTCTTAACATGCATTCCCGCGAAGTCAGTCACTTCTTTTACAAATTTACCCTGCTTATCTATCAAAGGAACATTATTGCCATCGGCATCTTTTACATAAATAGCGGCAATGTTATTTTGGTTGCAAACACGGAAGTCATCAGCACCAAACAGAGAGGCGGTATGCACAATTCCTGTACCGTCGTCAGTAGTCACAAAGTCACCGATAATTACCCTGAAAGCATCACCTTCCGGCTTTACATAGGGCATAAGCTGCTCATAATTGACACCTGTCAATTCGTTGCCTTTAAAGGTCTTCTCGATTTTATAAGGCACATATCTGTCACCGTGTTTATAGCCTTCCATAGGAATTTCGGCAGCACTTTCATGGAAGTATTTATTCACTAAGTCTTTAGCCAATATTACCTTGATGGGATTGCCCAGATAAGGCTGATAGGTGTTCACCAAAACATATTCAATATTCTTACCGACTGCCAGGGCGCAGTTAGAGGGCAAAGTCCAGGGGGTAGTTGTCCAGGCAAGGAAGAATATATCTTGTTTATCGCTGAATAAAAACTTGGATTTACTATCATTTATGACCTTAAATTGGGCTGTAATAGAAGTGTCTTTTATATTCTTATAACATCCGGGTTGGTTAAGCTCGTGTGAGCTGAGGCCTGTCCCCGCCGCCCATGAATAAGGCTGTATGGTATAGCCTTTGTAGAGCATTTTCTTTTTGTAGAGTTCATTCAGCAGGTACCATACACTTTCTATATAGTTATTATCGAAGGTGATATAAGGCTTTTGCATATCCACCCAATAACCCATCTTTTCGGTCACTTCCTCCCATTTGTCTTTATACTTCATCACCTCTTGCCTGCAAGCAGCATTATATTCTTCAACTGTGATCTTCTTGCCAATATCTTCTTTGGTTATGCCTAATGACTTCTCCACACTAAGTTCTATCGGCAAGCCATGTGTATCCCATCCGCCTTTTCGTTCAACCTTAAAGCCTTTCATAGTGTGGTAGCGGCAGAAAATATCTTTTATAGTTCTTGCCATTACGTGGTGAATACCCGGCATTCCATTGGCAGAAGGAGGGCCTTCGTAAAAGGTAAATGCTTTGGCTCCTTCACGGAGCGAAATGCTCTTTTCAAAGGTATTTTCTTTAGCCCACTTCTCAAGGATTTCCTTGCTTATCTCACTAAGGTTTAAATTATCGTATTGCGGGAATTTTTCCATTTTCAACTCTCAACTTTCTATTATCAACTACTAAATCGTTGCTATCACTTTTAGCTCTATCGCAATAGGCGTGGGCAATGAGCTTATCTCAACCGTTGTTCTGCAAGGTTGGTTTTCTTTAAAATATTCAGCATAAATACGGTTATATATAGAAAAATCAGCTTTCATATTGGTGAGGAAAACGGTCACATCTACCATCTTATCCCAACCCGATCCGGCTTCTTCCAAAACTGTTTTAATGTTTTTAAATACAGAATGACACTGCGCTTCTATATCATAGGAAACGATATTTCCTTTATCATCAAGCGTAACACCGGGTATTTCCTTGCTTCCCTTTGTACGAGGACCTATGCCTGAAAGGAAAAGCAAATTACCGACCTTTCTTGCGTGGGGGTAGGAACCAACGGGTTCAGGGGCTTTGGATGAATACAGTTTTTCCACCTCTGTTTTTTTAGGGTTGCAAAGGTAGGAAAAATACGTCCAATTAATTTATTGCCTTTAAAAATGACAATCCGCTCAATGAAACCGGCAATCCACTCAATGAAACGGGCAGTCCAATAAGTAATGCATTGCCCGCCTATATTATATACATATCTTGCAGGGCTTAGTCAACTTTTTTCAGGATGAAGCCATGTTATTACAATAATATATATAAATTCGTGTTATAGAACATAATCTTTAAAATCACTATAAATGAAGAACCCCTTTGGAAAACTTATTGCCGTTACATTAATGCTTGGATATGCTGTAAACTCCTATTCGCAGTACACACCTGCAACTATTTATCAGCAGCACCCCAGTTCTAATTATTACCCGCATGATCATGATTCAGCAACAACTGTAATGCCAAAACTTATTAAGTCTAATTTTCTTTATTATGGTTTTTTATCCTCTTTAAACCAGCATATTTCTTTCGAGTTTGCCCATCAAATGAGCGATGATGTTATGCTGGCAGCCGAGGTTGGTATTATAAACCTGGGGTTTTCACAACAGTCAACAAATACTGCTAAAGAACCGGGTGATTCTGTAGTTAACGGCACATCAGGAGGATATTTTGAAGGCAGTGTAAAACTCTTTATGAATCCCGATTATACAAGGGTTGGAAGGCATGGCTACTATTCTGTTGAAGGATTATATATTAAACCGGAGTTTGCGGTTTCTATCTTCACTACTACGGTTACGGCTATATCCTATTCTCCATACGTATATCCACCCCCGACAAGCGATCATACTTATTCCTATACGGGAGGTGCGATAATTTTGAATTTTGGAGGACAATGGATCATTGCACATTGTATAGCAATTGACGCATATTGCGGGGTAGGCATTAATTTTTCAAATGCATACTCAGCAAATAACCCTTTTACAGATAACTACTTTAGTTATCTTACTACCAGTGGAAATGTTCCTTTGGCATTTACAGGCGGAATCAATATTGGCTTGCCCTTTAATTGATACTGCAATAGCCGGTTCATACTGTGTTCATAAGATTAGCAGCTAAAAATAGCTTGTAAAGGCTGTTTGCTATATTTTTGCGCTCCGAACAGAAAAAACATGGCAACAGGAAAATATACCGAAGACAGCATTAAATCCCTTGACTGGAAAGACCATATACGCTTCCGCCCGGGTATGTATATTGGTAAGTTAGGAGACGGATCTTCTCCCGATGATGGCATTTATGTATTGTTAAAAGAGGTAATTGATAACTCGATTGATGAGTTCACCATGGGATTTGGTAAAACAATCGAAGTTACCATTAAAGAGAAAACCGTTACCGTTCGCGACTTCGGCCGGGGTATACCATTAGGGAAGGTAATTGACTGTGTTGCAAAGATCAATACCGGCGCCAAATACGACTCCGAGGTGTTTAAAAAATCTGTAGGCTTGAATGGTGTGGGTACTAAGGCTGTTAATGCCCTTTCTTCCTACTTCAGGGTACAGTCAATCAGGGAAGGAAAGACCAAGGTTATTGAATTTAAAAAGGGGGAGATATTAAAAGACCACAATATTACCTCATCGGATGAGAGTGATGGTACCATGATGACCTTCCAGTCAGATGAAACCATTTTTCACAACTTCCACTACCTCACCGAGCATGTGGAGCGCATGTTATGGAACTATGCCTACCTGAATGCCGGATTGAAGATCAAGTTCAACGGGCAAAAGATAGAATCGGAAAAAGGCCTGCACGACCTTTTGGAACGCAATATCAACGGGCCCATACTATATCCTATCATTCACCTTAGGGGTGATGATATTGAGCTTGCCATGACACACAGCATGCAGCAATACAGCGAGGAGTACTATTCCTTTGTAAACGGGCAGCATACCACCCAGGGCGGTACACACCTGATTGCCTTCCGCGAAGCCGTAGTAAAGACCTTGAGGGAGTTCTACAAAAAGAACTTTGAAGCAGCCGATATACGCAAATCCATCGTAGCTGCTATAAGCATTAAGGTACAGGAACCTATATTCGAATCGCAGACCAAGACCAAGCTCGGTTCACAGGAAATGGGCCCTGAAGGCCCTTCTGTACGTACCTTTATTGGTGACTTTATCAAAACCGCATTAGATAACTTTCTGCATAAAAATCAGGCGGTAGCCGAAGAACTTCTTAGGAAGATAGTACAATCGGAGGAAGAACGCAAAGCCATGTCGGGCATTGAGAAGCTTGCCCGGGAACGTGCTAAGAGAGCCAGCCTTCATAATAAAAAGTTGCGCGATTGCCGTGTACATTATAATGGAGATGCCGAACGCAGATTGGAAACCACTTTGTTTATCACCGAAGGCGATTCCGCCAGCGGCTCTATTACCAAGGCTCGCGACCCTAACATACAAGCCGTATTCAGCTTGAAAGGTAAACCGCTTAATTCGTATGGGCTAACCAAAAAGATAGTCTATGAAAATGAGGAATTCAGCTTGCTGCAAAGCGCATTGAACATTGAGACCAGCATGGAAGACCTGCGTTACAACAACGTAGTTATAGCCACAGATGCCGATGTAGACGGTATGCACATACGCCTTTTGCTGCTCACTTTTTTTATGCAGTTTTTCCCCGAATTGGTTAAAAACAGCCACTTGTTTATTTTAGAAACCCCGCTTTTCCGGGTGAGAAATAAGAAGGAAACTATTTACTGTTACTCTGATGCGGAAAGGCAAGCTGCTATCAAGAAGCTCGGTGTAAGGCCTGAGATCACCCGTTTTAAAGGGCTTGGCGAAATATCTCCCGATGAGTTTAAATACTTCATTGATAAAAACATAAGGCTGCAACCCGTTATTATTGGCCATGAAACAGCTATGGAGGAAACGCTTAAATATTACATGGGTAAAAATACGCCCGAACGCCAGGAAGATATTATCGGCAACTTGGTAGTGGAGAAAGAAGAAGCGCCCCCGGTGGAAGTAGAAAGTTTATAAAGTTCCATTAAATAAAAATTTATGAATCCATACGCTATTGCTATTCATGGCGGGGCAGGTACTATCCTACGGTCCACTATGACACCCGAAAAAGAACTTGCTTATACCCAAGGACTGAAAGACGCTATACTTGCGGGTGAAGCTATTTTGAAAAACAATGGAAGCTCTCTGCAGGCCGTTGAGATGGCCATTCGTTCCCTGGAAGATAACCCGCTGTTCAATGCCGGCAGAGGTTCCGTATTTACGAATAAGGGACAAAATGAAATGGATGCATCTATTATGAATGGCAGCAACTTGATGGCAGGTGCGGTTACGGGTATAAAGAATATTAAAAACCCCATAAGCCTTGCCAAAGCCGTGATGGAGAAAAGCGACCATGTATTTTTGGCGGGTGAAGGCGCTATGGAATTTGCCAAGCAACTTAAGATAGAAACCGCTCCTGATGCGTATTTCCGAACGGATGAACGTATGGAACAACTGAAAATAGCCATAGCAAACGACAAAACCATGTTGGATCATATTGGAACCGTTGGCTGTGTGGCATTGGATATTCACGGGAATATAGCTGCCGGAACTTCCACCGGGGGAATGACCAATAAGAAGCTCGGAAGGGTGGGGGATAGCCCCATGATTGGAGCGGGTACATACGCCAATAATGCTACCTGTGCTGTTTCCTGCACCGGGCATGGGGAATACTTTATACGGGCTGTGGTGGCGCATGATGTATCGTGTTTAATGGAATATAAAGGCTTGTCATTAAAGGAGGCTTGCGATATAGTGGTTATGAATAAACTGGTGAAGCTTGGCGGTGAAGGGGGGCTTATAGCCCTTGACCGCAAAGGAAATATTGAGTTGGTCTATAATTCCGATGGTATGTATCGGGCCTCTAAGAAAGAGGGTGGCGAGCTTTATACGGGTATTTATAAAAGTTAGTTTTTTGATATTATTTATTGTTTTATTTGCCATAAAATGAAATACAATAAAATAACAATGAAATATCAATGGAAATACAGTAAAATAACAATGATTTTACAATAGTTCTAAATTTCGTTATATTCTGATAATCAATACTCAGCGTACTTATTCTATTGTTATTTACAATAAAAAATAATGAATTATAGTAAATGTTAATGATATTTTTTGGCTGCGTAGTAGAAATTGTTGGGCTCATTTTTGTGGGTGTTTTTTCCATAATGTTTATCTTGAAGGGTACTTGTTCTCCTTCAAGGCAAAAATAGGAAATGAAAAAGTGGAATAGGGAAAAGTCAATGACCGTTTGCAATAATTTTCAGTATCTTTGAATATAGTAAGAGAGGCCTGAAAGGAAAGCTATAGCATTTTGTTGCTTAAACTATGAAAAAACTACCGTATTTATTAGTGCTCCTTGTTTTAGCGTCTTTAATTTCTTGCAAAAAAGAGGTCACTTACTCTAACCAAAACACAAACACAGAGACCACGGACGCACTTAGTGGAAAGATTTTTACCATTGCAGGTAATGGGACTGAAGCTTTTTCAGGAGATGGTGGGCAAGCAACTACAGCAGAAATAGCAGGGCCTTCAGGAATAACTTCAGATGCTTCTGGTAATATTTATATTGCTGATCAACAAAATCATCGTATCCGTAAGGTAAATACTAGTGGTATCATTTCAACCATTGCTGGTAACGGAACAAAAGGTTACAATGGAGATGGAGGCCCTGCTACTGCGGCAGAATTGACTTATCCTATGGGGTTAGCTGTAGATGTTATAGGGAATGTTTATTTTACGGATCAAGGTAATACGTGTAATTGTATTCGCAAGATAAACACAAGTGGAATTATTTCAACTATAGCTGGTATTGCTGGTATTGTTGGCGGGGGTTATACAGGGGATGGCGGACCTTCAAGTGCGGCGCAATTAAGTCTACCTATGGGATTAGCAATAGATGGTTCAGGTAATTTATATATTGCTGATTATGGAAACGGGCGTATTCGCAGAATAAATACAAGTGGTATTATTTCAACCCTAGCTGGAAATGGCCAGAGTATAAGCATAAATGGTAATTGCGGAGATGGAGGTCCTGCCACTGCCGCAGAATTAGATTCGCCTGAAGGTGTAGCAGTGGATGGTTCCGGCAATATCTATATTGCTGACTATTATGATAATTGCATTCGCAAGGTAAATACGGGGGGGATTATTTCAACTATAGCTGGAATTGAGGGTAATTCTAATACAAATAATGGTTACACTGGGGATGGAGGGCCAGCAGACTCTGCTAAGTTATATAATCCTACTGATGTGGTCGTGGATGGCTCTGGCAATATATATATAGGAGATGCAGATAACAATGTTATTCGCATAATAAATACCAGTGGTATTATTTCAACATATGCCGGGAACGGAAACGAAATATTTGCCGGAGATGGAGGTCCTGCCATCGATGCATCAATAGGCTTTACCCAGGGAATAGGTTTGGATAATAAAGGTAATCTATACATATCTTGTTTATATCTGAGTCGGGTTCGGGTGGTATACAAATAATGCTTTTGTAAAGGGAAATTGATAATTCAGAAATAATTTCCCCCTCCCCCGTACCCGCTAAGCTGTGCTTAGTGGGCAAATAACCTTTTAAGTTATACTTAATAATAATTTGATAAGCAAAGCTTATAATTTATCTATCCACTAACTACAACTTAGCGGATACGAAAATTTACAGCGGATAATGCTTAACAACCGGCTCCTTAAAATGGCCAATAGTTAGCTTTTTAGATTTTAAATCAAAATGGTCACCAATAGCCATAACATGCACTGTAAGGTTTTCAATGGAGACAGGCTCGCCCATCTCTACCTCGGTAACATTGGTGCTACGCATGTGTGTAGCATCCACTAATATAATAAGCCCGGTGCCAATTGCTTCCATGTCATTGCCTTTGGTAATCAATAATCCGGTATCCTCTCCCAATCCAATTCCAAGATTAACCGGATTGGTGGCACAGGCATAAAGCAACCTGCCAATTCTTCCCCTTTGTACAAAGTGGGTATCTATAATTACGTTGTTGATAAAGCCTAATCCGCCTGTTATCTTTATTTCACCCTTGCGCAAAGCTTCTGAACTGCTTCCCTGGTATATCATATTATTGGAGCTTGCAGCGGCGCCCGCCGAAGTACCCGAAATAACAAATTCTTCATTTTCGTATTTGTCCAGCAATAAATTATGGAACTCTGTTCCACCAATGATAGAGGACAATCTCAATTGGTCTCCACCCGTAAAAATAACAGCATCAGCCTGCTTTAAGCGCTCAACAAATGCCGGGCCGTTGGCTTCATCTCTTGTTTTAATATCAAGCACATTTACATTCATAGCGTTCAGCGCCCTGAAAGCATTAATATATTCAGCGCCCACCTGCTCCGGTATACTCGATGCGGTGGTAATAATTTCAATCTTAGACTCATTATTCCGGAACGACTCCCTGATAATACGGTTGAGGATACCTTGCTCAAAAAACTTGATCTTCGAAGACAGGTCAATTGGTTTTTCCGAAAAACTGCCGATATCAACACTACCGCCTATTATTATTAACTTACCTTTGGGAATATTCATAATTATTTAATATTGCCTGCAAATCTAATTTAAAAACAGAGCAGGGAATAGCCTTTTTATATCTTTGTCTCAACATAGTTTTACACGTCTCCTAAAATTCAATACTAATTTACGATGAAAATAATAGATATCCGTGTCCTTAGAGGCCCTAATTACTGGTCTAACTTCAGGAAGAAATTAATTGTAATGCGTCTTGATCTCGAAAAGATGGAGGAGTTCCCGACCAATAAAATAAGGGGTTTCCCGGAGAGGCTTGAAAAGTTGATACCAACAATGCAATCGCATCGTTGCTCACGAAATAAGGAAGGCGGCTTTTTTGAACGGGTGCGTGAAGGAACCTGGATGGGGCATGTGATTGAGCATATAGCATTGGAAATTCAATCGCTGGCCGGCATGGAATGCGGTTTTGGAAGAACCCGCAATGCAGGAACTCCCGGAGTTTACAATGTTGTTTTTTCGTATTTGGAAGATAAAGTCGGCATATATGCTGCAAAAGCGGCTGTACGCATTGCAGAAGCTTTGATAGATTCTAAAGAATATGATTTAGCGGAAGATATACGTGTGATGCGCGAGATACGGGAGAAATACCGCTTCGGGCCAAGTACAGGCTCTATTGTTGAAGAAGCAGAAGCCCGCGATATTCCTTTTATACGTTTAGACAATGATTCCCTTGTTCAATTAGGATATGGAAAAAACCAGGTGCGCATTCGTGCAACTATGACCGATAAGACCAGTTCCATAGCGGTTGATTTGGCAAGCAATAAAGATGCAACCAAAAAAATACTGGAAGAATCTGCTATACCGGTAGCAAAAGGAGTGTGCATTTCTGCGGAAGAAGAAGTGGATGAAGCCATTGAAAAATTGGGCTTCCCTTTGGTCTTCAAACCACTCGACGGCAACCATGGCAAAGGCGCATCCATTAATGTAAAGACGGTGGAAGATGCCAAAGCTGCTTTTGAACATGCTAAAAAATATTCTCGTAGAATAATTGTAGAAAAATTTATAAAGGGATTTGATTTCCGTGTGCTTGTCATTAACCACCGCTTTATTGCGGCTGCTCTGCGCGAGCCTGCACATGTTATCGGAGACGGAGTTTCAACCATCCAGCAATTAATTGATCTGGAAAATAAAAACCCCAAGCGTGGCTACGGCCATGAAAACGTATTGACCGAAATTACTGTTGATCGTGAAACCCTGGACCAGTTGGCAAAGAAGAATCAAATTCTTGATACTGTTCTGCCTAAAGGTGAAGTATGTTATTTGAAAGGCACCGCTAACCTGAGCACCGGAGGCACTTCTACCGATGTTACGGAATTAGTACACCCCCATAATATTTTTATTTGCGAGCGCATTTCCCGGGTTATAGGATTAGATATTTGCGGAATAGATATTATGGCATCCAGCCTCAGTGAGCCGCTTGAAGCTACCGGTGGAGTAGTGCTGGAAGTAAATGCAGCGCCCGGTTTCCGTATGCACCTTGCACCCGCAAAAGGATTGGAAAGGAATGTGGCTGCTCCTGTTTTAGATATGCTTTATCCTCCGGGAAAAGATTGCAGGATTCCTATTATAGCAATTACAGGCACCAATGGCAAAACAACTACTACCCGTTTAATAGCACACATTGTAAAAGGCAAAGGATACCGTGTGGGCTTTACCACATCTGATGGTATATATGTCCGCAACTCTATGCTGACCAAAGGCGATACCACCGGGCCTGTGAGCGCTGAATTTATTTTGAAAGACCCTACCGTAGAATTTGCCGTGCTTGAAACCGCCCGTGGCGGTATATTGCGCGCCGGACTTGGTTTTAGCCGCTGCGATGTAGCCGTTGTTACCAATATACAAGTTGATCATCTGGGCTTATCTGATATACATACATTGGAAGATATGGCCAATGTGAAAGGCGTGGTGGTGAAGGCTGTAAAGCGCGATGGCTATGCAGTTTTGAATGCGGATAATGAATATTGCCACATGCTGGGCAAGCAAGCTGACTGCAATGTAGCTTATTTCAGTATGGATGAAAACAATCCCATAATCCGCGCCCATTGCATGAAAGGCGGTATTGCTGCTATTTATGAAAACGGTTTTATCACCATTAAAAAAGGTGCATGGAAGTTTAGAGTAGAGAAAGTGACTACCATACCCCTCACCTTTGGAGGCAAGGTTACCTTCAATATTTACAACGTATTGGCAGCCACGCTTGCATCTTATGTATTTGGCTTTTCAATTGATAATATCCGGAATGGGTTGGAGACATTTATTCCTTCTGCAGCGCAGACTCCCGGGCGGATGAACATCTTCAATTTTAAAGAATACAAAGTAATGATTGATTTTGCCCACAATGCCGATGGGTTCAATGGTATAAAAGAGTTTTTATCCAGTATAGAATCTCCTAATAAAATTGGTATCATTACCGGTACAGGCGACAGGCGGGATGATGATATCCGAGAATTAGGAAGAATATCAACGCAAATGTTCGACCATATTATTATCCGCCAAGATAAATTCTTACGCGGTCGCGAAGCCGATGATATTGTAAGATTGCTGGTAGAGGGTATTAAAGAAGTCAATCCTAAACAGTCTTACGAATACATTCCCAAAGAGGTAGAAGCTTTGAAACATGCTTTGTCTATTGCTACGCCGGGTTCATTTATCACAGCCCTGAGCGATGTGATTGACAATGCCATTGACGTAGTTCAATCGTATTTAGATAAAGAGACGGGGATATAAATCCCGGATTTTTTACTCGATTTTTGCATTGGAATTGAAAAACCGTTAGGCAGCGTTACGCAGCGGTTTTTAGGGGGGGTGAAAATCCATAAAACTACCCATAATATGTTGAAAATATGATAGTTGTGTATATTTTTATGTATTATAAAAAGGGGCTTTTTTTAGCTATAAAAAACAACTAAAATTTATATGGCAAGTGTATTGCATTTGCCGTTTAATACCCAAAACCTACCGTTTAATAAGTCAAACCCACCATATAATAATTGTGGCTTGACAAGGGCATGTTTATGATTCATCTTTGTATAGAATTAAAACTATACGATTATGAAAAAACTACTTGTAATTACAATTGTTGCAATCAACACTTTCCTCTTCGTACCATGTTTTGCCCAATCTTGGTCTGCAATGGATACAGGGCTTTATCAAGCTACTGCTACGGCAAGTGTAAACAGCATACTAGAATATAAGGGCGTATTATATGCCGGTGGAGCGTTTATGAAGGCAGGGAGTGTTGAGCCTGCTAATTGTATAGCACAATGGAACGGGGCAGTTTGGGATTCAGTTAATCAAGGTATGTTTGGATTCTCTTCTCACGGTATTATGCCGGTATATTCTTTACAAGTTTATAACGGTAATTTAATCGCGGGTGGAGGTAATTTACTTTTACAGTGGAATGGGGTTGCATGGTCTGCATTGGGACCTAATCCTTTGTTCTTTTACAGGAAGGGTTCCAGTTTAAGTAACACTAGTATATGTACATTGAACATATATAACGGTAATCTTATTGTAGGCGGAGGGTTTGATTCCATACCAGGTAGCTATGTCAATAATATTGTTTACTGGAATGGTTCCACTTGGAATACATTGGGTTCAGGGCTTACCGGAATAGGTAGCTTTTCATATCCTGTTAGTGTCAATACGCTTGTTGTTTATAATGGTAATCTTTACGCTGCGGGGCATTTTGATTCTGCAGGAGGAAGTCCTGCACGTAATATTGCTATGTGGAACGGTACATCATGGTCGGCAGTAGGTACAGGAATTAATGGAGGGGTTAGTACACTTTCTGTTTATAATAGCAATCTTTATGCCGGAGGATACTTTGATTCAGCAGGAGGAAGATCTGTTCATAATATTGCCATGTGGGATGGGACAAATTGGAGCCCTGTTGGAGGAGTTATGAGTAAAAATGGATATGTAGCCGCCTTAACTTCTTTTGAAGGTGATTTATATGCAGGAGGTGTTTTTGATACGATAGGAGGGGTTTCTGCCAATTTGATAGCCTATTGGAATGGTAGCAATTGGCACGCTATTGGGCAGGGACTTAAAGGATATAATTATAAAGCAGTTTATTCCATATATGGATATAATACCGCAATTTATGTCGGTGGTTCGTTTGATACAGCCGGAGGTATTCCCGCTTCAAATATTGCCATGTGTACCAATCCCACAGGCATAAATGAAATAAGTAATTCATCCAGTTTCAATATATATCCAAACCCCAACAACGGTATTTTTACTTTATCGGTCAGTCATGCTGAACTTGTTTCAGCATCCCAAACAACAATAGAAATATACAATGTGATGGGGCAAAGAATATATAATGCGACCCTGAAACAAGTTCAGGGTGACAATAGCATTGATATTAGTAATCAGCCTGCGGGTATTTACTTGTACCGGGTTTTAAATATGGATGGTGGGTTAGCAGGTGAGGGGAAATTAGTAATTGCAAAATAGGAGTGTTTAAAGCAATTACTAAATCCCCTCCACCACCTTCACAATTCTTTCGGTAGCTTTTCCATCCCACATAGGTGGTATTTTTCCCTTTTTATAAGTACCCTTTTCGACTGATTCAATTTTGCTTTCTATCAGTTTTTCATCAAATGGTATCAGCTCATTGGTGCCGAGGGTAACGGTAACAGGCCTTTCTGTATTCGGGCGCAGAGTCAGGCAAGGCACACCAAGGAAGGTAGATTCTTCTTGTATTCCTCCACTGTCGGTAATTATCATCAGGCTGTCCTTCACTAATTTCTGGAAGGAGAAATAATCCAATGGCTCGCATAGAATAAGTTTTTTGTTTTGCTTCAAATCATTAAGTAATCCAAACTTCTCCAGGTTATGAATGGTGCGGGGATGGGCAGGAAATACAAGGTCATATTTCTTGGTGATGTTCTTTATTAAATTGTTCAGCTTTTTTAATCCCTCTGCAGAATCAACAGTAGCAGGCCTATGCATGGTCATCAGCAAATACTTTTTGGGCGCCAATTCAAACTTTTTCAAAATAGTGCAACTTTCAATTTCTTTGGAATAAGCCACCAGTGTGTCAATCATGGTATTGCCTACAAAATGAATGCTTTCTTTTTTCTTTCCCTCTTTCAATAAATTGTCATATCCGCTTTGTTCAGTTACAAAAAAATAGTCGGATACATCATCTGTCAGTATGCGGTTAAATTCTTCGGGCATCGTATGATCATAGCTTCTCAAACCGCTTTCGAGATGGGCAAGGGGTATGTTCATTTTGTTGGCTGTCAATGCGCCTGCAAGAGTAGAGTTAACATCTCCCGGAACGATCATCAAATCGGGTTTGTATTCATTTACCGATTTTTCCAGCGCTTTCATAATGCCTGCCATTTGCGAAATGGGGCTGCCTGCCTCTACATTCAGGAATATATCGGGCTGTAAACCGAACTGTTCAAAAAATATAAGGGACATGTTTTTATCAAAATGCTGGCCTGTATGTACAATTTTACAATCCAGCGCGGGGTGGTTTTTAATCACCGAAGGAAACTGTGTAACCTTAATAAAATTGGGACGAGTACCTACAACTACCAGTATTTTTTTCATTTCTTTCTATTCAACATATTAATTATTGGCCATGTTTCTTCCGGATGTATTTACCCATCAGTTCCGTTTCTCCCAATATATGACCTTTCATGGCATTGAGCAATTGGGTTTTGGTAAGCCCTGCAGGGATATTTAATTTGGCATTTAGGGCATAGAGTTTAAAAAAGTAGCGGTGCATACCGTCCGGCGGACAGGGGCCACCATAGCCGATAATTTGAAAGCTTGTAAATCCTTGTTTTATTCCGTTTGAAAGAGTTGAGTCCATTGGAAAGTGCAGGGCTAAGCCTGTATCTGAGGCCGGAATATTATAAACCACCCAATGCACAAAAGTTCCCATAGGCGCATCAGGGTCATCCATAATTATAGCGTAGTTTACTGTATTAGCAGGCGGATTATTCCAGTGCAATGCAGGGGAAATATTAGTACTGTCGCATGTATATAGCATGGGTATTTCATCTCCGGAACGGAAAGCAGGAGAAGTGAGTTGAAAAGGAAAAACATCTTCTATAGCCCCGGGCTTGGTTGCCTGTATATTAGTATTGGTACAACTGGAACAGGAGGCTAAGGAAGCAGCAATGAACGGGATAAAATATTTCACACGAAGCATAAGCGGAAAAATGGAAATTCAAACTTACCGAAATTCTATGAATTGGATTGAACTTTGGATATGTTAAAAAAGCCTAATCAATAAGCCGGAACAAAGGGATTGGGGTAAATTGCGGAAATTTTCCCGGAGCTTTATTTATATTTGTTATCCAAGAATAAAAAAAATGCCAAAAATGCCTAAACCGGAACGATGGGAAATATTGAAAAGTGAAATTGTTTTTCATAACAAATGGGTAACCATTCAAAAAGATACGGTTAAACTTCCCAATGGTATACTTATTGATGATTATTATTTAAATGTACGCCCCGAAGTGGCCATTGCATTGCCGGTTACAAAGGAGGGCAAAGCTATAATGGTAAGGCAATACAAGCATGGCGGCAAGGAAATAGTTCAGGAATTTCCGGGTGGTGTATTTGATGCAGCTAAGGAAACTCCAACTGAAGGCGCTTTGCGGGAAATGCGGGAGGAAACAGGGTACTATTCTGATGAAATGATTTACCTGGGTAAAGTATTTGACGATCCTACAAAAGATACTAACAGCATACATTTTTTTCTGGCTAAAAATGCAGTTAAAAAATTTGAGCCTGAGCCCGACCTTACCGAAAATATTGAGATACTGGAGGTGCCTTTTGAGGATATTCCGGAATTGATAAGAACCAATAAAATGCAGGTATGCGGGTCAATAGCTATATATGCTATGGCAGCTATACACCTTAAAAATAAGTATGTTTAAAAGGATCATTTTTTTATGTCTTTTGGCAGGTGTTGGCTCAAATTTGCTGGCACAAAATACGCCGAGTATGTCTATTCCCAATGGAGGGTTTGAAGAATGGAGAACATATCCTTTTTCCATTTATGAAACTCCTCAAAACTGGACGGATAACGACTTGCTATACCAGCGGTTTGACCCAGGATATAAAGGCATTACCGTAATTAAAACAACCCGCAGCCATAGCGGAAAATATGCCTTGCAATTGGGTGTTGCCTTCGATCACGGAGATACCGTAAATGGAGGAATATATTCTACCGGAAGCATGGATTCATTAATGCGTTTGCTATACCATACCGCTGCAGCCGGTTTTCCATGCTCCCGGAAATTTGAAAATTTTACCGGCTATTATATTTTTAATTGCCTTCCCGGCGATACTGCAGTTTTTGGAGCTATTCTTACATCGTGGAACTGGGTAAAGCAAAGGAGGGATACCATAGTTAATTCTGTGCTTCGCGTTGGCGACATGCAAACCGATTATGTTCCTTTTATTGTTCCGCTTAAATACCGGATAAAAAATGAAATTCCCGATACTGCTTTTATATCTATCGGAATACAATCACAATCGGTTAAGCAGGCTAAAGTAGGGACATCATTAATTTTGGATGACCTGGAGTTTTCCGGTAGGGTAATGGAAAAATAAGCACCTGGCTTATATAAAAAAAGAGGCTGTATTTATACAGCCTCTTTTTGTTTTTAATGTTTAATGTCGCCCATTGCCACCGTTACTTTGCATAGAGTTCCCGCCACTTCTTTGTTGTTGCGGTGGAGCCTGACGTTGCTGAGGTTGTTGCCTTTGTTGCGGCTGAACCTGCTGCCTCTGCTGAGGTTGGGGTTGCTGTCTTTGTTGTTGTTGCGGTTGGCGTGCTTGCTGCTGTGGAGCCTGCCGTTGATAATTATTGGGCTGTGGGGAGTTAAAGGGTACGTTGCGTTGAGGCACTTGTTGAAAATTAGCAGGCCTTGAAGGGGCTGTATGTACATTAGGCGAATTTGCAATGGTAGGGCTGTACAAGTGTAGGTGAGCCTGATCATATCTTTGTTCAGGTTGTGCACTTTGATGTATCGGAACCGGTTGTATGGTTGTGTGCAGAACTCTTTCCACATCTCCCCGTTGTGGGCCGGCAGCATAAGTTACGCCTCTTCCTCTGTCATAGTAAGTGCTGTTAATGACAGTTGAGTTCCTTATATAGACGGCATTATTGTTGCGTGGTTCATAATGCCTCCATACATATCTGTCAGCAATATATCGTTGATCCACAAAACACCAGTAATTTGCAGGTATACTGTTCCAATTGAATCCAATACTAATATCTAAACCCGGATAAAGCGGAGCCCAACCGTAATATCCATTACACTGTCTCCATGCCACCCATGCAGGGCCCCATTGGGTACCGGGAACCCAAAGCCATCCATAAGCATTGTCGTAAGCCCAGCGGCCATAATGGAAGGTAGCCCATCCCCAAGGATAATCGGAAACCCAGGTCCAGCCATAAGTAGTATAAACCCAATGTCCTTCGGTAGAATAAGGTGTAAAGTTAGGAACGGCACTCGGTATCCATACATAACCATATTGAGGATCATTTACCCATTGCCCGTAAGGAGATAATTGGTCATAAAAAACTTGCGTGGTTACAGGTTGTGTAGCAGGTGGAGCAGCTTGTTGGGCTTCCTGTTGATCTAACTGTTGGTCGTTTGGGTCGGGTGGGGTAGCAGGCGGATTATTATATTGTTCCTGCCCATCTTGCGGAGGAGCCTGTGAATTATCTTGTGCAGGCTGTTGAGAATTGTCAGGTGGAGGAGGGCCTTGTGCGTTACTATCCTGAGAATAGCCCAATTGCGGCATACTAAGAACAAGGCTTAAAAGCCCGGCGATTGCAAATTTTTTGATGCGTGTTTTCATAGTGTATTAATTTTACGTAGCTTTACATTTAATTACAAGGTCAAAAGTAGAACGGCAGAATGATTGCTAAATGAAGGATTTGCGTTTGCATTGACCAAAAGTATTAAAAAATGTTAAGTATGTATAAATTTCTAAGCCTAGCCTGCCTGACAGTATTTCTGTCAATTTCGTGTACTGCCCAAAAACAACTGGATGTTGCTGCCCATATACCCGATTTTTCTCTGAAAGATCAGGATGGGAATACCTTTAATATGGCAGATTCAATAGCAAACGGCCCGTTTGTTATTTTCTTTTATCCCAAAGATGAAAGCCTTGTATGCACCAAAGAAGCCTGTGGGTTCAGAGACAGCATGAATTTATTTAAACAATATGGTGTACAAGTAATTGGTATAAATCAAGGAAGTGTTGAAAGCCATAAAAAATTTCAACAAGACGACAACCTTAATTTTGAATTACTAAGCGATCCTGATGAGAAGGTTATTAAGCTCTTCGGCGTAAAAGGCGGTTTGTTCACCCAACGTGTTACGTATGTTGTAGATGAAACGGGACAAATTGTTTTTAAGACCGAATCAACAACTGACGGCAAAAAGCATGTCCGTGAAACGCTTGAATATATAAGGCAGCTAAGAAAACATCAAAAGCAACAAGCAGGTCAGCAATAGGTTTTATTCTGTTTTATATTGGGGCGCATAATTGCTTACAATGCATAAAAGTATTTTTAGTTCTCTATCCTTCTTTGTTATTATTACATAGAATCAACACAGAATTACGGTATGTTTATTTTCTTCTCACCCAAAGAAATAAACAACAGATTGCATTGGCAAATAATATGCAAGAAGGGTAAAGTGTTGTAGTGATAGAATAGGTTGCTATGGCTATAATATTAAAGGTGCTCCAAACCACACCTAATACAAACAAGGAAAGAGTCTCTGAATAAGGCTCTGCATAAGATTTACGCAGAGTAGGCAAAAAACCTACAAAGTCAATAATCGTTATTAGAATTACGGATAGAACAGGATCGTGCATGAATACATATACTGCAATAGCTGCTAATGCCCCAATCAGGCAAATAGTATCGAAAATAGTTATGTTTTTTGTTCCATATTTTAAAGATAGAATAAAAATATATCCGCAGAAGAATGCCCCAACAGTTAATGCCAGCGCCCCTATACCTGCCCCGTTATTAAACATAGCTACAACACCCGTTACCTGCAAAATTGTCCAGATAAGCCAGGTATAACTGTGCGGTTGCGTTTTCTTTCTTAAAATATCTTTCAAATAAGGAAAGAAACTGATAACGCTAATGATGGTAGCAATAATTCCGCAGGTAGTTTTGATAGTCTCTGTCATATTAATTACAATAATACGGTATTATTAATCAATTAACTTTTTTTAACTCAGGCGGGCTGAGGTAAAGGCTAGTTTTGTGTGAGAATAAATTCAATTTAAATTACTGCTTCATGAAACAAGTACTTTACCCATTCATAATTATATGTTTATTTCTACACAACAATTGTGAAGCACAAGCTAACGGAAAGCTTGATTTAAAAATTTCAGATACTAATAAGAGCGCACTGGAGGGAATAATGGTGCAATTGGTAAAAGCCAAGGATTCCACGATGGTGCTGTATACTTTTACAGAAAAAGAAGGTACGGCAGAGTTTGCGAATGTTGTGTATGGTAATTACAGAATATATATATCGCAAGTAGGGTATGATAATTATTTTTCAATTCCGCTAATAATTGATGATGCACACAAACAAGTTTCATTCCCTGAAATAATTTTGTATTCAAAAGCATTAAAAGAAGTAACGGTGGAAGGTAAGACACCTGTACTACAGCACTATGCAGATAAAACAGTATTGAATGTGGAGAAAAGTCTTCTGAGTGCTGTAGGTAGTGTATATGATGTTTTGAAGGGATCTCCGGGTGTAATAATGGACCAGAACGATAACATCAGCATGGCAGGCAAACAGAATGTAATGGTGATGATAGACGGCAGGATAACGCCTATGTCGGGAACTGATCTGGCTAATTTGCTGAAAGGAATGCCCTCGGAATCGGTTGAAAAAATTGAATTTATTACCAATCCTTCCGCCAAGTATGACGCGAATGGTACAGCAGGTATCATCAATATTGTGTTGAAGAAAAATAAGGCAATGGGTACAGATATAGCATTCAACGCAGGTTATGGACAGGGCATATATCCCAAAAGCAACGACGGGTTCAGCTTAAGCGAACGTACTAAGAAGTTTAATATTTTCTCTTCTTACAATTATGCTTACAGAGGTTCTTCCAATATGATCAACTTCAATACCGATTATTATAACGGTTCCCATCTCACCTCGTCTTCTTATCAGAATGAATACCTTAGGACGCCTTCCATTACCAATATGGCAAGGATTGGAACAGATTTTTATGCTTCCGATAAAACTACTATGGGCTTTATTGCCGACGGCATGATCAGTCAATTTAACGTTTCGGAAACTACCAACACATGGCTTTACGATAGTATTGGGAATGAAAAATCATACAGCCAAACCTCCAGTACAACACCTAACACCACGCATAATTATTCGGGCAATTTTAACTTGAAACACTCATTTGATTCTACCGGAAGGGAATTGCTTCTGGATTTGGACTATGCAAATTACGGCAGCCAGGGATACCAAAATGTTGTTACCAATTATTACGATATAGCTAATGTGGGTTCCGCACCGCCTTCCTACTTGTATGGTTCCTTACCGGGAAACCTTAGTATATACTCCTTTAAAGCAGATTATGACGGGCAATTGGGTAAAAAAGGAAGCCTTGAAAGCGGTATTAAGAGCAGTTATGTCAAAACCAATAATGATATAACGGTATATGACGGTATTAACGATTCCTATCCTGTTGATACCACGCAAACTAATCACTTTATCTATTCAGAAAATATTAATGCAGGGTACTTTACCTATAGCAGAACTTTACCCAAGGCAGATATGCAAATAGGTTTGCGCGGGGAGCAGACAATTGCTGAAGGGGACCAGGTAACTACAGGGGAGACATTTTCCCATAATTATTTGCAGTTGTTCCCCAATATCTCTATAGATGATTCTCTTGCCAAAGACGACCAGATTGGTATTTCCGCATCCCGGCGCATTGACAGGCCAACTTATAACCAGTTAAATCCTTTCAGGATATATATTAACCCTACTTTTTATTTACAGGGCAATCCGTATTTGGTTCCTCAAAATGCCTATACCTTGCAATTTACCAACACCTATAAGCAGGGGTATACTTTAACTCTTTCCTATACTCACACAACAAATGCCATTGAAACAGTTATTCTTCCTTTTCCTCAAAGCCCTAATATTGCTGAACAGACAGAGGAAAACCTCAGCACATTTAATAACCTTACAGGAACCTTGACGATAGTAAAACAGCCCTTCAAGTGGTTGAATGTCCTGGTGAATGCCAGCGGCTATGAGAATCAATATATAGCTGACCTCTCATCCACACCCATAAATTCTAAACGTTTTGTATGGGATTTATACGACGATAACAACTTTACTATTACTAAAAAAATAAGCGCTGAAGCTACCTTCTATTATTCTTCCGGATATGATTTGGGGTATTTATTATTGGAAAGTTCCTGGTGGCTTGCTCCGGGAATGAAGCTTTCCGTATTGAAAGGAAAGGGCTCTATTAAAGTCAGCGCACACGATGTTTTTTGGACTGACCTGACAAAAGGAACAACTAATTTCACCGGTTTTTCTCAAAGTATATTTGTACGGCGTGATACAAGATATGTGGGTGTAGCATTTTCTTATCATTTTGGAAACTCCAAGGGACTACAGTCCTTGAACAAAAAAGGCGGAGCAGAAGATGAAAAGAACAGAGCTAATAAAACGGCGTAACGTACTTTTACTGTAACCTTATTTTTATCCGTTTCGTAAAACGTACCAAACTCCATTTTATTTGCGATAATTTCTACCCTCTTTATAAATTCGCTTCTAGTATTAATCTTTAAAATTTTATTTTATGGGTAGAAAGAAGTTTATCTCCGGATGCGCCTTGTTGATTTTCAATTCAATTTTATTAACGTCCGCAACAAAAGACGATAAGAAGCAAGGCTTTGATATGAAGGCTTTTGAAAAGTCACTTAAGCCCATACCGGCTGGAAGCCTTATGTATGCGGATAGTAGCTGGATATCGGAAGGAAAAGTAAAAGGTAGAACCGTCAATGTAAATTCATTTTATTTGTGCGACCATGTGGTTACTAATAAAGAGTATCGCATGTTTTTAAGGGAAATACGGATTTCAGATCCCCAACTTTATACAAAAATGTATCCGGATACCTTGGCTTGGTTCCATCATAGGCATGAATATGAGGCAATGACGAATATGTATTTTTGGCATCCCGGGTATGATAGTTATCCTGTTGTAGGTGTATCGCATCAGCAGGCCGAATGCTATTGTAAATGGCTTACGGATAAATATATGAAAGACCCTAACCGTAAATATAAAAATGCAAAAGTTTGTCTCCCTGATATTTATCAGTGGGATTGGGCAGCATATGGTGGGCATAAAGGTTCTGCTTACCCTTGGCCCGGCCCTTATGTAAGGAACTATAAGGGGCAATTTCTGGCTAATTTTATTCATACCCCAGAAACGGCAGTTAGAAGATTCAACGACACCGGTAAGTTGGAGTTTTACTATACCAATTGGGCAGATGGATATTTTCCCGATCCTGATAAAAATGCAATGTTGATATCTACTGCTATTTCATATTGGCCAAATGACTACGGTCTATATAACATGGCTGGTAATGTAGCGGAATATGTCTCTGAAGTTGGTGTAACGAAGGGAGGTGATTGGAACGATCCCGGTTATTATATTCAGATATGGGTAGAGGAACATTATGAAAATGCTCAATCAACTTCAGATAAAGTAGGCTTCCGTGTTGCGGTGGAGGAGGTAAAGTAATTTGTTTTCGATTTTATTTCGTTCGAATAATAACCCTCAAATCTCATTTTATGAATAGAAAGATGTATGTCTCCGGAAGTGCTTTGTTGATTCTTAGCTCTATCCTGTTGCTTTCAGCAACCAAAGATGACAAGAAGAAAGGTTTTGATGCAAGGGCTCTTGAAAAGTCCCTTTGCTATATACCTATGGGTAGCTATATGTTTGATGACAGCAGCCAACTGTCAGATGGTAAAATAAAAGAGAGAATGGTTAGTACTAAAGGTTTTTATCTGTGCAATCATGTAGTGACCAATGAAGAATACGGGATTTTTCTGGCAGACTTGAAAACAACCGACCCTTCAAATTATGACAAAATGCTGCCTGATACATTAGTCTGGAGAAACAAATTATCCTTTATGGAGGATATGATAAAATATTATTTCAGGCATCCTGCTTATTGTGATTATCCTGTTGTTGGTGTATCGCATGAACAGGCGGAGTATTACTGCAAATGGCTTACACAGCGGTATATGAAAGAACCTAATCGCAAATTTAAAAATGTGGAATTCGGCTTGCCTAACCTATATGAATGGGAATGGGCAGCAAGAGGCGGACTTGCATTAAGTCCTTTTCCATGGGGTGGACCTTATACGAGAAATGGAAATAAGAAATTTGCAGGGCAAGCAATGGCTAATTTTAGATTCACCCCGGAACAAAACATAAAAATGGAAGGTGATACTGGCAAGCTGGTATTTACCAATACCGGATTTATGTATGGATATGATGTGGCAAGCGAATTAAATGACGCAGCCGATATAACCGCTCCCGTAAAATCGTATTGGCCCAATGGTTATGGCCTATATAATATGGCAGGAAATGTGGAGGAATATGTATCGGAGGTGGGAATAGCCAAGGGTGGTGCATGGTGCGAGCCGGCCTACTATTTGCAAGTATGGGCGGAGAAACCATATAAGAATGCTCAATCTGCTTCTGATTACCGTGGCTTTCGTGTTTGTATGAAGGTAGGGAATTAACAGGAATTACAAATGTTTAGTCAATACCGCTGTTCTCATATTATCAATCATATATTTGTTATTGATCTTCCTGACCTCAATTGAAGTGAAACGAAATTGATAAACTACGCTATCAGAGCCTCTCACCTCATACATGAATTTATCCGGTGGTACATACATGTAATATTCATTGGCAATAGTATCTGAGTTATTACGAAGAGTAGTGATGAAATTATATAGCTCAAGTACAGCTACCGCTTTACCTTTTTTAACCAAGGCAAATTTGCAAGGCAAATGAAAGGGAATAAATGATATGCTGTCATACCCCGACAGAAAGTATTCATTATTCTTTGTAGTGTCAAATACTGCTGTATCGCCCGGTAAATAGTAGTTGTATAAAAAGTCTGTATAATAGTCGAATCCTTTTACATCAACCGGGTTCTTGGAATATCTGTAGGATACTTCAAATTCAAAACCCCTGGAATAGCTTCCACGGCCATAGTAGCTATAAGGTTCAAAGGGTATGCCCATAATTTTGCATATAGAATCCGGGCTGTCTATATAATGAGTACCATTCGAATGAATAGAATCAAGATTTTGACTGAACCAGGGTTGAAGCATTTTTAGTGCATTTGTTTCTTCCATATACCGTAATATGGAGCTTATGTTTACAATATCGGAATCTTTTACCCCCTTGGTAGATTTCACAATCTTACCGCTAACCAGAATTCCATTGGCAGTCAATAGCTTTTGCAATCTGTTTTTTTGACTGTGCCTTGACACACTAAATGCACCCGTAGGCCCTGCAGAAGTAAGCAAAGCCAAAACAAACAGCGTGATTGGGATGATTTTAATATTTTCTTTTTTACTAAGCAGGAAGTAGGTAGCTATTAAAACTAACCAGGCTGCGAGTACCAAAATAAAATACCGGTGCTCCGTGATACCATATTCGGAAATGCGATTATAAATAGAAAAGCCCAGCAATATAATGAGAGGATATAAAGCGACATAAAACCATTTGGAAAATATCTTTATCCATTGGTTTTCCTCATTGTTTCTTATTTGATATATGAGTAAAAGTGAGAGAATCCCCAAGGTTGAAAAGCTGATGACCAAATAAGAAACATAGCCTTTAGGTAAGCTCCAGTGAATAATTATTTTGGCAAAATAGGCATACAGAATAAGCATGTATAATGTTACCAGCGGCAATAGAACAAACTGTGTAAAGGCTTTAAGCCCTTTGGGGTAAGACATGTCGCTTTCCAATGCTGACAAGTCTTTCGGTACACCTGCCAGGAAAATAAACGTATTTACAATTCCGGAAAGTATATACCATACATATAAATATTTGGTATATTCTATTTTAAAGTGGAGCAGGTCATCCACCAACCAGAAAGCAAGTGCAATACCTCCATATAAAACACCTGTATAGAGAGCTGAAAGTAAAAAGCGCAGGAACAACGTTTTGTTGAATTGCCAGAAGCCGTTCAGTTTATTTCCTCCTGTAAATGCAGAAAAAGCAACAAATAAATGGGCTGCTATAATGTAGAGGGTATATTGTGTAAAGGAATCCAGATTAAAATCTTCATATTTTTCCAATGTGAAATAATATCCGATAATAATTACAAGGGTGAGGCCCTGTACAATTATTTTTTCTTTCAGGTTATATCCTTTAGCTTCAGATAAGAGAGCGGTAGCAAGAAAAAAGCTTAATCCGAGTGCGCTGCACATGGAAAGTTTGCCCCAGAAAAACGCAATATCTTCCTTAAACCTCCAATCTTGATGTGTCATATAAATAAAGCAAGAAGAAAGTAAAACCGCGCTAATTATTACAAATGGGAATCGCTTTACTATGCTGCCTATTTGTGTTATGAGCGATTGGATGCTGGGCAGTTTTATCATAGCAGATTTTATTATAGAACAAATATAACAAAGAAAAAGGACACCTATTTGATGTCCTTTTTGAGTAATCTTTGAGTATTTCGACTAGTTGAACTTATCTACGTAATGGTGGCAATAAGGCGTTGTGCCTTCATGGTCATAATGATGCTGATGATAGCCTTCGGCAGGGTAGAATGTAGTTGCCTGTTTCAGTTGCGTAGCAACTTTCATACCTTTTTTTGTAAGCTGGTCAATTAAATTTTGGGCTATCTTCCTCTGTGTATCATCGGCATAAAATACTACCGACATATATTGTTCGCCAATATCCGGGCCTTGTCCATCGGTCTGAGTCGGGTCATGTATGTCGAAAAATAGCTTTGCCATCGCTTCATAGCTGGTAATGCTGGGGTCAAACGTAACCTGTATGGCTTCATAATGTCCGGTAGTATGAGTGCAAACTTGTTGATACGTTGGGTTTGTAACATGCCCCCCAATGTATCCTACAACGGTATTAGTTACGCCTTTTGCTTTTTCAAAATAATATTGCATGCCCCAAAAGCAGCCTCCGGCAAAAATGGCTGTTTGAAGGTGTTTGTTGGTGTCGGCAGATGCAGGTTGGTTCATAGTTTCTGTAGGGTTTGAGTTAGTATTCGTAGTGTCACTTTTAGATGCATTTTCGCAACCGTAAATGCTCCCGGCAAAGGCACATATTAAAGTTGCAGCGCTTAGAAGCAGTCTATTTGTCATGGTTTTGAGGTTTTAATATTATCTAAGGTACGATGTGCTTCAGTAATTGGATTTATATAGTTGTTTAAGAATGTTAAATGGCAATTAAATAGTGCCCATCACATACATTTCACCTTTTGGTGTCGGGCTTCCACCTTGCTTTTCAAGGGTTACTGCAAAAGCCTGTGCATTGTCAACGTCTTTCATAGCATGTAATCCATTACCCATGGCGAGCATTCCCTCGCTAACCGGTTTCCCGTCAACAATAGCCCAAAGCTGGTATTGCATTCCTTGGGGAGCCGGAGGAAGCTTGTCTATTTCCACATATACTTTTTTATCAGCCGGGCACCAACATACCATTGCTTTTGCTTCCGGTGCTGTTTTTAAGCCTTTCAGCTCTACAATTTTATACATGGGGTCTTTCAGAATTGCCAGGTCATTTTGCATTTGAGACAAGCTGGAAGAAATAGACCGGATACTATCTAGAAGTGCGGCATTAGCTTTAGTCATTGTAGTAAGCGAATTATCCAGTTTGCTGTTTATCGTTCCAAAATAGATGGTAAAACCGGCACTCAGTAAAACTAAGAATGATGCAGCTATTGACCAAAAAGAGAAATTTGATTTGCGTGACTCTGAAGTCTGATTAAGTACTTTTATATCGGAACGGGTAGTATTTGTTTCACTTTGAATTTTTTTAAGAATCCTACCTTTTAAATAGGAGGGAGGCGGAGTACTGTGTTCGGTAGCATAGGTAAATATTATCTTTTCAATCTCTTCTACCTCCGATTTAATATCCGGATACATGGCGGCGTATTTTTCCACTTCCTTCGTTTCCTCAGCAGTAGTGCTACCCAAAACGTAGGATTCTAATATTCCCGATGATATGTATTCGAGGGTGTTCATTTTATCACCTCGTTTTCCATGAAAATTTCCCGGAGCTGCTTAATAGCTGCTCTGATGCGGGTTTTTACAGTTCCGAGCGGTATGTTTAACTCTTTAGACACTTCTTCCTGAGTATATCCTTCAAAATAAAGCTTGTCAATAAGTTCTTTGTATTCCGGCCTCATTTTATTAACCAAAGTTTTTAATCCGATATGGTCCGGATGGATAGATGTATTGTACTGTTTATTAATACTACGTACGGAATTATCGAGGCTTTGGATTTGACTTTTAGCCTTGTGTCCTTTCACTCTGAGGCTATCAATGGCGGTATTCCGGGCTATATTTATAAGCCAGGTGTAAAGCTTTCCTTTAGAACTGTTATAGGAGGAAATATTTTTCCAGATTTTTACAAAAACCTCCTGTAGAATATCTTCTGCATTTTCCTGTGATTCTACTATCCGTATAATCACTCCGAATAATGCTGCAGAGTAATTATCATAGAGAAAACTCAATGCATTTTGGTCACCGTTTTGCAGCGATGTTACTAATTCTTCTTCTGTATACTTCGTGTTACTCAAAAATGGTGTGTTAATTCACGGTGTAAATATATGCACTTTCTGCATCTCGATAATATGGAATTATTATTTATCTTCGCAGCCCATCTAACTAATCCATTAAAGCTATGCCAAACGGCACAAATTCATTACTTGATCAAAAATATTCCAGGCTAAATACCATTATAGGATGGTGTGTGTTTTTAATTGCAGTATTCGTTTACTGGAGTACCGTGGAGCCCACAGCCAGTTTTTGGGATTGCAGTGAAAACCTTGCCGTATACTATAAACTGGAAATAGGACACCCACCCGGCGAGCCTTTCCTTCAATTATTTCAACATATTGTTTCCCTGTTAAGTTTTGGCGATGTACATAAAGTGGCTCCTGTTGTAAACCGTAGTTGTGCCGTCTTAAGTTCATTTACCATATTATTTTTGTTCTGGTCCATCAGTTTTTTTGCAAAAAAGGCCATGACCCGTAAGGGTGCACTTACCGATGCTACCATGTTGGCAGTACTTGGAAGCGCTTTTATCGGTGCCATTAGCTTTATTTTTGCCGATTCATTTTGGTTTTCTGCTACCGAGGCCTCCGTTTGGTCAGCTTCACTCTTTTCTTCAACACTTATGTTTTGGTGCGCTACCAAAATGGCACGGTCTAATGAGCCGGAGCGCTGGGTTGTCTTTATCAGCTTTTTAGTAGGCTTATCCATAGGCGTGCACATGCTTTGTATATTGATTATTCCGGCTGTAGTATTCTTATATTTTTACAGGGACCATCAAAACAGCACCACCCCAAAATGGGCTTCTGTACTTTTAAAAATGGTTACTAAAGATGAAGAAAAACAAAAGCTTTTGGCTGCTTCAGTAGCAGCTATTGTGCTATTGGGTGCTGTAAAATCATTGGTAATACCCGGCTTAATAGCAGCAGCCAGTTGGTTTGAGATTTTCTTTGTAAATTCGATCGGGCTTCCATTCAATAGCGGAGTGTTAATATATGGATTAACTATAGCTGCTTTAATAGGCTGGGGGCTTATATATGCCAAAAAACATAACAAGCCCGGAACACACACTGCAATGCTGTGTATTGCCGTGTTGTTTTTAGGCTACAGTACGTACATCATGTTAGTAGTCCGTGCAAATGCGAATCCTCCATTAAATGAAGGCGCACCTATGAACACCTTAACCCTTAAGGATTACTTAGACCGCAAACAATATGGAGAAATACCGAGTTTTTATGCCCAATATTATACAGCACCGGTGATAGGTTATAATGATGAAGGGCCCGTATATATAAAGGATGAGAAAAAAGGAAAATATGTTGTTTCTTATGAGAATGAATCAGGTAAATATGCTCCTGAATTATCCGGAATCTTTGCCCGGGAATGGGATGGTAGCGAAGGACATCCGCATGGATATAAGAATTGGGGAGGTACTGACTTTGATAAAGTACCTTTTACCGATCAGGAAGGGAACAAGCAAATGATAGACCGCCCAAAGTTTTTCTCCAATAACCTGCGCTATTTCTTTACATATCAGTTGGGCTTTATGTATTTCCGATACTTATTATGGGATTTTTGCGGAAGGCAAAATGATATTCAAGGGCTTGACCCGCCGGATAACTTGCATGGAAACTGGATTACAGGCATTCCTTTTATTGACGGCTTAAGAGCCCCTCAGGAAAACATGCCGGATGAGCTAGGTAAAAATAGAGCCCGGAATGCCATGTATGCGCTACCCTTTTTATTGGGTTTGTTTGGCTTCTTTTATCAGGCAAGAAAAGATCCGAAAAGATTTGCCATCGTTTTGGTAATGTTCTTTTTCACGGGAATAGCAGTTATTATATTCCTAAACCAAAAACCTTATGAACCCAGGGAAAGGGACTATTCTTACGTAGGTTCTTTTTTCGCCTTTTCTATATGGATAGGATTAGGCGTGCTGGGATTATTTGACCTTATTTCGGAAAAACTTGGCGCTGATGAAGGACGTAAGAAAATGTTTGCTGTTCTCACAACGCTTGTATGTCTTATTGTTCCTGCCGTTATGGCGCATGCAGAATGGGATGATCACGACCGTTCAAAACGCATTACAACCAGAGATCTTGCCATTGACTATCTGGAGTCATGCCCGCCAAATGCCATATTATTTGCCGACGGAGATAACGATACATTCCCGCTTTGGTATGCACAGGAAGTGGAAGGCATACGAACCGATGTTCGGGTTTGTAATTTGGAACTTCTTGGAATGGGGTGGTATGTGGATCAAATGAATCATAAGGCATATACATCCGATCGTATGCCGTTTTCACTTACCCACGATGAATACAGGGATGGTACACGCGATTACCTTGCTTATTATGATAACCCTCAGAGCAGGTTGCATAAACCCGGCCAATATATTAGCCTGGCATCAGTAATTGATTTTATAAAGAGCAATGATGAGGCCGATAAAGTTGAAATGGCAAACGGTAAAATGGAAAATTATCTTCCGGCTAAAAAATTCATGCTGCCTGTAGATAAAGCAGAAGTAATTAAAAGTGGACTCGTGGATAAAACTTTAGACGATAGTATTCCGGCTGAAATTACATGGGACTTCCCGGCAGGCAATGGTATCACCAGAAGTACATTAATGGTGCTTGATGCAGTTGCTCATAATAATTGGAAAAGACCTATGTGTTTTGCTGTAACTTCAGGTTCAGACGCATTTATGGGTATGCAAAAATATTTCCAATTACAGGGAATGGTCTATGTTCTTACACCAATTAAAAATACGGCATCCAATGTGCGCGATAACCCACGCGTTGCTGTTGACCAGATGTATGACAATATGATGCATAAATTCCATTGGGGCAATATGGGTAGCGGTATTTATTTGGATGAAAATATCCGCCGCATGGCTACCGAACTCCGTTATCAGGCCAGCACTCTTGCCGATGCATTACTAAACGAAAATAAAAAAGATTCCGCCATTAAGGTATTGAATATTTGTATGGATTCCATATCGGAACAAAGCTGCCCCTATGACGGCTCGGTTGTAATGATAGACAGATGCTATTTCCAGGCGGGAGATGTTGCCAAGGGAGATGCTTTAGCTAAAGAACTTTTTGAAGTTAATGAAAAGGATTTTCTTTACTATAATACCCTTACCGGGCAAAATGCAAGTTATTATTCGGAAATAACTCAGCAATATGAATCTATAATGGAATCTCTTGCTTATTATTCCCAATTGTTTAAACGCGATGCGCTGTTAAAGGATTTTCAGGCGCGGCTTGAAAACCTTAATAAGCTTGGGTTGTTGAAAGGACAACAGAAGCAATAAGCATAATCTTAGTTCTATTAAAAAGCCGGTATAAATACCGGCTTTTTTTATTTAAAAGTGTTTCCGTCATTTTTTCAACTATATTTTTTGCATTAAACGGTTTGCTTTAATCCTTATAAAAGTATTCAGCAAAAACACACGTTAAACAACTGATTACCTGTGCATACTTACGATATAAAAGACTGAACAGTCCTTTGTTAGGTGATAAATATCACTCAATGATATGATGGATGTTCTTACAAAAACTTTCAATAGGAGGCACTTTTGCCACAGTTAAATGAAAGTAATAACTATTAAAATTAATTTATCATGTTCAAGAATTTTATCATCGCAGTTTTTTTGTGTATTACATCTATAATGTATGCACAAAATGTAGGCATAAATACTACAGGAGCTATTCCCAGTAAAAATGCTATTTTAGATCTGAATACAGGCAATGCCTATAATACAGGTCTTATTATCCCACACGTAACTTTGGGTACATCATTAAGTACTTTTAGTCCTCCTATTATTAACGCCGCAACCGTTAATGATACCGGAATGATAGTATATAATATGAATGGAGCCCAACCGGTTGGTTACTATTGCTGGAACGGTTCGTCATGGGTAAGTGTTTCGGCTGCTGGAAATAACTGGTCGCTTTCCGGAAATAGCGGTACTACCATGGGAGCCAATTATATTGGAACCAATGACAGTACCGGGTTTGAAATAAAAGTCAATGGAAAAGCCCGCATGGTATTCAATGTTAACCAATCCTGTATAAGTGCAGGGGCAGGTGATTTGGGTAATACATCAACAGGACATAATAATGATGCCTGGGGTAATTATTCACTTGCCAGCAATACAACCGGTAGCTATAATTCAGCAGTTGGAGGCCATGCTATGTATGCAAATACATCGGGCTGGGGTAACAATGCTCATGGACATGAAGCGCTATATAATAATACAACAGGGCATTCAAATTCCGCAGTAGGAGATAGCTCATTATATAAAAACACAACAGGAAGTAATAACACTGCTTTGGGCGTTATGGCTTCATATTCTAACATCGCCGGTTCAAGTACTACCGCAGTAGGCGATTATGCAGGGTATAATAACCTGGGAGGCAAGTCTACCTTTATTGGTGATAGCTCCGGATACAATAATACCACTGGTAAAAATGAGGCTTTAGGTTTCTTTTCACTCGGATCAAATACCACAGGAAGCTACAATACGGCTATAGGTACAAACGCCTTACGCTCCAATACAACGGGAAGTGGTTCATTAGCAATCGGCCACCATGCCGGTTATAACTCAAATGCGGACTTTGAAGTGTTTGTAGGCGATAGTGCAGGATATTCCAATACAACCGGAATAAGAAATACTGCTGTTGGCTACCAGTCTTTAGGTTTAACCAGTACGGGAAATAGTAATACCGCAATTGGTTATACATCTCTTTATCACAATATTGCCGGTGGACAAAATACCGCTATAGGTTATCAGGCCGATTATTCAGGAACTGGATATTACGGAACAGCAACGGGGTATAACTCAATGGCAGCTACCACAAGCGGATTATATAATACTGCAAACGGGTGGAGCGCTTTAACTTCCAACCAAACCGGAAGCAGCAACACGGCAATCGGTAGCAGCGCAGGGTATAATAATACAGTAAGTCAGAATGTGTTTTTAGGTGATAGTGCCGGATACAACAGTACTACCGGTATTTGTGCTACATTTGTAGGATATGCTGCCGGTGCAGCTAATGTATCAAGTTATAATACTGCAGTTGGATACGAAGCATTGTATAAAAATACTACCCTTAATAATACAGCATTAGGTTATGAAGCTCTTTATGCAACTACTTCCGGTTCGCAGAACGTTGCAACGGGGGGAAGTGCGCTTGTGAACAACACTTCTGGAGGATCAAATACTGCCAACGGCTACCGTGCAATGGCAGGAAATGTGGCTTTAAGTGGTAATGTGGCTATGGGTGATAGTTCACTATATTCACAAAATTATGCTTCGGGCTTTAATAGCGGAAACGTTGCCATTGGTAATTCCGCATTATTTGCTAATGCCCCAACATCCAATTCTACCGGAAATCAAAACACCGCTGTTGGCGAATATTCATTGCGTTATAATTCTACCGGAAATCTAAATACCGCCGAAGGTTTTTCGGCACTCTATGGTACTACTACAGGTAATAATAATACCGCTTTGGGTTATAATGCTTTAAGTGCGAATACAGCCGGAAGTTACAATACTGCGATAGGCTCAGGTGCCAATGTATCTTTTAATGGTTTTACTAATGCAACAGCAATAGGGGCGGGGGCAACTGCAACTGCTAGCAACTCGATTGTATTTGGAAATAGTTCTGTAACACAATTCGAGTTCAGAGGAGCATTAATGCCGTACTATAGTGGAGCGTATACTGCCGGCACTGCCGGTCAAGCTTTACTGTCACAAGGTGCAGGAGTATCTCCTCAATGGGGTTCTATAGGTGTCGGCGGTGGTGGAACAGGTTCTTCTACCTATAATCCCAACGCCTTGATTTTTGAAGGAACTACCAACACATCTCCGCTTATCAGTTCAAGCAATTTGACCTATAACAGCAATCACAATACCCTTGTTATAGGAAACGGTACTTTGCAAAATTATTCCAGTGCCAACTTTTTTGGCAATGTAAACAGCTATTACCAGTTGCTGTTGCAAAATACCAACAGTGGTGGCAATGCAAGCACTGACCTTATTGTTCAGGATGATCAGGACAGCACTCATTACGGTGATTTGGGTATAAATTCTTCCACATACAGCCAAGCCGGTTATTCAGTTCAAAGTCCGGGTGATGTATATTTCTATAGTAATAGATCAAATGTAGATATTGGTACATCTAATGCTGCTTCTAATGGGGTTGACAGTATTAAATTTACTTGTGGGGGATTAAATAAAAGTAACTTAACCGAAGTTATGTCACCTGCAGGAATAACTACACAAGTACACTTTGCAGCAGATTCTCTTGTAATACCTGTGCATAACGGAGTATATACCCCTAAATATATAGGCGAAAAATGGGTGTATGAAAATGCAGGAGATACTACCGAATGTACTTGCATAAGCACCACCGCAGGAAGAAAAGTAGATAGTGCAACAAAAGGTACTGATATTGGTTGGGCAAGTACTTTAACCGGATGGTCTGGCAGTGCTACTCAAACTTGTAATTACAGCTTGAATGGTAAAACCTGCTCCATCAATGTTACTATATCTGGAAACTCCAATGCCACCAGTACAACCTTTACGCTTCCATTTATTCCCAAAAGGTCAGGTTTTATTGTGTTTGGCCAATATACGGACGGCGGTACCACATCAAATTTCGGTGTGGTTAAATATACTGCCGGCAGCAATGTAGCCTCATGTGCCAATACAGGAGGTAATTATAGTGGATGGAGCTTTTTAGGAGCTAAAGCATTAACAGGATTACAAATGTCCTACGAAATTCAATAATGGAAGCTGAGTTATCCTAAGGATACTTCTTTAGCTTTCACTTTCAACCCCGGCTTTTTTTAAGTCGGGGTTTTTTTATAGCTGATATGAATCAGCAAAGGATATGATGGTTGTTCTTTCAAAAAAAATGATTGTAATGCATTTTTGCTAAAGTTAAATGAAAGTAATAACTATAAAACTAATTTATAATGTTGAAGAATTTTACCATCGCAGTTTTTTTGTGCATAGCATCATTTGTATATTCACAAAATGTCGGCATAAATACTACAGGTGCAACCCCAAGTAAAAATGCCATTTTAGACTTAAATACGGGCAATGCCTATAGCACAGGCATTATTATTCCTCACGTAACCCTGGGTGCGTCATTATCTACATTCAGCCCTCCAATTGCAAATGCTGCAACTACCCAGGATACCGGCCTCATGGTATACAATATGAACGGTGCTCAAACACCGGGCTATTATTGCTGGAGCGGTTCAGCTTGGGTTAGTATTTCTAACGTGCCCACTACATTTAATCCCAATGCCCTTGTTTTTGAAGGCCCTACAGCCAATTCCCCATTATCAAGTTCATCCAATATGACCTGGAACAACAATCATAATACCCTCAATATTGGTGGTGGAGCCATGCAAAGCCAGGCTTCAATGGTAATGAATGGTAATTTAAATAGCTACTACCAATGTGTTATTCATAATGCCAACAACGGTTCAACTGCCAGTTGTGATTTTATAGCATATAATGACGTAGACAGTAACCATTATATTGATTTAGGTATCAATTCATCGACTTATACCCAAGCAGGTTATACCTCAGAATGTGCAGGCGATGCATATTTGTACAGTAACGCATCAAACTTGGTTTTGGGAGCCGGGGCATCCAGCGGCAACGATAGTATTAAATTTACGGTGGGTGGATTAAATGAAGTTAATGAAGCAATGACAATTTGCCCAAGGGGTATAACAACGCAAATTCATTTTACTCCTGATACTTTTGTAATTCCTGTTCACACAGGTGCATATAGCCCTAAATATGTTGGAGAAAAATGGATTTATTTGCATAGTGGAGACAGTACAGAATGTACGTGTATAAGTACAATAGCAGGCAGAAAGGTAGATAGTGCAACAATGGGTTCACCTATTGGCTGGACAACCACCATAACAGGTTTTTCAGGTGCTCCGACACAGACTTGTAAATATACTTTACGTCATAAAACATGTAATATTGATGTGAATATATCGGGAACATCCAATGCCACCAGTTTTACATTTACTCTTCCATTTATTGCTAAGAATACGGATTATCAATTATTCGGGCTATACACAGATAATGGTATCAATAATAATGCCGGAGTAATTACATATACGGCAGGCAGCAATGTGGCATCATGCTCTAAGAGTAATGGAAATTTTACATGGACTGGTTCAGGAACAAAAGCGGTTACAGGTTTAAAAATCTCATACGAAGTTCAATAAGGAAAGCACTCGCTAAAAGAAGCACAAGGGTTCAATTTCATTAAAATACCCTACATAAAAGTACCTGTATTTTAGTTAATTGGGCCCTTTTCATCTTGAATAGTTTCAATGGAGTGGTTCCACATAGTCGTATTTTAAGCGAAATCAACTTATTCAACACTCTTAACTATTTCATAACCAAAATATAAAATTGGGGTAATACTGAAAGTAGTAATAAGTTTAATAACTTTTCTGCTCGTTTTCCATTTTCAACTTTCAGGTTTGGATTCCCTGGCCTCAGCGGGCAGCATTATTTCCCATAGCCGTTTTTAGCCGTTATTTCCGTATATTTTAGGGTTTAGGGTTAAGTTTTTGGCTTAAAATTCAATATCAAATATTCAAAATCTTGCAAGGGCTAAGAACCTGTTGAAAAAAAATGCTCTATATGTAGGTTGGAATTAATTAATTACTACCTTTGCACCCCCAAAAAACAGGTGGGGATATTATTTATTGTACACAACTAACAGAAAATCAAGATAGTAAATGCCAACAATACAACAGTTAATTCGCAAAGGCAGAGCCAAGGTTGCTTATAAAAGCAAATCAGGTGCATTAGACAGGTGTCCTCAACGCAGGGGTGTTTGCATCCGCGTGTATACCACTACGCCTAAAAAGCCAAACTCCGCATTGCGTAAGGTCGCTAAGATACGTTTGACCAACAAGGAAGAAATTATTGCCTATGTACCCGGAGAAGGACATAACCTTCAGGAACACAGTATTGTATTGGTTCGCGGAGGCAGGGTAAAAGACCTTCCGGGAGTGCGTTACCACATCGTTCGTGGAACACTGGACACCGGTGGTGTTGATAACCGCAAACAAAGCCGCAGCAAGTATGGAACCAAGAGACCTAAAGCAGGTGCAGCCGCCGCAGCAAAAAAATAAGGAAAACGAAAAGTTAAAAATATAAACTGACAACTGTCCACTGAATACTGATAACTAAAAGACATGAGAAAAGGCAAAGCAAAAAAAAGAATATTATTGAACGACACCAGGTTCAATGACAAACAGGTTACCCGTTTTGTGAATAACCTGATGGAAAGTGGCAAAAAGAATACCGCTTACAACATCTTTTATGGCGCTATTGACAAGATTCAAGAAGTTACAAAAGAAGACGGACTTGCCATTTGGAGAAAGGCACTTGAGAATGTTTCTCCCGCAGTGGAAGTAAAAAGCCGTCGTGTTGGTGGTGCTAACTACCAGATTCCTTTGGAAGTTCGCCCTGACCGTAAAGTGGCGTTGGCAATGAAATGGCTGGTTGATTATTCACGCCTTCGCAAAGAAAAAACGATGATGGATAAATTAGCCGGCGAAATTATGGCCGCTGCTAAAGAAGAAGGTTCAGCATATAAAAAGAAAGAAGATACACACAGAATGGCAGAAGCTAACAAGGCTTTTGCTCACTTTAGATTCTAATTAATTATTAATACTGACTACTGATAACTGACCACTGACAACTAACTAATATGAGCGCGGATTTACATTATACAAGAAATATAGGCATCATGGCACACATTGACGCCGGTAAGACTACCACTACCGAGCGTATTCTGTTTTATGCAGGTGTAAACTATAAAATAGGAGAGGTGCATGATGGTTCTGCAACTATGGACTGGATGGTTCAAGAGCAGGAAAGAGGTATTACCATTACTTCTGCAGCTACCCGCGTATTTTGGGATTACAAAGGAGAAAAATACAAGATCAATATTATTGATACTCCCGGCCACGTGGATTTTACCGTTGAGGTAGAACGTTCACTCCGGGTATTAGATGGTGCTGTTGGCCTTTTCTGTGCTGTTGGAGGTGTTGAGCCTCAATCAGAAACGGTATGGCGTCAGGCTAATAAATATGGCGTTCCGCGTATAGCATTCGTAAATAAGATGGATAGGGCAGGAGCTGATTTCTTTAATGCCGTAAAGGAAATTAAGGATAAGCTCGGAGCTAATCCCGTTCCAATTCAAATACCTATTGGTTCAGAGGAACTATTTAAAGGGGTTATTGACCTCGTTAAGAATAAAGCAATTGTTTGGCTGGGCGATGATCTCGGAGCCAGTTGGGAATATTCAGAAATCCCTCCTGACCTGAAAGAATCTGCTGCCGAATGGAGAGCCAAGATGGTGGAAAGTGTTGCAGAATACGATGATAAGATGATGGAGAAGTTCTTTGAAGATCCAAACTCTATCTCCGAAGATGAAATTAATAATGTATTGCGCCAGGGTACTATAAATATGACAATTACCCCTGTGCTTTGTGGTTCTTCCTTTAAAAATAAAGGTGTTCAGCCTATGTTGAATGCAGTTATGGCCTACTTGCCAAGTCCTATGGATCTTCCTCCTGTAAAAGGTATAAATCCTGATACAGATGTTGAAGAAGAACGCTCTGCAGACCCTGCCGGTAAATTTGCCGGACTCGCATTTAAAATTACTACCGACCCGTTTGTAGGCCGTTTGGCATATTTCCGTGTTTATTCAGGCACACTTAAATCCGGTTCTTATGTATTAAATACACGTACCGGTGATAAAGAACGTATTTCCCGTATATTCCAAATGCATGCCAACAAGCAAATTCCTATTGATGAAATTATTGCAGGAGATATTGGTGCAGCTGTTGGATTTAAAAATATTCGTACCGGAGATACCCTTTGCGATGAGAAGTTCCCTATTACGTTAGAACAAATGACCTTTCCTGAACCCGTTATTTCAATTGCAGTTGAGCCTAAAACTCAGGCTGACCTGGAAAAAATGGGTGTTGCACTTGGTAAGCTATCTGAAGAAGATCCTACATTCCGTGTTCGGACAGATGAAGAATCAGGCCAAACTGTATTAAGCGGTATGGGTGAGCTTCACTTGGAAATCCTCTTAGACCGTATGAAACGCGAGTTTAAAGTAGAATGTAACCAAGGCGCTCCTCAGGTTGCTTATAAAGAAGCTATTACCAAGGAAGTTGAACATCGTGAACTCTATAAGAAACAATCCGGTGGACGTGGTAAGTATGCCGATATGACAGTGGTTATCGGCCCTGTTGATGAAGGCAAGCTTGGATTACAGTTTGAAAATGAAATTACAGGCGGTAATATTCCTCGCGAATTTATACCTGCAGTTGAAAAAGGATTTAAAGCGTCTATGTCAAATGGAGTATTGGCAGGCTTCCCTGTAGATAGTCTTAAAGTAAGCCTTATTGATGGCGGCTTCCACGCAGTTGACTCGGATGCATTATCATTTGAAATTTGTGCCCGTTCCGCATATCGTGAAGCAATGAGAAAGGCCCGTCCTATCATTCTTGAGCCAATAATGAACGTAGAAGTTGTTACCCCGGAAGATTATATGGGTGACATTGTAGGTGATTTGAACAAACGCCGCGGACAAATGCAGGGTATGGATCAACGCCATGGAGCAAGGGTTATTAAGGCCCAGGTTCCTCTTTCCGAAATGTTTGGTTACGTAACAACATTGCGTACCTTATCATCCGGAAGAGCAGCGAGTACCATGGAGTTTTCACACTATGCAGAAACCCCGAAGAACATATCAGAAGCAGTTATTGCCCAAGCACAAGGTAAAAAAGCATTAGCATAATCATACTTATATACACAAAATGAACCAAAAAATAAGAATAAAGCTCAAATCTTACGACCATAACCTGGTAGACAAGTCTGTTGAGAAAATCATCAAGACCATTCGTCAGACCGGAGCAGTTGTCAGCGGACCTATTCCACTTCCAACCGATAAGAAAATCTTTACCGTTTTGCGTTCACCCCACGTGAACAAAAAAGCGCGTGAACAGTTCCAGGTGTGTGCGTATAAACGAATGATGGACATATATATAAGCTCGTCGAAGACAATTGATGCTTTAATGAAGCTCGAGCTGCCAAGTGGCGTTGAAGTTGATATTAAATAACCTATAATATAATTAAAGAAATGTCAGGATTAATAGGTAGAAAAATTGGAATGACCCGCTTAGCAGATGAAGCAGGCAACTTTGTTGCATGCACCGTTATACAGGCAGGTCCTTGTGTAGTTACACAAGTCAAAACCACTGAAAAGGATGGCTACACAGCTATTCAATTAGGTTTTGAAGATGCAACGGATAAACATACTCCTAAAGCCGAACAAGGTCACTTTAAAAAGGCAGGCACTACCGGAAAAAAGAGGGTAATGGAATTCCGCCACTTTGAAAAAGAACTGAAAGCAGGAGAAATTGTGGATGTAACCCTATTTAACGAAGGAGACTTTGTTGACATAGCAGGAACTTCCAAAGGTGAAGGGTTTCAAGGGGTAGTAAAAAGATGGGGTTTTGGCGGGGTAGGTTCACGTACCCACGGCCAGCATGACCGTCAGCGTGCTCCCGGTTCTGCAGGTGCTTCTTCTTTCCCCTCACGTGTATGGCCTGGTAAAAAGCAAGCCGGAAGGACTGGAGGAGTTAGGGCAAAGGCACAAAACCTCAGTATTTTTAAAATTCTTCCTGAAAAGAATGTGCTGTTGGTAAAAGGTTCTATACCCGGATACAACGGTTCATATGTAGTTGTAGAAAAATAAGCTGTAAGCACGAAAGACAATAAAATATAAAACTAGAAAATGGAACTGAATATAATAAATACAAAAGGCAAGGAGACTGGCAAAAAAGCCAAGTTAAATGATGAGGTTTTTGCCATCACTCCTAACGACCATGCTATTTACCTTGATGTGAAGCAAATTCAGGCTAATGGCCGTCAGGGAACCCATAAGGTGAAAGAGCGTAACGAACACTCCGGAAGCACCAAAAAACTTAAAAGGCAAAAGGGTACAGGTGGTGCACGTTCTGGAAGTATTAAGAACCCAATGTATGGTAATGGCCGTGCACACGGGCCTCGTCCGCGTGACTACAGTTTTAAACTCAACATTAAGTTGAAGAGATTAGCCCGTAAATCAGCGCTTTCTCAAAAAGCATTAGATAAGAAGATCACCATTATTGAAGATTTTACTTTTGATGCCCCCAAGACAAAAAACTGTCTTGAGTTTCTTCAAAACATGACCTTTGATACACGGAAAGTATTGCTGGTATTGGGAAGTATTGATAAAAACATTATCCTTTCTTCCCGCAACCTGCAAGATTTTAAAGTAACACAAGCAACTGATCTCAATACTTTTGATATTCTTAATTGCACCCAACTTATCCTTTCCGAAAAGTCCATTCCAGTAATAGAAACCGTTTTAAGCGCACAATAAGCCATGAGTATAATAGTAAAACCGCTACTAACAGAGAAAATGACCAAACAAGGCGAGAAATTCAATCGCTATGGTTTTTATGTTGCTACCAAAGCCAACAAAATTGAAATAAAAGAAGCTGTTGAGAAGATGTACAACGTAACGGTAACCGGCATCCGCACCATGAATACCCCGGGCAAAGTGAAGAGCCGTATGAAACGCAGCGGTGTTCAAAGAGCAAGAGTAGGTAAATTCAAAAAAGCATTAGTAGAATTGAAACAAGGAGACGCAATAGATTTTTATAGCAATATTTAATAATAACAGGAAATGTCATTAAAGAAAACAAGACCACTTACACCGTCACAACGTTATCAGCTAACTGATAGCTTTGAAGATGTTACAGCGAGTAAGCCTGAAAAGAGCCTTCTTCGCCCGATGCGTAATAAAGGCGGACGTAACAACACCGGCAAAATGACCATGCGCTATATCGGCGGCGGTCACAAGCACAGATACAGGGAAATCGATTTCAAAAGAGATAAGCACAATATTCCTTGTGTTGTAAAAACTATCGAATACGATCCAATTCGTACAGCACGTATTGCACTATTGCATTACGCTGACGGTGAAAAGCGTTATATAATTGCTCCACACGGCTTAAAAGTTGGAAGCAAATTGTTATCAGGCAAAGGAGTAGTTCCGAATGTGGGTAATGCCCTTAAATTAGGCGAAATGCCACTCGGTACTACTGTTCACAATATTGAATTACGTCCGGGGCAAGGCGCTAAGTTAGCCCGCGCAGCAGGCACTTATGCCAATTTAAATGCCCGTGACGGAAACTATGTTATTTTAAAGATGCCTTCGGGTGAAACCCGCATGGTGCTTGCAGCATGTATGGCTACTGTTGGCTCTGTATCTAACCCTGACCATAGTTTGGAGGTACATGGCAAAGCAGGCCGCAGAAGGTGGTTAGGCCGCAGGCCTCGTAACCGTGGTGTATCCATGAACCCTGTAGATCACCCAATGGGTGGTGGAGAAGGAAAGGCTTCAGGAGGTCACCCACGCTCCAGAAGAGGTATCCCGGCTAAAGGTTACAAAACCCGCAACCCTAAGAAGAGCACTAGTAAGTACATTATTGAAAGAAGAAAGAAATAAAATAAAAAGTATATAGCATGGCACGTTCAATTAAAAAAGGACCTTTTATAGATTTCAAACTGGAAGAGAAAGTTACCGCGATGAATAAGGCAGGTAAGAAAGGTGTTATTAAAACCTGGTCTCGCCGCAGCACCATTACTCCGGAGTTTGTAGGTAATACATTTGCTGTTCATAACGGACACAAGTTTATCCCTATCTATTGCAGCGAAAACATGGTAGGCCACAAACTTGGTGAATTTGCACCAACCCGCACCTACAGAGGCCATGCAGGACACCGTAAAGCAGAAGCATCACCGGCAGCGTAACATAAAAGAATTTAACACAGAATAACCAATGGGCTCAAGAAAACAAAATACGGCAAACGCAAGAAAAGAAGCTTTGAAAACCACTTATGTGGCTAAGCTTAGCAATTGCCCCACATCTCCCCGCAAGATGAACCTTGTGGCTGAACTTATAAGAGGTGTAGATGTATACAAAGCATTGAACATCCTTCATTTCAGTCCTAAGCATGCTGCCAAGAAGATGGAAAAACTCCTTCGTTCTGCTATTGCCAATTTCGAAGCGAAATCGGGCGAAAGAGCTGAAGATGCAGGATTATTTGTAAGTGAAGTGAGAGTTGACGGAGCGCCAATTTTGAAACGCTTCCGCCCGGCTCCTCAAGGAAGGGCTTACCGTATCCGTAAA
>Ga0206873_1007_pt1 | contig 71310 bp, 45 predicted proteins | sample Alteio_BWOrgCont_11_FD_152631 | JGI IMG/M metagenome (GOLD analysis project Ga0206873, IMG submission 152631) | Enriched cells from forest soil in Barre Woods Harvard Forest LTER site, Petersham, Massachusetts, United States -... | ecosystem: Environmental > Terrestrial > Soil > Temperate forest >...
ACTGTTTTTGTTTCAGTTATTTCAAATTCAACAGGAGTAAAAGAGGTTACCCGGTGAGAACCATCACAAAACGGTTGGTTCTTACTTAATCCACATGCACACCACCAGTATTTTCCGGGTTTAAGTTCTACAGGGTAATTAGCCTTTTGGGCAATATGTGGTGTATCCATAAAATGATCGAATTTATTATTGGAGTGCAATATATGCCATTTATCTGGCATTATGATAAACCGCTACCACATCGTCGTCCTCTTCCATTTTTTCAATCATGGCTAGCAGGTCAGCTTCTTCAGCATCTGTTAAATGCTTAGTAGTGGTGGGGATATATGTTTTAGAACTTTCTTTTATTTCAATTTTCTTTTCTTCCAATGCTTTTTGCATGTGCCCGAATTCATTGAAAGGAGTTTGAATGATCAAGTCGTTGTGTTCATCATCCCAGGTAAATTCCTCTGCCCCAAAATCAATCAGTTCAAATTCTGTTTCTTCCCTGTTCAATCCTACGGAAGATATTTTAAATAGAGCTTTTCTTTCAAACATAAAACTTACTGAACCATTCGTACCCAAAGAACCCTCGGCCCGATCAAAATACATACGAATATTGGCTACGGTGCGGGTAGGATTATTAGAAGTGCATTCTACTAAAACCGGAACACCATGCGGAGCATACCCTTCATAAATTACCTCTTCATAATTGGCCATGTCCTTATCGGAGGCTCTTTTAATGGCCGCTTCCACATTGGTTTTAGGCATATTTACGGCCCGTGCATTTTGTATACACATCCGCAACCGCGGATTAGTATCAGGGTCAGGCCCTCCGGCTTTTACAGCAATTGCAATATCCCTGCCTATTTTTGTAAACTGTTTTGCCATCTTGGCAAAGCGGGCAAACATTACATATTTCCGCTTTTCAAATACGCGTCCCATTTCTTATATTGTATTATATGTTCAAAAATTAAATTCTTATTTACAGGTTTCATCAGGTAATCTTACGGTGCCTGCTGAATTCGATAAATAATTGCAAAAACAAAGATATACAGAATACCTCATTCAACAATTTATCCCACAAAAATAGCCTTCACTGCCTTGTTTCTTTGTCATTCAGGTATATCTGTTCTTTGAAAAGCCACATCCCCAAAAAAATGTACTTTTATGCTTTCAAAAGAAAGCTATGTACGAATATTTTCAGGGAAAGATAATAGAAAAGAACCCCGCTTATGTAGTACTGGATTGTAATGGCATAGGGTATATTTTAAATATTTCCATTAATACCTTTGATAAAATACCCGATTCGGGTGATTGCAAGTTATTTGCCCATCAGGCAATACGGGAAGATGCCCATGTTTTATATGGTTTTGCCGACCGGGACGAGCGTTTAATGTTCCGTGATTTGATAAGCGTTTCGGGCGTTGGTGCAGCCACAGCAAGAGTTATGCTATCCTCTATATCCCCTGCTGATATTCAAAACTGCATTATTAATGGAGACGTGGGCCGGCTTAAAGCAGTGAAAGGAATTGGAGAAAAAACAGCCCAGCGAATTATTGTCGACCTCAAAAACAAGGTTGGCAAGGAAAATTTTGGTTCCGCAGCCATATTACCGGGTACACACAATAATTTAAGAAGCGAGGCGTTAAATGCACTTGAAACACTTGGATTTGTTAGAAATGCAGCCGAAAAAGCCATAGATAAAATCATGCGAGAGGAAGAAAATTCCATTTCATTGGAAGAATTGGTGAAAAAGGTATTGAAAAATTTTTAATTTCGCCCCCTCTAATTTAAATAGTATTAACCACTTAACCCATTTTGATGCAACATCTTTCCTCCTATTGTTAAGTTTAGATTTTTGACCTCCAAAAAAAAATATATATTCCCTATTCTTGGAATATTGACTTTGCTCTGTTTTTCAGAAGCTAAGGCCAGTATATTTTCCAGGAATATTTTCGTTTATCACCTTGTTTGCAGGGCCGATAGCGATACTCTTCAAAACAACAACGAACTTCCTTACCCCTTCACCGACCAGTCAGGTGTAATGAATCCGCTTTATGCACCCAATGGGGGGCTTATGCTTTCCAATCCCTCCAATATTAAAACAACGGTGGAGTATAATACAACCAATGGGCAGTATGAGATCTTTCAAAAAATTGGGAATAATATGGACTACCGCCCTCCAACTGAAATGGATTCTGACCAGTATGAGGAATATATGTGGCGACAGTCTGAAAAAAAATATTTCCATCAAAAGGTCAATGCGCAAAGCCAGGCAGACCAGCAGCGAAAATCGCTTATCCCTCCTATAAAAATCGGAGGAAAGTTTTTTGAAGATGTATTTGGCGGGAATACGATAAATATCACCCCTTCGGGTTCTGCTGAGCTCACATTTGGATTTAACAACTCCAAAATGCTAAACCCTGCTTTACCTGTTGCACAACAAAGCCTTACCACTTTTAACTTTGATGAGAATATACAATTAAGCGTAACCGGGCAGATAGGAACCAAACTCAAACTCACCACTAACTACAATACCAAAGCAACATTTGATTTCCAAAATCAAATGAAACTGCAATACCAAGGGAAAGAAGATGATATCATTAAAGAAATTGATGCAGGTAATGTCACCTTCAACCTTCCCGGTACCCTTATTACAGGTAGCCAGAGTTTATTCGGTGCAAAAGTAAAACTGCAATTTGGAAGATTAACTTCTACCACCGTTTATGCCCAGGAAAAAGGAGATAAAAAAACCATTACCGTTCAGAATGGCTCACAAACGACCAATTTTAATATAAAGGCAGATCAATACATGGCAAATCAGCACTATTTTTTAGGCCAGTATTTCAGGGATCATTATGACACTGCTCTTGCAAACTTGCCGCTTATTACAGAAGGCATAACCATTACACGTGTTGAAGTTTGGGTTACTAATACTTCATCCGCCACACAAAATACCCGCTACATTCTTGCATTTAGCGATTTGGGAGAAAGCAAGCCACACTTCACCGAGAAAACCGGCGGCCCGGTAACCTTAGCCAGTGGATTGTCTCCAATTACCAAATATCCTCCATCCGATACGGTTAACTCCCTTGACCCTTTTGTTTTAGAAAGATCGGGTGGAGTTTCAACCCCTACCTCTGCCATAAACAGTTTACTAGCTAAAGGATTTCAGCAAGTAACTGATTACGAAAAGGTGGATCTAGCACGAATGCTGGGGCCCTCTGAATATACTCTTAATGCACGGTTAGGATATATCTCATTAAAACAACCGTTAAATTACAACCAAGTTTTGGCTGTAGCATACCAGTACACGCTGAATGGAAAGGTATATCAGGTAGGACAGTTTTCAACGGACGGAGTTCCAACGACGAATGAAATGGTTGTAAAAATGCTTAAAAGCACGAATGTAACCCCCGGCTTACCTATTTGGAACCTGATGATGAAAAATATTTATTCCCTAGGCTCTTACCAAATCAATCAGAAAAATTTCATGCTTAATGTTTGGTACAGTAACGCTGCCACCGGATACAGTGTTCCTTATCTTCCCGAAGGTAAACTGGAAGGCAAACAGCTTATAGGCGTATTGGGCTTGGATCAGTTAGACCAGGAAGGAGACCGTGTTCCGGATGGTATATTTGATTTTGCAAATGGAGTTACCATTGATGCCACCAATGGATATGTGATGTTCCCGAATGTTGAACCTTTTGGTTATTACCTCCGGATGAAAATGTTAGCCGCGGGCGATAATGCGGCTTTAGCTGCTAATTACTGCTTCCAGCCGCTATATGACTCTTTGCTTATCTCTGCCCAGCAAATACCTACCCTTGACCGGTTTTGGATTAAAGGTAGTTTCCAATCATCAGCAAGTTCCGATATAAACTTAGGGGCATCGAATATTCCCCAGGGATCTGTTACTGTAACTGCAGGCGGGCAAAAACTTACTGAAAACGTAGATTATACGGTGGATTATACATTGGGCAGGCTTAAAATAATTAACCAGGGCTTATTGAGTTCAGGTACGGCGATACAGGTTTCATTAGAAAATAATGCATTATTCAGCATAGAATCAAAAACATTTTTTGGGCAGCATTTCGATTACATGGTATCGAAAGATTTTAACCTGGGTGCAACCATCGTTAATTATACCGAACACCCCCTTACACAAATTGTGAGCATAGGCCAGGAACCGGTTTCCAACACCATGATCGGGTTAAACGGCGATTTTAAAAAGCCGGCGCCTTTCCTCACGGATATTATCGACAAACTTCCCATGATACACACCAAAGCCCCTTCTGAAATTACAGCCAGCTCTGAAGTAGCTGCTATGATTCCGGGACACCCTTCATTTATTGGAAGTACAGGTACCGCTTACATTGATGATTTCGAAGGCACAGAAAATTTTATTGATATTTCGCCGCCGGCGGCGTGGTCTTTAGCAAGTATCCCCGGAGGTCAATCGGCACAATTCCCTGAAGCCACTTATAATAATGATTTGCGAACCGGGATGAACCGTGCAAAAGTAGCATGGTATAATGTTGACCCCTTGTTCCAGCAAGAAACGAGTGGAGTTACACCTACAGGTGAAACAACAGCTGAAATGGCAGACGACCGTATCCGTATCGTTCTTCAAACGGAAATATTCCCAAATGAACAATCGGCTACCGGAACCCCAATTAACCTGCCGGTGCTAAACGTTGGTTTCTACCCGCAAATGAGAGGGCCTTATAATTACGACCCTCCGCTTGGTACCAATGTATCGAAAGGGATAGCAGATGCTTTAGGCGATTTGAATGATCCGCAATCACGTTGGGGAGGTATTATGCGCCCGATATCGGAAACAGATTTTGTAACAGACAATATCCAGTACATTGAATTTTGGATGATGAGCCCTTATAGCATTACACCAAGTAATACTAATCCGAATGCAACAGGAACTTTATATTTTGATTTAGGCTCCGTATCGGAAGATGTGCTGAAAGACGGGCAAAAAAGTTTTGAAAATGGCCTGCCTACTAATGCAACCGATGCAGAAAATCCAAGCAATACAAATAACCCATACACCATAACAGCATGGGGCAGGGTTCCCAGCAATCCTTCCTTAGTAAATGCCTTTGACAATGATAACACAACCCGGCCATTCCAGGATATTGGCTTGGATGGCTTGTCAGATGCAGATGAAAAGGTATTTTTCTCCAACTATGTAAATGCGGTAAATGCAAAATATGGCCCGGGTACTAGGGTAGACTCCGCTGCAAATGCTGATCCTTCATCAGATGATTACCATTATTACAGGGGCGATGATTATGACAGAATTAATTTAGGGGTTGTGCAGCGTTATATGCAGTATAATGGATTGGAAGGAAACTCCCCTACACAGGCACAATATGGCTCCTTAAATGCAGGGGGCTATCCAACGGACCAAACAACGCTGCCAAACACGGAAGACATAAACCAGGACAATACACTGGAGCAAGTGGAAGCCTACTATGAATATGCAGTACAGATAACGCCCAACGCAATTCAATCATCCAATGTAGGTTCTAATTATATTATCAGTGCCTATACGGCTTCTGTACAGGTGGCAGATGGTACCACACACTCAACCACCTGGTACCAGTTTAAAATACCCATTGATGATTATATCCGCAGAGTAGGCCCCATATCCGACTTTAATACGATACAGTATATACGAATGTATTTTAAAGGTTTTGACAAACCGGTGCTGCTGCGTTTTGCTAAACTCGAACTGGTGAGCGATGCCTGGCGTAAATATGCAGGCACCCTGCTTGCACCAGGCGATTATGTGCCGAATGAAGCATTTACTACCTTCAATGAATATGGGGTAAATTTGGAGGAAAACTCAAATACCACTCCTGTAAACTATGTTATTCCTCCCGGAATACAACGCCAGCTAAACCTGCAGTCGGCAAATCTGGTTCAATTGAACGAAGGCTCTCTTTCCCTGCAAGTATGCGACCTGCAGGATGGAGATGCAAGGGGAGTTACAAAAAATGTTCAACTGGATTTAAGAGCATATAAAACCCTGAATATGTTTGTTCATGCTGAATCGGGTGAATCCAGCCAACCCCTTAAAGATGGTGATGTTGCAGGATTCATACGTTTGGGAAGTGATTATACAGACAATTATTATGAATATTCAGTACCCCTTGCCATAACGCCTCCGGGTAACTACAATACCAATAATAATAACGATCAACTTGTCGTATGGCCCCTGGCAAATACCATGGATATTTCACTTTCAACTCTTGAAAATGCAAAACTGTCCAGAGATGCAGCAATGGAATCTAACAGCCATATAACGCTGCAAACTCCGTATACAGTTAAAGATGGCCTTAACAGTGTTACAGTAGTAGGTAACCCTACCATCAGCAACGTACAGGTGATGATGCTGGGCGTACGGAACCCAAAAAGAACTGCCCAAACCGCAGGCACCGATGACGGGAAACCCAAATGCGCCGAAGTATGGTTTGATGAACTCCGGATGACCGACTTCAATGAAAAAGGAGGCGTAGCAACCGTAGACAGGGCAACTGCTAAACTGGCTGACTTAGGAACACTTTCCTTAGCCGGTAATGCATCTACCCCCGGATTTGGAACGCTTGAATCAAACGTAGGAAACCTGAGCCGCGAAACAGATTTAGGGTGGTCCATATCAACTAATCTCGAAATGGGTAAATTTTTACCGCCTTCCTGGAATATAAGCGTACCTACTTATATGTCCTATTCGGACCAATGGATTTTACCTGAATATAACCCCTTAGACCCGGATATTCTTTTATCCAGTACATTAAACACCCTTAATAAACAGGGGCAGGATTCAATAAAAAGCATTGTCATAAGCAGAACAATTGCAAGGAGCTTGAATTTTACGAATGTCCATATTAACAAAGGAAAAAATGCTAAAAAATCGCATTTTTATGATATTACAAACTTTACTGCCTCCTATGCATACGTAGATAAATCAAGCCATGATGTAAACTATGTATTAAATTTTCAGAAGAGTTATAAAGGATCTTTAGGCTACAGCTACTCTTTCCATCCAAAACCAATACAACCACTTAAAAAAGTAGACTTCTTCAGAAAACGGAAATACCTCGCCTTACTAAGCGATTTTAATTTCTATCCGATGATTGATAAGTTTTCTGTGAATGCAAGCCTTGACCGCGAATATGCCGATTTCCAAATAAGGAACATTATTCCGGGCACCGGCGACCTTGAATTGCCTATTGATGTTAGCAAGGTATTTAATGTAACCCGGACATACAATCTTACCTATCCCATTACCAAATCACTTACAGTAGAGTATATGGCAACCAACGACTCCCGCATATTGGAACCCCAGGGGCTTCCTATTACTACGGCCCAACAGCGCGATACGGTAAGAAATGATTTTTTCACCCACCAGGTAAATACCGATTTCCATCAAACAGCAGGAATTAATTATTTGGTGCCACTCAAAGAAATCCCAGGCCTTGATTTCGTTACTCTTACGGCACATTATGCTTCCACCTATGAATGGGTCCATGCCCCTTTCGGATATGACAGTTTGGGGGCCACCATCTCAAACTCTAACACTGCCCAGTTAAACGGAACCTTTAACATGGCTACACTATACAATAAAGTTCCTTATCTGAAAGATATGTTGAAAGATCAGGATAAGCAGCAACGCCCGCAACAACCACTAGCCAAACCGGGCGGTAAAGACAATAGCCAACAACCGCCAACGTCTGATCAAGCTGACAACAGTGACGAAACCTACGATGGTATATATTACAGTGAAAAATATCTTACCTACCTGCTTACTTCACTAAAAACATTCAATATAACTTATTCAAATACCAGGGGAACGGTGCTGCCTGGGTATACAGGCTATTCAGCCATACTCGGAATGGAACCGGGTGCTAACTGGCAACCAGGGCCCGGCTTTGTTTTCGGAAGCCAGAGCGGACTAATTTCCATTAAGCAACACGGAGACGGACGTTTTATACAACAGATGGAGCAAGACAGCATGATTGCCCGGTTAACTAATGACTATAGCCCTGTTACATCGTCCAATACACAACAATACAGCATGCATGCCTCACTACTACCTCTTCCTGATTTAAAAATAGATTTAACAGCCAACCGTACATCCAGCACAAGCACCAGCTATTTCCTGCGCGATACACTTGGAAGTGACGACAGGTTTCACTATAGCGAGAATACATACAATCAAACTGGTAGTTTCAGTTGTTCTTACATATTTGTTAAAACCATATTTTCCAACGGAGGTTTTGGTAATACCGGACCCAATTCACCTTTTAGCAATTTTCAATCGGATGCCGTTATTATTTCTGCGAGACAGGCACAGCTTAATCCCAATGCAGGCGGAATTGTTCCATATAATCCACTTGCTCCGGCCCCTCTTGGCTATCATGAAGGATATAGTATATACTCGCAAGATGTAGCGATACCAGCATTCCTTGCTGCTTATTCGGGCCAAAGCCCTTACAAAGTTAATATTACAAGCCCCTTCCCAAACATTCCCTTGCCCAACTGGACAATTTCTTATAACATATACAAACCGGTTGCAAGCCTTTGGCCATGGGCTAAAAAGAATATCACGGCTATCACGTTAAGTAATGCATACAGTGGCACCTATAGTATTGGAGCTTTTAGTTATAACCCATTGTTTACTACCGATGCAAATGGATTTCCCAATGCCACTGATTTAAATGGAGATTTTATTGACAAACTGCAGATCCCCGCTGTTTCTTTTGCCGATCAGTTTTCGCCACTTGCAAAATTAGTGGTGCAATTCAAAAACGGAGTCTCTTCGAATTTTGAGATACGGGATACCAGGCAAGTAGCTCTCCAGATGAGTGATATTGAAATTACGGAAGTCTATGCTATGGAATATTTATTAGGCCTTGGATATAAAATTAAAGGAGTTACCCTTCCTTTTACTGTGGGAGGTAAAGCAATTAAAAATGACATTACACTTAAGGCTGACTTTTCACTTATTAACAATGAAAATATTATACGAAACGCCATAGACCAATCTAATCAAATTACAGGGGGCCAACAGATCATTTCCATTAAAACCCAGGCCGAATACAATATCACCACCCGCATAACCTTCCGTATATTTTTTGATAAAGTTATTAATAATCCATTTATCTCTTCTACCTTCCCTACCTCTACGATGGATGGCGGTATTGCTATCCGGTTCTCCTTATCGTGATAATTAGGAATTATTGCAGAATGCTGAGAGAAATCATTTCCTGCATCTAAATTATACGTAGTTTTGCCAACACAATTATTACCGCATTATGAACCTGACATTAAAGGTATGGAGGCAGCAAAATGCCAAAGACAAAGGAGCGTTTGTAACATATAATGTAACTGGAATATCTTCTGATATGTCATTCCTCGAAATGTTTGATGTATTAAATGAGGAACTAATAAGCAAAGGAGAAGAGCCCATTGCTTTTGACCATGATTGCCGGGAAGGCATTTGCGGAATGTGCAGCATGTATATTAACGGCAGGCCCCATGGCCCGCTGAAAGGCACAACAACCTGCCAACTCCACATGCGCCATTTTCATGACGGTGAAACAATTACTGTAGAACCATGGAGGGCAAAGCCTTTTCCCGTTATAAAAGACTTAGTGGTGGACAGATCAGGTTTTGACAGGATTATGCATGCAGGAGGATATGTTTCAGTAAGTACAGGAAATGCACCCGATGCAAATTCCATTCCCATACCAAAACACAATGCCGATGAAGCTTTTGATGCAGCAGCCTGCATAGGATGCGGGGCATGCGTTGCAGCATGCAAAAACGGTTCTGCCATGCTTTTTGTTTCAGCAAAAGTTGCCCAATTAAGCTTGCTTCCCCAAGGCAAACCGGAAAGAGAAAATAGGGCCATCAATATGATGCTTGCCATGGATGAAGAAGGGTTTGGGCATTGCACCAATACCAATGCATGCGAAGCAGAATGCCCTAAAAATATTTCTGTTGCCAATATTGCAACCCTTAACAGGGAGTATTTATTGGCCGCATTAAAGAAATAGAGCAAACACTTTTTACTTTCGCTCTATCATTACTACCGCGTGGGCGCAAACACCTTCCCGCCTGCCTACATAACCCATTTTTTCATTTGTAGTGGCTTTGACGGAAATATCCTCCATTGGGATTCCTATAATTGCTGAAAGCGCCTTTCTCATAGCACTTATATATGGTGCTATTTTAGGCTTTTCAAGTATAACAGTGGAATCAATATTTACAACCGAGTAGTTTTTTTCTTTTAAAAGATCGATCACTCTTTGCAATAATATTTTACTGTCAATATTTTTAAATTCATTCGAATTATCCGGAAAGTGTATACCAATATCGCCTAGGGCTGCTGCACCAAGCAAGGCATCGCAAATGGCATGTATAAGTACGTCGGCATCCGAATGCCCTAATGGCCCAAATGTGGAGGGAATGATAATTCCGCCTAAAATAAACGGCCTGCCTTCCTGCAGTGCATGAACGTCAAAACCATATCCAACGCGGAAATTCAAAGTGTGCTGAAACTATTAATTAGTTTCGGTATCAGCAGGTTCTTTATCTCCCTTCTTCGCTTTATCGAAGTTAAATCCGAGCGTTATCTGCAAGGTATTCTGTAGCGGGTTTTGCTGTGTGATGGGAACAAGGTAAGAAAGGTCAATATTCATTACTTTAAGCCTTAAGCCCACACCAAACGTGATAAACTGCCTTCCTCCTTTGGTAGGGTTCTCATAGAAGAATCCGGTACGTACGGCAAACTGATTATCATACCAATATTCAAACCCCGTTGAATAATTAATTTCATGAAATTCTTCCAGCCCACCTCCCGGCGCATCAGAGAAAGATTGTATAATACCTTGCGGAACGGATACATTGGGATTTTCTCCCGCCAAAATCACTTCCTGACCATTTTTTAATACAGGGCTGCCAGTAGTATCATTAAGCTCATATACAGGTGGGGTGGGAACAAGCAACTTGGTAAGGTCAAGCGCCCAGGTTATCTTATTGTATTCGTCAAGGTTCATCGTTATACTGGGACCAAGGCGAAGCTGTGTAGGCAAAAAATTGGTAACACCGCTTTGTCCTACATAGGCAATTTTTGGCCCGATATTTGAAATGCAAATTCCGGCAGAAACGTATGTCTTTTTACCTCCCCATTCCAAATCATTTGACTTGTAATAGGATGATATATCAACACCCAATGACCGGCCGGGTTGAGTATATTCTCCCGACACACTAACTCCACCGGTAAGATTGGAATAAATATACCTGGCCGCCATGCCAACGGAAAAATTGTCATTTAGCTTAAGCGCATAAGCTGCATCAAGAGAATATTCTTCCGGATTAAAAGTGCCGATGGTAGTACCCGAATTATCAGTAAATGTTATACTTCCTAAAGAAAAGTATCGCATGGCAAAAGATATAACACTCTGCTTATTCAACTTTTTATAGAAAGAAAGGTATCCGAGATTTATATCGGGCACCAACTGCCTTAGCCAGGGAGTATATGAAACGGAAAAACCCATATCGTTGTCAATAAATCCAAGCTTGGCAGGATTGGAAGCTATGGAATTGGCATCTGCATCGGTAGCTACAGCTGCATCACCCATTCCTCCGGCGCGGGAATCAGGGGTTATAATTAAAAATGGAACTGCAGTAGTTACTACATTAACATTTTGGGCAAGATTTTGCCCAAGTATATTGGCATTATTACTAACATTTTGGGCAATAGTTAAATTTCCGGCCAAAGGAATTAAAACCAAAGCCACAACAATTTTATGAGGGATACCAAGCTTCATCTGCATTAAACTAAAATTTAGTAACGCTTTAAATCATCAAATATTATGTTTATGTATTTATAATGGGGATGCAAATATAGAAAACCTTACAATATAACAAGCTTTTGATAGGTATCGGCAGTTGTTCCGGTGCTTGTTCTCACTTTTATGTGATATATATACACACCCTTTGCAATCCTGTCGCCATAGTCGTCTCTGCCATCCCAATCAATAGGTTCAGAATGGAAACTATCTGTTTTTACGGAAGTTAGTATATTTTTAACCAGTTTCCCTGAAACTGAAAACACTTGTATCTGCACATCCATTTGGTCGCATACCTCATTTATTTCAAAGAAAAACTGGGTATGTGTGGTAAAAGGGTCCGGATAGTTTAGCACATGTTGCAGTTGCAGGCTCGATTGAGGCTCTACATTAAATTCCGTAGTAGCTAAAGATGTATTATCATATACATTCCATACCCGCAATGAAAGGGTGTGTGTACCACTGCCTAATGAAGTGAATGGAAAGGTTATAGTTCCTTTTTGATAGCTGTTTAGCGAAGGTTGGTAGTAGTTCGTTAAATCGTACGTATTAGCCGTATTATTATCAAGTACAGCCGTAATATTATGGCCTATGGAGGTTCCTGATGTATTTACGCCATTGCTGTCAAAAACTATTCCATATAGTGTCGGGCTTTGATTAGTGAGTCCGCCATATACAAAGTTGCTATCATTCATATAGAGCCTGAGTTTGGGGCCAAGTCCATTATTATGTGCTTTAGGTGATGTGCCCCCTACCACAATATTTTCATAATTTCCCGTAGCGTCAGTTTTTCCATTTTCAGCATAGTAGCTAATTTTCCCGGCGCCGTAATAATAGAGAATATCTTTTGGCATCACGTATGTGAATGAAAACTTCCCGTTATTTACTGAAATTAAACCTTTATATAATTCACTGTTTTGTATCCCAAAGGTAATAGGTGTACTGGCACCATAACCGGTAGGCCCCGGATCAGCCGGACCAAGATTACCCAAAGTTGTTATACTATCTGATTTATCAAATATGGTAGGATATAATAAACCATTAAAGGATGTAATGACATTTCCCAAATTGTCTTCTACATCTCCTGAGACGGTAACTTTTGCCAGAGCCTTTAGTGTATCGTGGCTGGCAGTACTTACTGCAGTAGTACGAATATTATAGTTAGGATAATTGAGCCTTACCGCCGGGTCGCCAATCAAGGAAAATGTAATGTTATTGACGCTGGTTGCCGGAGCATATCCGTTTTCAGCCATTTCAAGAAGGTCGCCAATACGGGGCAAACTTCCATCAGGTAAAGGGCTGTACAATGAATCGATGAAATCTATATTAAGCTCAAAATTGGGAGTCGCAAAAACCGCTCTTGTAGCGCTTATCATACCAATTACTCCACCGCTTGGCAAATTAACAGATAATTGTCCTCCTGAAACCTGCCCCGGGTTATCCCATTCCCCAAAAGCACAAGAGCCGTTAAAGAAAAGTGGCATGGCGTTTAAATTACTCCATGAATTAATATCATTCACATCCAGAATCCTTTCAAACCCAAGACCGGTTGGCCCGCCGTGGCCTTCAAAATTATATAAAAGCAAGCCTTGATTCATCTGGTTATCTATGGCTACATTCACCGAAGGATACCTTGGCCCGCCGGGCGTTTGAACCATAGGATATGCATCGGGGTAAATTTTATTCACATTCAAATTTTTGTAATTTGCATCGACATGATTTGCCATCATTTCTGTGTAAATTTCAAACTGGTTATCACCCCCATCATGGGCTATGAAACAAATCGTATTTCTCCAATTACCCAGGGTATATTGATTTTGTGTATTACAACATGAGGTAGTAGTGGTGGCAGATTGCCCTGAAACAGTTTCATACGTCATTACTTTGTTAACGCAAGCCTGCGCCTCAGCTGTATTATCAACAGTAAACCGGCCCACAGCCATGTCAAGAATATAGTCACCATCGTCAGGTGCAGTAGTAACCGTGCTGTCTAATAAAACAAAATAATCATCGGTTACATAAGAGCCTCCGGCCGGATCAAATGAATCAGCAGACTCATAAGCAACTACGTAATTGGTATTACTTTGTGTGCGGTGTTTTGGATCATAAGACCCTCCCCCAAAAAGCAATAAATATTTGGGCATGGTAGCATAATTAGTTGCCCGGTCATAAAACATGCGCATAAAATCGCGGATGGCCGTAGGATCCTGTACACCGGAAGAAAATTCATTATATACCTGCTGAGTGGTAACAACCTCTACCTTTAAGCTGTCGTGATTTATATGAAAACTGGCCAACTGATCGGCCTGTGCCTTAAAAAGCGGATTGGTTACTATGAACATATCTGCCTGAGCCAATGCATGAAGATTTTGGTTTGGTACTTTACCAAAATAAACAGGAGTAAGAAATGAGGTACTGCTATTGGTAAAGGCTATGTATTGCTTAAGGGTAACGGAAGGTAATTCAAATGTATATACTCCTCCGGTTTTTGACAAAAAAGAAACGCTATCTACATTTTGCGGGTTGGTTATATCCCAAACCTGTATGGGAATATTGGAAGAGAGCGTGAAAAGCGAAGTATTTCCTGCGCCTACAGAATTAATGTCTCTAAATTCCATTTGGGTTTGGGTGCTCGGAAATGTTAAGTCTCTTCTTACATTTGTTTCTATATAGTAAAGCCAGGCAACTGCGCTTGGAGTTTGTTTTACAACAGTTACAGGGACACCGGAACTGCCTGATATAGGTGTATAGCTATAAACAAATGGGCCATCAATAGCATATGTATCATCAAATATACACGTAACACTTCCTATGGTATTAGTAACACCTGCAGTCCCTGAAGATACAGAATACGTACTGGATGCATTGCAATTGCGCCCAACTATTTCCGCATGCACATAAACAGGGCCCGAATTAGAAATATTTGCAAAAGGGAACAGAAAATTATATTGTGTTGTGGTCTCAAAAAACTCACCCATCCACTCATTTCCCGATTGAATAAGATTTACGGCATCCTGTTCATGAAAGGCATAATCATCAAAAGTGCTTACCGTATTTGTAGGAGGGGAAATCAATGAAGATTCTTTCACGATTCTTTTTCCGGGCCCCAGATCAATATTTAAAAAATAAAAAGTAGTGTCTGAATAAACATTTACAGTATGGTGAAAGTGCTTGTCAACTGTATCATACGCCCATGTATTTGGGCTTTGCCCGTAAAATAAAACATAATCATTTTTCTTGAACGAAGCATCTGTTTGCCCCTGCACATAAATGGCATTTTCTATCAGGTCATCGGCCCGGTATACGGCATTTGATTGGGGTAGCATAGCACCGCCATTTCCATAAATACGGATATTGGCCGGAACTAATGTCGCGGTATCAATCCCCGCCTTTACAAAAAAGGAAGCATTTAGCTTATATATACCATCTGCAGCAACCCCAATTTTAAACCAGGTGCCGGTATTCAATACTGAATTTGATGCGAAAGTTATGGCAGCACGTTTATTTGCCCTGCTAATTTCTTTACTTTGATGAAGGTCCAGTGTAAAAGAAACTAATTTTTCATAGGTGTTTGTTAATCCATTTTTTCGGAGTGGAATGAAAGAAATACCGGCATAAAATGCTTTACGGGCGCTTATCACTTTTACCTTTGCATTAACATCAGAAGGTATCCATTTTTTATTTGTATCTACTGCTTTTAGTTCTTCGGCAGTAAGTGCCTCATATTTAGCATTTAAAATAGAAACGGTAGCCTTGTTGGAGCCTTCATTTAATTTAATATTTTTGAAGAAAAGCGGAAGAAGATGGTTTTCACGTTTATATACGCCTCCTTTTAAGCTTAAGTACTTCATTTCCATTGAATTTTCATCGGCCTTATACGAGCTTGGTTTTCTCCAAACCAAGGTAACTTGCCCGTTGTTGGCAACTTTCTTATTCGGGTCATTAGCAGGGGTGGAAGAAGAAGGGCTCGAAGAAGCGGGTTTCACCGGTTCGGCAACGGTTTTAGCATTACCAGCAGACGAAGCAGGCTTTGAACTCTCTTGCTTAGTTTTTAGCTGAGCCGGGGCAGGAGTTGAAAGGAATAAAACCAACAGGAATGAAACGAGAAGCGGAAATTTCATGTTTAAAAAATAGAATTATGTATTCCTGTTGCAAAATAAGGTAATTTTTGGTTGATTGAAACTATTAACAGGGAACAAACTGAAAAGTTTTTAAATTATTGTATATACGTAAAAATACTTGATTTTGTAACCTTCCATTTGTTTTTTTCGTACATTTGTTCCCTTAATGCATATTAGTACCATGAGAAAAATACTACTTATTACTTCACTTTCTTTGGTGATGGCAGGAGGAATAACATATAATGCTACCGCACAGGACGCCCAGTTTTCGCAGTTCTATGCTAATCCATTGTATCTTAATCCGGCCTTTGCAGGCAGTGAAAGGTGCCCACGTATTTGTGTTAATTTTCGGGATCAATGGCCGGCTATACCAGGCAACTTTGTTACTTATAGCGCTTCTTTTGACCGTTATGTAGATGCATTAAACGGAGGAATTGGCATTTTGGCCGAGCAAGACAAAGCCGGTAATGGCACCCTTACCACTACTAATTTAAGTGCTATTTATGCTTATCAGCTGAATGTCAGTAGGGAATTTACGGTTAATGCTGGTTTTCAGGCAACTTATCATCAACTAAGTTTGGATGAAAGCAAGCTTAGCTTTGGAGATCAAATTGACCCGGTTAGAGGTTTTGTTTATACTACCGGTGAAACATTACTTCGCAACAGCGTTACAGACCCCGATTTTTCTGCCGGCATCTTAGGTTATGGCAGAAACGTATTTTTTGGTTTTTCAGCCGATCACCTTACCCAGCCTGATGAATCCTTCGTGCAAGGGGCAAGTGCACTGCCTTTAAAATACACAGGGCATGCAGGAGCTATTATTCCTATCAATACCCGTTCAACCCTTATAGAAGACCAGTTTAGCTTATCACCCAATATTCTTTATCAACAACAAGGCGATTTTAGGCAATTAGACTTGGGTTTTTACGCACTTAAAGGCTCCATTGTCGGTGGAGTTTGGTACAGAAGCGGCGATGCTGTAATATTATTAATCGGTATTGATAAAGGCAATTTTAAGTTTGGATATAGCTACGATATAACCATATCTAAATTAACACTTGCTACCGGAGGCGCTGATGAACTGTCATTGCAATTCCAACTTCAATGTCGTCCAAAAAGGCACACTTACAGGGTTGTTAACTGTCCTTCATTCTAAAATATACTCTTTAAAAACTCTTACTCTTATACTAACAAATCATGAATAAAAGCGCAAAAATCTTAGGAATAGCAGGTTTATGCATCTTGGGAGCCTGTGGTCAAGACAGGTCTCCTGTTACCGGCTGGAATTATAACGATCCTAAAAACGGAGGATTTGAAACAAATCCTTATGCAGGACAAGAAACCGGTCCGGGATTGGTTTTTATTGAAGGTGGTACCTTTACCATGGGCAGGATTCAGGATGATGTAATGGGTGACTGGAATAACGTTCCACGCCGTGTTACCGTTTCTTCCTTTTACATGGATGAGACCGAAGTAACCAATACAGATTACAGGGAATATTTATATTGGACATTCAGAGTATTCGGCCCTAACTACCCCCAAATTTATGTAAAAGCTTTACCTGATACCTTGGTTTGGAGAAGCAAACTCGCTTTTATGGATGATATGGTAAAATATTATTTCCGTCATCCTTCCTATCAAGATTATCCGGTAGTGGGTATAGATTGGTTGCAGGCAAGCGATTATTGCAAATGGCGTACTGACAGAGTAAATGAATTTATCCTTGTTAGGGAAGGTATTATTGACTGGAGCCCTTCTCCTTCCGATCAGGATTACTTTAACACAGAAGAATATCTTGCCGGAAAATGGCAAGGAAAAACTAAAGTTCCGCTTCCCGATTATAACCCTTCTAATAGTAGCAACGGAAATAATGCCGGAAGAAACGTAAAGATAGAAGATGGTATCTTTTTGCCTGACTACCGCCTTCCTACCGAAGCTGAATGGGAGTTTGCAGCATTGGGCTTAATTGGAAACACTCAAAATGAACTTGTTTCTCAACGCAGGATTTATCCTTGGAACGGACACGCAACCCGCAACCCTGATGAAAAATATATAGGACAAGAACTTGCCAACTTCAAGAAAGGTGCGGGTGACTATATGGGTGTTGCAGGAGCGTTAAATGATGCTGCCGATATAACCTCTCCTGTATTCTCATACTGGCCTAATGATTACGGCTTATATGGCATGGCCGGTAATGTGAGCGAATGGGTTATGGATGTTTACAGGCCTATGATGCCTTATGATGGTGATGATCTGAGATCTTTCAGAGGTAACCAATACAGTACTCAGGTTAAAGATCAGGATGGCATCGTAGTAAACCAAGACTCGGTTCAATACCAAGCTGTTACCGATCCTTCCGGTGCTATTGATAGCGACATTGTTAATATCCCCGGCCAGGTTAAATACAGGCCGGTTGATAACCAACATAAAGAAGATAACCTGGCATTCAGAAGAAACTATCATGAATCGGATCAAGTAAACTATCTGGATGGGGACCCTAATTCAAGCGAAGCCACCGAAAATTGGAACCAGGTTGGTACAGGTGCAGCTCAAAGCAAAACACTGATGTACGAAACCGGAACCACTACCCTCATTAGTGATGTAACCAGAGTATTTAAAGGCGGTTCATGGAAAGATGAAGCCTTTTGGATGAGTCCCGGTACAAGAAGGTATCTGGATGAACATCAGGCAACTGATTACATTGGATTCCGTTGTGCTATGTCAAGGCTTGGAAGCCCGGTAGGGGTTGCCAAATCTGGAGGACGGTACTAATAAACATATTTCAAGGAAAATCCCTGTCTAGCCTAAGGCAAGACGGGGATTTTTATTTATACTACGATATAATACTTTACTTTTGAGAAATAAATTCGTGCTGATGCTTCTTGATAAAATAAAATCACTTGCCGCTACAAATTTTGAAACTATACTAGGTTATCGCAGGCATATCCATGAAAATCCTGAACTATCCTACCAAGAAAACAATACTGCTGATTTTATTTCTTCCATACTTGAAAAACATGGCATTGCATATACTCGTATGGCAGGTACGGGTGTTATTGGTATTATTAAAGGAAAAAAAACAGGAAGAACAATTGCTCTTCGCGCCGATATGGATGCCCTTCCTATTGAAGAAAAAAACGAGGTTGCTTACAAATCTAAAAATAAAGGGGTGATGCATGCATGCGGGCACGATGTACATACCTCCTCTTTACTTGGAACAGCCATCATACTTAAAAACCTTTCCGATGAATGGAATGGGACCATTAAACTTATATTTCAGCCCGGAGAAGAAAAACTGCCCGGCGGAGCATCTATTCTTATAAAAGAAGGAGTACTGGAAAACCCTTCCCCTGAATCTATCCTTGCACAACACGTTTTCCCTTCTCTTGAAACTGGAAAAGTGGGTTTTGCAACGGGAAACTATATGGCTGCGTGTGATGAAATTTATCTCACCGTAAAAGGCAAAGGCGGACATGCCGCTCTGCCAAAATCTACCGTTAACCCACTTTTAATCACATCAGAGATATTACTAAAGCTCCAGGATACTTTTATGAAGGTGGCAAATGAAAAGTCTCCCCTCGTGCTTGCTTTCGGCAAAATGAATGCCAACGGGGCCACTAACATAATTCCCAATGAGGTGGTATTAGAAGGCACATTCCGTACTATGGATGAAACTATCCGCAGCCAAGGCCATAAAACCATTACTGAAATTATTTCCTCCACAGCAAAAGATTGGGGAGGCGATTATGACCTCCGAATAGAAAAAGGCTATCCTGTGCTTATCAATAATGAAGAACTAACGCAAAAAGCAAGAGCCGCTGCTGAATCCTATCTAGGTAAAGACAATGTAATTACGCTTGAACAGCGGATGACATCGGAAGACTTTGCCTATTACACCCGTTTAAAGCCCTGTTGCTTTTACAGGCTGGGCACAGGTAATATTTCCAAAGGCATCATATCAGGCCTGCATACCCCCACCTTTAATGTAGATGAAAGATCCATTGAAACAGGAATGGGGCTAATGGCATGGCTTGCTATCAGTGAACTGCAACAATAACATCTCATTATATCCTAAATAAAAAAGCACCCCGCAATTAAGTGGGATGCTTTTTTATTTCAACGATATCAGCCTATTGTACTTTGCTGATCTTTTGGTAGAATACTCCTGTTGAAGTAAGTACCTTTACAATATAGATACCGGGTGCGGTTTTGCTCATATCAAAGCTTGTAACAGCATTGTCCAAGCCTGAAGCATAGTTAGCAGAAATAACTGCTCTGCCCATCATGTCATATACATCCACACTTTGTACTGAACCGGTATATCCTTCTGTATTAAGATTGAAAGAACTGGTAACAGGGTTAGGATAAATCTTTATTCCTTCCACCACTGATATCTCGGTGATGCCAAGGTCAGCAGCTTGTTGGGACTTAAAGAAGGCATTATCCACTTTAAGGGTAGATCCTGTATCAGCCATAGGAGGATTGAATGAATTAGAAGATACAAATGTTACAATAACTGAATCCGGTATATTAGAAACACCAATATTAAAACCAAGCTTAGCAAGCGTATAAGTTGCCGCAGCTTTTAATTTCATTCCTGTATTCCCGATATTAACATCGTGATTCTTAAAAGTAAGCGCCATTTGTGCGGTGTCAGTAGCAACAGCAGGTGCATATTTATAATAAAACTCAAATGTATCGGTGGTTAAAGTGTAAGGATATCCACCCTGGCCAAAGTTTTGGATGCTTCCGGTAGAAAGAAAACCGGGTACAGTGCCGCCTCCACCGGGTGAAGGAGGTGTTGTTGTTATTTGGGCAGCATACGCTCCTGCATGGAAATCGGTTGTTTGGTAAGAACCGGGATACAGGCAATTCCAACCGGTAGGTTGGTATAAGGTATTTGATATCCAGTTTTCAAAGTCTCCGTTAAAACCGACAGGTTGTGTAACCGGACCGGTAAAGTTTACGCTGTCTAACGTAATTGTATTCCCCGGGTAGCAACCTTTGTTGTTATTATTATTAAATATTGCAGCTGCACTTGAAATTGCTGCGAAAATAACCGTATCAGGTGCCGAAACTAATGCCGGGCTCAATGTCTTTGTATAAAGCGTGTATGAACCTGCAGAAGTATAAATAGGAAACAAATAGCCCCCAATTACTGCACCACCTAATTTAAAAACCGCTATTGCTGCTACTGTATCACCGGCAATTACATTGCATGTATAATGAAATCTAATGCCTGTTGGTATTTGAGCACCTGTCCAACCGGTTGGTAAACCACCTTTTCCTTGAAGAGGATCGCCGCCATTGGTAACATAAGCAGGCAATGTATCTGCACCCACTTTTAGAGTTGTAAGCTGGAGAGCATAGCTTCCATGAAATGCAGAAGTTGACCTTACTGCGTTAACCCCGGCTAATCCTAAACTCTTTTGAATATCCTGGTCGTTGGAATTCAGGTAACCACCTAAGTCATTAAATACAACATTGCTCCAATTTTCAAAGCCTCCATTCGGAACGGCTTGGGCTGCAATAAAACCGGCAAATAATATTCCGGCACTTAAAGAAAGTAGTTTTTTCATTGTTTTTGTTTTATAAATTCATTTTAATGCTGCGAAAGTAGTAAAAACCATGGAGATAACGTGTGAATTTTTATAATGATATGAAAATGGTATCTTTTGGTACTCACAAAGGTATAACATGAAAAGCATTTTCTTAAAAAGCCAATGACTTATCCTCACACGTCATGCTGTCCGCCGGCCGGCGGACAGGGTGACTATTACATTGTGCACCGTTAGTAAGTCTCCCTAACACGAGGAGGTTTGAAGGGATATTTTTCCATTTTAAGCATCATTTTAACATTTCAAAATGAGACGTTTTTTCACGGATTACAAATCGTCTTTTTAAGGGTTAACGTATTGTATTTCTGTTTGTTGTAAATGAGAATTTGAAAAAGACAAAATTCTCATTTTGGGGGTCAATATAATAAATGAAAAAGTGGTTTTGGGAAAAGTCAATGACTTTTGCGTAGGATATACAAGCCCCAAACCCCTAAAGGGGCTTTGAATAATACTATTAAAGCCCCTAGAGGTTTAGGAGCGATAATAAAACGGCACAGAACGCCTGTCTCGCCTCAGGCGGGGGCATATTTTGTTGGGTCAATGACTCTTTCTTGAGCTACAACAATACCATCTCATTATAGCCTAAATAAAAAAGCATCCGCCGGTTGACGGATGCTTTTTTATTTCAAGATACAGCTTATTGTACCTTATTGATCTTTTGGTAAAACACTCCTGTTGAAGTATTCACCTTTACAATATATATACCGGGTGCAGTTTTGCACATATCAAAACTGGTGACATCCGTATTTAAACCTGAAGCATAGTTAACAGAAATAACTGCCCTGCCCATCATGTCATAAACATCAACACTTTGCACTGAACCGGTAAATCCTTCCGTATTTAAATTGAAAGAATTAGTAACCGGGTTAGGATAAATCTTTATACCTGTTAATTCTGACAAGCTAAGCACCGATAATGGGTTTGATTTGAACATTACATTGTCAACCTTAAGTACAGAACCCACATAAGACATAGGTGGATTAAACGTTTTAGATGATGAAAATGCAACAATTACGCTATCGGGGGTAGTAACCGATGAAAACCCAACTTTTTGTAAGGTATACGAAGCAGCCGGCTTTAATTCCATGGTATTTCCTCCAATGTTGTGTCCACCATTCTTAAGCTCAATATAGACCACTCCGCTGTCACCAGCTGTAGCAGGTGTATATTTATAATAAAATTCCAGGGTATCGTTTCTTTGTGTGTAGGGAAATCCACCCGCATTAGGAGCGGCATTATAAATTGGCCCGGTTGAAATAACACCTGCTTGCGGGCTGTTATTACCGGGAGGAATGTTTGTTGTAAGTTGCACTGCATAGCTTCCTGCATGAAAATCGGTTGTTTGAAAAACACCGGGATACGTAGCATACCAACTTGTAGGAATATAACCGGTATCTGCCGTCCAGTTTTCAAAATTACCATTAAATTTAGCCGGGTTGGAAACGCCCGCACCTGTGAACTTAACACTGTCAATTGTAAATGAAGTACCTGGCAGGCAACCCTTTGTATTATTATTATCATACACTGCAGGAACACTTGAAATAACTGCTAAAATAACTGTATCAGGAGTTTGAGCTAAGGCAGGGACAAAGGCATTTGAAAAAAGGGTGTATGTACCAACATTCCCGATAAAAGGAAACATATAAGTACCAATTATACTACCTGATCTCTTAAACACAACCATCACACCTGATGTATCATGAAGTTGTACACTGCACTGATAATAAAAGCTTATACCTGTGGGCGTTGCATTTGTACCACCCCATTGAATACCTCCTATTCCCTGTAAAGGGTTCTGGTAGGAATTAGTGACATAGCCGAATACTGTATCTGCTCCTATTTGTATAGTTTTCACTGTGAGTGCATAATTTCCAGACATGCCGGGCGTTGCCCTTATTGCAGTAACTCCCGCCACCCCAAAACCTCTGGCAATATTTTGGTCATTCGAGTTTTCATAATTATTCAAGTCATACCATGATATGTTGCTCCAATTTTCGAAGCCTCCGTTTGGGATAGCCTGGGCAGCAATAAAACCGGCAAAAAATATTCCGGCGCTTAAAGAAAGTAGTTTTTTCATTGTTTTTTGTTTTATTAATTAGTTTACGATTTCAATTAATGGTGCAAAAATAATAAATATGCCACAAATAAACAGGAGTTTTTTTATTTAATAAGGTTAACATTACCGGTATAAGAATGCAAATTATTCTTATTATCAGTCACATGTATCAGGTAAACATAGGTATCTTCCTGGGCAATGGCAGAGCCACCCCCCACTGTTCCATTCCAGCCTTTAGTTATATCGGTACTATGGAATAACTGCATTCCCCATCGGTCAAAAATGTACATTTCAAAGGTTTTTACATCATTCCCCTTTGCCATAAATGTTTCATTTAAGCCATCCCCGTTAGGCGAGAAAGCGCTCGGGATATAGATAGCAAAAATAGGGTCAATTACCACACAATTTGTAGTAGTATCCCGGCACCCGTGAATATTCATTATCTCTAATTTTACACAATAGGTACCGCTGTCACCATACGTATGTTCAGGCTCCTGTAGCGTACTGGTGTTGGAATCGCCGTTATCTCCAAAATTCCAACTTTGGTATGCTATGCCGTAGGCATCTTTTGATGTATTAGTAAACTGAATAACCGGTTGCAGCATGGTAGTCGGCTGGGGCGATGCCGTGAAGTTAGCTACCGGCTTGCTATAAACCGTTATCATCTTATCTATTTTAAGAGTGGCGCTGCAACCGCTGTCAGATGTAGTGGTAAGGGTAATGGTAAATACACCCGGCTTTGGATAACAATAAATAGGGTTTTCGCTGTTTGATGTGTCGCCGTTTCCAAAAGCCCATCCATATTGCGATATGCCACCACCGTTAATTGAACTCAAATTCCTGAATTGTATGCACATGGGGGCGCATCCCTGATTCGGATTAGATTCAAAGGAAGGCTTAGGAACGGGAAGAACCGTAACAGTTACATCTCTGGAAACAATGCCGCAAGCATTATTGCAGGAAACGGTATACGTTGTTGTTGTAGTAGGAGAAACTGTTATTGACTGACTGGTAGAACCGCCCGGCTGCCACTGGTATCCGGAACCCGATCCACTTGTTTGGCTTGCTGTTAAAGTAACCGTATTATTAGGACAGATACTAACATTGGGGCTAACCGTTAAAGAGGATAATTCTGAAATGTATACCGTAAAAGTAGCTATACCTGTGCAACCCTTTGCATTCGTTCCTGTAACAGTATAGGTAGTATTCACTAAAGGAGAAACCGTTAAAGGATTTGCAGTACTGGTAGTGTGCCCATCTGTCCAGCTATAGGTCACTCCGCCGGAAGCCGTTAATACCAAATTTTGTCCTGCGCATATAGAATCATTCGGAGCACTTATTGATATCGTGGGAGAAGGAAGAACAGCAACAATTACAGAATCCTTATTCTTGCAACCGTTTATATCTGTGCCCACAACAGTGTATATTGTAGTAGCAGAGGGTGAGGCCGTAGGATTTGAACAATTATAACAGCTTAATCCGGATCCGGCAGGGGTCCAGGCATACGTTCCACCGACACCTGCACCTGAAGCAGTAAGTGCGACCTGTCCACCCCCGCATATTGTATCGGGGTTTGGAGTTACGGTTATAGTTGGCAACCCGGTGCCTATAACATGTATGCAAAGAGAGTCGGAACAGCCATTATGATCTTTTACATCTACACAGTAAATACCTGCGCCAACAGGCCCGCTGCTAGATGATGTAGAACCATTGCTCCATTTGTAGGTATAGGGTGCAGTTCCTCCGACAACACTAGTAATGGAGGCGCTGCCCGGATTTGCACAGGTAGCAGACGTAGAATCAGCGGTAACAGTCAAACCGCCACCGGCACTAATTGTCACACTATCCTTATACGCGTTTTGAAAACATCCGGAAACAGTTACTGTATAAGTTCCTGCACATAAACCCGAAATCATCCGGTTTGTATTACCGTTACTCCATAAGTACGTAACAGTAGTGGTATCTGCAACGCCGCAAAGTTCAAGCGTAGCCTTGGCAGTAGCGTTACAATTGCTGCACCCTGCGTTGGTAGCGGCAATGGTTACAGAAGAAGTAGAAAGGGACGGAAAATCCAAATCGGCAAGAAATTTCATGCCACCTGCCAGTATGTCACTATTATTACCTTGAATTACAGCATATACAGAATCGGGAACATGAATTGCGGCTACCCAATGCAAGCTGGAGTCATATTGAATTACGGAATCCTTTACCCCTACAAAAATGTTTCCGCAATAGTCAACCGTAATCCCCGAATACCATTCTGCTGAACCGCCCGGTAAATTTTGAGAACTAATAAGCGCACCAGAACTGAGGTTTCTTTTATCTAAAACAGCGCCATCAGAAGTAGCAACAAAAGTTAATCCTGCAGCAATAGCATTATGGCCGGTTACCGGGTTGTTCCCTGTAACATAATTCGGGTTGGGATCATACCCCCAAACATATCCGCTGGCTACTGTAAAAAGATTAGTGAAAGCAGAATTAATACCTATAAACTGGTCGCTTGTTTCTGTAAGAAAATATATGTTGGTATTCGGCGCCCATCCCATAGCCCTTGTCTCATTACCATTTTGAACGATGGTAGTTCCTGTTAATGCTCCCGTTGCAGTATCCATAACAGCGATGGAGCCGTTATGCAAACCTATTCCCATGTATAATGTAGATAATGAACAATTAAAAGCCATCATCCAATATTCAGTAAATCCGGTAGTAATTGTCCACCTCACAGTACCTGAGGGAGTAAGTTTTACTATTTGACCGGTGCAGCAGCCGTCGGCGGTATATGTACATCCGGTACCATCGCAGGCAAAGCCGCCTTTCCATGCACTCCAAGGAGTGGTATATGACCATTGAAAAGCCCCTGCAGAATTATATTTTTGAACCTCCCAGGAACCGCCGGCATAATTTGCGCCTCCGCCCTGAACATAAATATTACCCACTAAATCTTTTCCAATATCAAATACATCATTAGCAACTGTACAATGGGGAACGATAACCCAAGGGTCGATTATTACTTCGGAAGCTGCATCGTACTTACCTAATTGAAACATTACCATATCCCCTTGTCTCTGAAAGGATGAACTTATAATGCTTGAAGGAGTTGACACGTAATGAGCCTGGGGTGCATACTCCAAAAGTTCTGTAGTGCCCAAGGTATGGCTGATGGAACCATCTTTCCCTATCTGTAATGAATTCTTATCTGAATAGTCCATCTTTATTTTACCTGCATCAGCACCGGGATGTAAAACAATAGAATATTCTATGCCTCCTTTTTCAGGGAAAGTGTAAACGATGTCTGTAAACGGATAAATATTTTTGTACGTTATTTTCTTGAATGCATTGGCTTTAATTGTACTTCCATTGGTTGGTCCGCTGTATGTAAAATAGGCGGTAATTTCGTCACCTGCTGCTATATCGGAAGAGGTGCTGGCTCCCTGCCAATTCATAGAAATGGTATGCACTACCGGTGGAGTATACTGCCATTCTTCCGGATGTTCATTTTCTTTATCCGGATCAGTGCTTTGAAAAGATTCTTCTATCTTGTAATAAAGGCCGTGAGCAGTAAAATATGCGTTTACATTTCCGATCTTGGCGAAATAAAGTATTTTTTCAGAAGAAGAAACCGCATTATTAAATTGCCCTTTGTTTTCTATAAAAACTTTATGTTCAAATGGATCTTTTACAGCCCATTTTACCTTTCCTCCTTTTATACTTTGGGAAGATATGCTTTGACTACAAAGAAAACCGGGTAAAAAGGCCACTACTAATAGCCAACTTATTTTAAGGCAATTCTTGGCTTTCATTATTTCAAATTTTAAGGTAGTAATTGGTATATATGCTGTTCAAAACGAATAGCAAATATAACAAAATTTGTATTCCCTTACAATTTTGAAATAAAGGCTCTTATTTAGAAGCCAATATGATTTTAGTGCCGGGTGAAAGCTTGCTGGTTTCAGCCAAATGGTTGAGCTTTTTAATGGTAGCGACCGGAACCCCCGTACTTTGTGAAATATGCCATAAGGTATCTCCTTTCTGCACTATATAATAATCTTTAGAGGCTGCTGCTGCCTTGCCCTTTTTTTTGCCGGTCTCATCTTTAAAGCCCCGGCGGTTTATATACACCATTAAATGTTGTCCGGGATGAACATTGGAACTTGCGAGTCCGTTCCATTCTCTCAATTCGCGTACGGTACAATGATAGCGGTTGGCTATGCTACTAAGGTGTTCCCCCCTCCTAACCCGGTGGTATTCCACCTGCGGCATATTTTCTTGCAACGCAAGCATTTGCTGGCTTGTAATAGTGTCTTTCTTGGCAAGGTCATAAATGGCTTTTTCATTGGTAACAAAGGTGCCTACCTTTGAAATAGGAAGGCATATGGTATAGCACCCTTCATCGGAATAAGGCACTACGCCTAACTTATAGCATGGATTTAAATAAGCAATCTCACTATAAGGCACATTAAGGTAGGTTGCAAGTTGTGAAAATGATAATTGGGCATGCACACAAACCGTATCAATGTCAAAAAAGGTGGCATTAGGTATCCCCGGATAAATATTATGCGAAGTAGCATAGTTCATTACATAACTTACTGCAATAAATGCGGGAACATATCCTTGTGTTTCTCTTGGCAAATAAGGGCGGATTTCCCAAAAACTCATTTTTCCTCCCGAACGGCGAATGGCTTTTGTAACTTCATTTGGCCCGCAGTTGTATGCAGCAAGAGCCAGTTGCCAGTCATTAAACATACCATGGAGGTAGCTGAGGTATTGACAAGCTGCAACAGTTGATTTATATGGATCATTGCGTTCGTCTACATACGAAGTAACTTGTAAATTATATAATTTACCGGTAGTGTACATAAACTGCCACAACCCACGTGCACCTGCCCTGGAACATGCAGTAGGGTTCATAGCTGATTCTACTACGGAAAGGTATTTTAATTCCAAAGGCATTTTATAACGATCCAGCACTTGTTCCATCATAGGGAAATACAGCTTTGAAAGGCCAAGCGCTCTGGAAGTCAATGTTCTTTTTCTTACGGCATACATTTCTATGTATTCTTTTACCACGTCATTATATACAAAGCCAAAAGGTGAATTTGCATCCATTTTTGCCATGCGGTCATTAAATACTTTATCGCTATACCAAGGAATGGAATCTGGGGCAAAATGATACGGTGACTTTATATAATCATACCCTTTTTCAAAAAAGGTAAGGTGTGCAAGGCTATCAAGGTTAGCCACAATAGGGTCATCAGCAAACAGGGCTTGATCCTTTTTAGTAAGGGTATCATTGGGCATAGCCATACTTCTCCCTACAATAAATACGGTGACGAGTACTACCAGGATATGAGCTTTCTTTATATGCATTTTACTGTATACGGGTAAATGAATACTATGTTCCAAGTTGGCAAAGTTACGAATAAGTATTTATATTGCAAAATATATAAGGCAATGATATTCACGCCTAAATGTTCATTAACTTTTCGGAGAAAGCCAGTAAGGCCATTTCGTCATACTTGCGGGACATAAGCTGTAAGCCAAAAGGCAAGCCGTTGGAGTGCTTTCCTACAGGCAAAGATATTGCAGGTAAACCGGTAATATTTGCTTGCACGGTAAAAATATCTTCCAGGTACATTTTCACCGGATCAAGGTCATTTTGCCCAAATGGAAAGGCAGTCCCGGGAGTAGATGGTAGTAATATAATATCGTGATTTTTTAATATTTCATTTGTTTTCTCAACGAATATTCTTCTCACTTTTTGGCCCCTTGCGTAATAGGCATCGTAATAACCTGTGCTTAATACAAAAGTACCCAGCATAATCCGCCTTTTTACTTCTTTGCCAAAACCTTTGGAGCGCGATTTTTTATATACTGCATCCGGATCTTTAGCCTCCGGGGCGCGGTATCCGTAATTTATCCCGCTATAGCGGGAAAGATTGGAAGAAGCCTCGGCGGTAGTTAACACGTAATAAGTAGGTACGGCATAATCAATAAACGGAAATGAAACCGCCTCCACTACATGCCCTTTTGCTTTCAGCAATGCTATTGTTTTTTCTAAGTAAGATTTTATTTCCGGGTCAAGTCCGTTATGTTCAATGCACTCTTTTATATAAGCTATGCGAAGTTTGCCCGTATCCGTTTTAGCAAAATTTTCAAAATAATTCGGCACTTCATGTTGAGAAACGGTGCTGTCGAACTCATCTTTTCCTGACATTATTTCCAGTAATAATGCCGCATCTTCTACATTATTGGTCAGTGGGCCTATCTGGTCGAATGAAGAGGCGTATGCCAATAATCCGTGACGGGATATCCTGCCGTAACTTGGTTTGAAACCAACAACACCGCAAAAAGATGCAGGTTGGCGTATAGAGCCTCCTGTATCGCTGCCTAAAGCTGCGGTGCAAAGACCGGCTGCCACTGCAACTGCCGAGCCTCCCGATGAACCACCGGGAACTCTGTTATTATCATGAGGATTAAGAACCTTTCCATAGGCTGATTTTTCATTCGAGCTGCCCATTGCAAATTCATCGCAATTACAACGGCCAATAATGATGGCATCTTCGGCAAGCAACCTTTCCACTACTGTGGAATGATAAAGCGAAACAAACCCTTCCAATATTTTTGAAGATGCGGATACATGATGGCCTTTGTAGCAAATATTATCCTTTAATGCAACTACCATTCCGGCAAGTCTTCCGGATTTTCCCTTCCTTATTTTTTCATCTATCTCTTGCGCACGCAGCAAAGCTTCCTCCGCAAATACCTCCAGAAAAGCATTGAGGTTTTTATTTTCTTCAATGCGTTTTAAATAGGAGGAAACCAAACTTTGGCAACTTAGTTTACCCGCAGTAATCTCTTTTTTTATTTCCCAAAATGACTTATTTACATGCATACACTACCTTAGCTTTTCGCACCGATTTTATCAATTGCTTTTGCCAATGTATGGTCTTTTTCTGTAACAATGTCGCCAGCACTATGGGTATAAAGCCATACCTCAAGTTCATTGTACGTATTTTTCCATTCCGGATGGTGATCCATTTTTTCAGCAATTAATGCAACATGTGTCATAAATGCAAACGTTTCTTTAAAGTCGGCAAATTTGAATTTTTTATAGAGCTTATTGTTTTCTTCTTTCCACATAGTTTTATTTTTTATGGAGCTAAGCGCTCAATTTTCCATTTATCTTTTTCAAATGTATAAAGAATCCTGTCATGAAGCCGGCTTGTTCTGCCCTGCCAGAATTCTATACGGGTCGGGATAATACAAAACCCGCCCCAAAATGGGGGACGTGCAATTTCTTCATTTTTATGTTCAGCAATAAAATCATGATGCTTTTTATCCAATTCACTCCTTCCGCGGATAACAGAACTTTGTGGTGAAACCCATGCACCCGCTTTACTACCCAAAGGCCTTATGTTAAAATACTCGTCCGATTCTGCTGCACTTACTTTCTGAACTTTTCCCTCCACCCTGACTTGCTTTTCTATAGATGACCAGAAAAAAGTCATGGCAGCAAAAGAATTTTCGAGCAATTCTTTTCCTTTGCGGCTATCGTAATTGGTATAAAAAACAAACCGTTCTTTATCTACTCCTTTAAGGAGCACCACCCTTGCGGAAGGCCTGGCATCTTTAGTGGCCGTAGAAAGCACAAAAGCATTGGCATCTTTAGGATGATATTTCATCGCTTCTTCAAACCATTTTTCAAATTGAACAAAAGGATTGGCTGCAACATCTGCTTCACTTAAAGGGTTATCCTCTGAATTATATTGTAATCCTAATATTTCCTTACTCAAATTACTCATGCACTATTATAAGGGATACAAAAGTAAGAAAGAAAGTGTCGATTACGTTTTAAATTTCCTAATCCTAATTATTTTGTAGTTTTAGCTCATTATAAAATTAAATTCATGAAAAAGAACATCTTCTTATCCTTGTTATTCTTTGCATTTGCGGGGTCACAATCATCCTCTGCCCAAAACCATGCAATCGCTCATCATGATAGTTTAGCTTCCGAAAAGAATGACAGTGTTCCTCCACCGGTTGTTACTCATCACCATATAACTATTGACGGAAAAACCATTAACTATACTGCTACCGCAGGGTACATGCCCTCGAAAGATAAAAATGAAGCTGTTAGGGCTAAAATATTTTATATCGCCTATACAGCCGATGGAGAGTCTGCCGAAAAGCGGCCTGTAACATTCGTATTTAATGGCGGCCCCGGATCTTCCTCCATTTGGCTTCACATGGGTGCCATTAGTCCTGTACGAGTACATTTTGCCGATGATAAAGGCGGTTCTCCTGCCCCACCCTTTACGTATGGCGATAATGAAAATTCATGGATTTCTTTCACCGACCTTGTTTTTATCGATCCGGTTTCTACCGGTTTTAGCCGCACCACCAAAGGCGTGGATCCATCCAAGTATCATGGCTATAGCGAAGACATTGCATCAGTTGGTGACTTTATACGCATGTATACCACCCGTAATGAACGTTGGGGGAGCCCAAAATTTTTAACGGGTGAAAGTTATGGAACCACTCGCGCATCGGGCCTCTCAGGCTATCTGCAAGATGCTTATGGCATGTATCTGAATGGAATAACGCTTGTTTCCTCCGTATTGAATTTTCAATACATTGAATTTGCCAAAGGTAATGACCTGCCCTACGCCCTTTACCTGCCGACATACGCCACAACCGCACAATACCACAAAAAACTTTCTTCCGACCTTGAAAACATGAGCATTGCCGACCTTGCCAAAAAAGCAAAGACTTTTGCATCGGGAACATATACTTATTTTTTAATGAAAGGCGATCAAGCCCCTGCTGACCTTACCAATAAAGTTATCGACTCTTTAAGCTATTTTACAGGACTATCCAAAAGCTATATTAAAAACTGTAACGAGCGTATTGAAGACGGCCGCTTTTTTAAAGAGCTTTTGAGAGATGAAAGCAAAACAATCGGGAGATATGATTCCCGTTATACGGGTGAAGATATGGATGATGATGGCGAAGCCCCCTCCTACGACCCAAGTTATTCTGCCGTTAGCGGATTATTCAACGGAGCCTTAAATGAATATATGCGCAAAGACTTAAATTATAAAAGTGACCTGCCTTATGAGGCACTTACCAATGTTTGGCCCTGGAGTTTTCCTGAAGGCAGCTACCTGGATGTTTCGGAAACGCTAAGAAGAGCTATGACACAAAATCCGGCATTGAAGGTGATGGTATGTTGCGGTTATTATGATTTGGCAACGCCTTTTTATAATGCTGAATATGCTGTGGACCACATGGGCCTTCGTAATGATATTAGAAATAACATTATACTTAACTACTACAATGCAGGGCACATGATGTATGTTACTAAGGACGACGATGCCAAGTTAAAAGCAGATGCCGTAAAATTCTATCAGGGTGCAATAAAATAAAACGGCACAAAACGCCCGCCCGGATGAATCCGTTCGGACGTGGCTTATTTTATTGTAGGAGTCCAAGCTAATCCAAATGTCAAATTACCCATGTAAAATAACTGGTTTGCTGTACCGGAAGCAGTATACGGTCCCGAGCTTCCAATTGCAGTAGCTGTAACCGAAAATTGCGGATTGGAATACATTAAATCGAAATTTACAATGAAGCCGATTTCATGCGTAATAGTAAACCGTAAGCAGACCCCAAAATCTAAACATAAAGCGGCGGACGAAGCAGCCTGTTGTGATGATGTGCCAATCATATTGCCGTAATCATATACACTTATACTAACTGCCGGAACATTAGCAAACATAACTCCCGCAAGGAGTCTAAAATCAATTGAAAAATTTTGATCCGGAAACATCTCGCAAAAGCCGAATAAAGCCGATTCGTATGAATAACTTCCAATTGAATTTACTGAAAAAGTAAGATTGGGGTTGCCAGTAGCATTATAAATAATACTTTGTGCAGTTGAAAGGAATCCAGCTTGATTAATAGAATTGAACCCATAATCTAATTTATATGCAATTCCGAAATTTGAGTGCTCAAAGGGATGTTCCCCGCTTAATGAAAGATTTATCCCTGTGTTTGCAAAACCCGAATCTTTATAGTTCCCAAATGGGAACGAGGGACCTATGCTAAAGGCGACATAACCTTTTGGTTTATATAAGGGCTCCGGTTTACCAGAATTAGCAGGGGCCTGAGATACTATTTCTTTCGATTCCCGAAATGATTTTGAGTAGTACTGCACACTGCTCAAATCCACAGAATAATAATCACCATCCTCATAGTAATTGATTTTATCTGCTGTAATGTTTTTTATTTTACAAATAACCGGTTTAGGATAGTCTTTGAAAATAATCGTGTCTTGTGCATTTGAAAAGCTGAGAGATAAAAAAATCACCAGAGGAACTAAAATAATTTTTTTCATGTTTCTACATTTGTAAAAACAAATATACATTAAAATGGCAAACATGGTGGTTACGAATTATATGCCGCCTAAAAAGATGTAAAAACTAGATAGCAGAGAACCTATATCAATATTGAATGGGTTTATTCCCAAAAATGTTAAATAATTGTTAATAAACACAATTAATGCAACATGTTAATAAAATATATTATTTATGTGTTCAATATTTTTTTACCTTCGCGCCGATTTTAATCAGATATAGACCTGTTATTTATATCAAATTTTATTATAAAAAATGAAAATTCCATTTATAGGAATGCTATTATTCCTATGCCCACTTATTGGTTGGGCTCAAACTAATACAGCCACTGCATCAGGTGCTTGGGAATCAGGCAGTAATTGGTCGCTGGGTCACGCCCCACTGGCTACTGAAAATGCAATAGTCCCTTCTCCATATACTATGACTGTTAATGCAACTGACTCATGCCTTAGCTTAACAATTAACAGCGGGGGAACTGTTACCATAAATGGTGCTGAAAATATAAGCATTGGAGGAAATTTTAGCAATTCAGGCACATTTACCTCTAACGATCCCGGTTCTTCTGTTACTTTTGATGCATCTGGCAATTCTGTAGTTTCGGGTGCAGGAGCATACACCATAGGGGGTACTATCGTTTTGGATATGGGTGCAATAACAACAAGCCTCGATGTCCAATCTTCTAATTTTTCTAATGCCTTAACCGGCTCGTTTACCCTTACCCAAGGTACTTTTATAATGGATAATTCGGGTACTATTGCCGATTGCTATACAAATACAATCTCACAGCTAATTATACCAAACACCGTAGTAATACAAGCAAACCAAGGCACTATGTACTTAGGTAAAAACGCTACCCAGGGTAATGTTCTTTTAGAAGGTGAATTATATATGAACGGAGGCAGTGTTTATGTTGCAGCCGGGCAAGGTTACGATGCTGGTATTGATTTTCAATACAAGGTTGTTGGAGGAATTTCGCCCATATTAAAGATAGCAAGCGGAAACCTTTATGTTTTTGCGGGTTTTAATGCTAACTCAGGTTCCGACTATATTAATTATAACATGAGCGGTGGCACTTTATTTATTGCATACAGTATAAGCAATACCAATGGAGGCTGGTCATACGGACATACTTTTCAATTACAAGATGTTTTGGGAGGTCAAACCGTAATGACCGGTGGAACAATCATTTTGCAAGATGCATGCGATTCTTATTGTTTTGATTTAGACATGGGTGGTGCCAATGTTGCAGCAACCCTCTATTCCGTTACAGGCGGAACGATTCAATTAGGGTATACTAATACACAAGGAGCCGGCACTTGGTTTGGAATTGAACCGGAAGCCACCACCAATTACCCAAATCTTGATTTTGAATCAGGCATATCAAAAGTTACTTCGCCATGGACTGCGGCCGACATTAATTTCATATCCATGCATATAAACCCCAGCATGACATTTGACTGTACACAGTTTAATAACAATGTTTCATTTACAGGAAGCAACGGATTATATGCCCTGGATGTTCAGGGAACATTAAATACCGGCACCGGCACATTTTCCTTCAATGGAAGTGTACCTCAAATAATATCGGGAACTGCTCCAATAACATTAACCAATGTAGTAATTAACAATAGTAGTACAGGAGCATTTTTGAGAACCCCTATGAATATTGTAAATAACTTAGCACTTACCAACGGACTTTTAAATACCACCTCAACTAATTTAGTTACCATTATGGCTGGTGGCGGTACTTCAGGCGGATCCACAACTTCTTATGTTAACGGATACATGGCAAAAACAGGCAACACTGCGTTTACCTTTCCAATTGGCGGCAGCGGAAGATTTATGCCCTTAGGTATAAGTGCACCGGCTACAGCAACCAATACCATAACTACCAATTACACTTATGCTTTACCTGTTAATCCTACTTCATATAGTGCACCTCTTACTAATGTAAGCACATTGGAATATTGGACCATGAGTGAAACAGTGTTAACTGATGCAGTTAGTGTTACCCTTAATTGGCAACATGGGCCTGCCAGCGGAATATTAAACTATAACAATACATTAATGGTGTCTGATTATAGCGGAGGAATATGGAATAACCTTGGACAAGGCGCAATAGCCGGAACATTTCCCGGAGCAGGGAGCGTTACCGCCAACAATACCATTACTAATTTTAACAGCCTGCCCGTTACTTTCGGTTCTACTGCTTTTAACATCAACCCATTACCAATTACCTTAACTTCTTTTACTGCTACTTATACAAACGAAAGTAATTCGGTGCTGACAAGCTGGACGGTAGCAACACAACTGAACAATAAGGAATTCATTGTAGAAAAAACCCTTGACGGAATCAATTACACTCAAGTGGCAACAGTTGCGGGTGCAGGAACTACTCCTTTTACATTATCATATTCTGCTGTTGACCCGAATCCAACTCCCGGAGTTTCTTATTACCGGTTAAAACAAATTGATATGGATGGAACTCCAACCGCATTTTCTCCGGTAGAAATTTTTATTCAAGACCAGCAAACTAACAGCACTTTACTTAATTTGTATCCCGATCCGGTCACTACCACTGCAAACCTGGACTATACTGCTACTGATGGGGGTACACTGGCTATTGATATAATAGATATTTCTGGAAGAACCATACGCTCTTTTGAGTTCAGTAATGTTCAATCGGGTGAGAATAATTTTACGCTGAATGCTTCCGGTTTAAGTCGCGGTGTTTATTTTCTGCGTGTAACCGAATCGCAGAAAGTATCGAAGCTGAAGTTTATAAAATTATAAAAGGGTATTTTAATCCGCCTGACGGCGGAAAAAAATCGGGTTTTTCATTACGCTTAAAAATTTATCAGGCCGCGAAATTCCTTACTTTGGGCTCATATTGTTTCAGTAACTCCGGCCCACTCCCCTGAAAACCGATATAGCTTTTACAAATATCAGCAATGGCTTTTGCAGAGTACCCCTCATTCTGAATCGGGGTAAGCTTTTTAAGGTCCTCCACATTAAAGTATGAATGGACTTTTTTGCCAAGCACAATTCCGGCATAAACAACCGTTGAGTATTGCGTAATCAACTCATCGCAGTTGGCAATCATATGGTTTGTGTTTCCACGCGTAAAAACAAGGGTGTTTTTTGGGGCATATTTCTCAATTTCCTTAATGGCACGATCAGCCTTTTCATTAGGATGAAGTTTGAATAGTATTCTCCTGCCACCGGCTATTTTTACGACTTCGGAAATAAACTTTTTCCTGTTATCATTGCCAAATACCTCCCGTATATCGGAAGTAGCTGCAAGCACATAATTTTTATAAGGGAAGTCATTTTGAACAAATGAATGTATATTGTCGTAATTCGGAATACCGGTTACAATTATTTTAGAAGAATCGGTACCAAGGCTCGCAAAACGCTCTTTATATCCTTGGGAAGCAACACAGTAGATATCGCAAATATTTGCGGAGCCGTTCAAAGCTGTATTCATTGCAAGATAACTGGGCAGATCATGTTGCTTAACAATTTTTGACCAATTTGTCACCTGATCTGTCATTCCTTCCTGCACCCATATTGTCTTTAATTTTCTTAAGCCCTTAGGAACAAGCATATCGGTGCAAAGAACTGCCAAATCATAGGTGTTATTATATACGGAAAGCGCATAATCATTTTTCAAATTATTCTTGATAAGATATTCGTCTGCTTTTTTCTTGCATTCTCCAGCGAAAATAGTCTTATCGAGTAATCCACTTTTAACAGCAGTACGAACTATCGGATTGGTATCAAAAACCTGGCTAAAGTAACAATCAAAGTCAACCTCCAGATGCGTTGCAATTTGATGCATTTGAGTAGTCTGATTGGGAGAACCAATTATAAAAAGTATCTTCTTTTTCAACATATAAAGGATATCGTTGTTTAAATAATTCTTATCTCACCCTTAAGAATATGTGACGCAGTAATAAAAAATATACTTTAAGATAATATTAATGCAGCTGAAACTATTGCGGCTAAGGGCCACTATAGGCATAATAAAAAATATCTATTTTGGTATATTAAACTTTCGCACTTTAGAAGCATCATACCACATATTAATCAAATGAAAAGAAATTACTTAAAATATATTGTATTGCCGATTGTTTTAATCAGCATGGAAATCTTTACACAGGCTCAAATTATAGATCTCAATTCTTTCAGCGGCACGGCAAATCCAAATGGGGAGTTAGTATTGTGTGGAAATAAACTATACGGAATGTCGTATGAAGGAGGTACATTTAATGACGGCACTATATACTTTATAGATACAAATGGAAGCAATTATAATGTTCTATTTAATTTCAATGGTACAAATGGCAAAAATCCCCAAAAGGGATTAACCTTTTACCAGGGCAAATTGTATGGAATGACTTTTGAAGGAGGGACAGGATATGGCAATATATTTTCTATTGATACCAATGGAAATAATTTTACGAATCTTTTTAATTTTAACCAGACAGATGGTGGAGATCCAATCGGCAACCTTACGCCATGCGGGAAAAAGTTATTTGGCATGGCACTGGGAGGAGGAAGTAACGAAGGGGTTCTTTTTTCTATTGATACCGATGGGACCAATTTTAATGATATAATTACATTTAACGGCCCTAATGGTGAACTACCCTATGGATCGCTTATCCTTTCAGGCAGTAAATTATTTGGAATGACCTCTGAGGGTGGGGTAGGCATTTTTTATGGTGTACTATTTTCCATGGATACCACCGGAAACAATTACAAGGTTTTATATAATTTTAATGGTGTTGATGGTGAACGCCCGTCAGCTGATTTAACAATCTCGGGAAATAAACTCTATGGAACAGCATTTCAAGGCGGAGCAAGCGACTCAGGAGTTTTATTTTCAATAGATACCAATGGAAACAATTATAAAGTGATGATTAATTGCAACGATACCAATGGTTTTTTTCCGGAAGGCGATTTAGTTCTTTCAGGTAATAAACTTTACGGCATGACACCTTCGGGAATAGGAACAAATGGGAAAGGAAATATATTTTCAATAGATACCAATGGAAACAATTTTACCCAATTGTTTTACTTTAATGGCGCCAATGGCGAATATCCGGATGGTACATTACTTCAATCAGGGAACTATTACTACGGAACGACTTATAATGGAGGATTAGATAACGATGGTGTTGTTTTTGAATTTCATTTTATAGGTATTTCAGCCAATGTATCTGCCAATGCGGGCTGTTATGGAGGAAATAACGGTAGCGCATCAGTAAACCCTTCGGGTGGAACTAGTCCCTATACATATTTATGGATGCCCGGCGGATTAACTAATTCAACAGCAAGCGGTCTAACGGCAGGAACATATACAGTTACTATCACCGATAATTCCGGCTCAACAGCTTCCGTTTCGGTAATTATAACCCAACCCACAGGTATGACTATTACTACAGACTCCGTGAATGTAACTTCGGGTTGTAATGGTAAAGCTTCCGTAACAGTTATGAGTGGCGGTAAAGCGCCATACACATACAGCTGGAGCCCCGCAGGAGGAACATCAGATACTATAAACGGGAAATGTGCAGGTGACTATTGCTGTACCATCACCGACAACAATGGCTGCTCACAAACAGCGTGTGTTAAGATTTTATATTATGTAGGAATAGATAATGTTTCACCCGGTTCAGAACAAGTAACTATCTACCCCAACCCTTCCTCCGGCATTTTCACAATTCAGTCATCCGTTATCAGTAGTCAGTCTTTAATTGAAATTTATAATGTGCTTGGAGAAAAAGTGTATTCTCAATTCAATATTCAACAGTCAACATTTAACATTAATTTATCTTCTCAACCCGACGGAGTTTATCTCTACCGGGCCATAAATGGAGATGGTGTATTACTGGGACAAGGAAAATTGATTATTAGCAGGTAGAGATATGCTCTCCCAAAATCCTTAATTACGCAAGCATCGGCTAACCGTTTAAAACAGGCATTGCAAATAATAAATAATTTATTGGTGACAATAAGCCTGGAATTCCATCTTTTGGCCCATCTTCCAAAGTAAGTTCATTAATAACGATGCGATGATTGCTTCTTTTTCGGCCTCTTTATTCTCCATTACCATTATACCAGGTTCTGAGGCTAACAACTTGGGCTATAATTTGACACTTTTGTTGGCGGAGAGAGAGGGATTCGAACCCCCGGAACCCGTAAAGGTTCAACGGTTTTCAAGACCGCCGCATTAGACCGCTCTGCCATCTCTCCAAAAAGACGGGGCAAAGATATAGCTTACACCTTTGCCCCGCTTAAACTACTTAGTTTCTTTTACCAAATAACTGCTCTTGATGCGCTGTCTCTGTACATTCCATCGCCTTGTTTTACGTTAAAGGCTTCGTAAAACTCCTTCATATCCGATGGAGGGCCTTGAGCTCTGAACATATTAGGTGAGTGCGGATCCGTTTGCACTTGCAGTTTAATTTTTTGCGGACGGTTATTGCCTCTCCATACTTGTGCCCATGAAATAAATAACCTTTGTTCCGGTGTAAATCCGTCTTTTATAGGCTCGGGATGTTTTTTCATTTCATTTTGCAGTGCATAGTAAGCAATTGTAAGTCCACCTAAATCGGCTGTATTTTCACCGATAGTAAGTTTACCCTGAACGTGAACTGAATCTACTACATAGTTGTCAAACTGATTAATAAGAACACCCAGGCGTGCATGGTAATTTGCAGAATCCTTAGCGGTCCACCATTTGTGCATATTGCCATTGGCATCGTATTCAGAACCTTGGTCATCAAAACCATGGGTCATTTCATGGCCAATTACACCGCCCATTCCTCCATAGTTCATGGCAACATCCCTGTTCGGATCAAAGAACGGCATTTGCATAATGGCTGCAGGAAACACTATTTCATTGGCAGTAGGATTATAGTAAGCATTTACAGTTTGTGGTGACATACCCCATTCTGTTTTGTCAACAGGCTTACCGTATTTACTGATATTGTATTTGGTTTCAAATTCATTTACCCTGAACGAATTAAGCACCCATGCATCTTTCTTTATTTCCAGGCTAGTGTAATCTCTCCATTTATCAGGATAGCACAACTTAAGGGTTACTTTATCTAATTTAGCCATAGCCGAACGGCGGGTAGCTGTATCCATCCATGAAGCATTATTCAAACGCTCTCTATAAGCGGCAATTATATTATGAACCATGTCATATACTTTTTGCTTAGCTTCAGGGCTAAAGTAGGTTTTAACATACAGTTGTCCAAGCAGTTCGCCCATAGATCCGCTGGTTGCATCCACAGCTCTTTTCCATAATGGCCTCATAACTCGCGCGCCGGAAAGCACTTTGCCATAAAAATCGAAATTGATTCCTGCAATAGTGTCTCCAAGCATTCTGGCAGTACTTGCAAGAAGGTGGAATTTCATATATGTTTTCCAGTCATCCAATGATACGGCTTTGGTTACTGAATCTAAGGTCACAAAGAAATGGGGTTGAGTTACAATAACAGTGTCAACTCCTCCTTTTAAACCAAATGAATCCATGCATGTCTTCAAGTCAACCGAGCCTGCCATTTTAACAAAATTGGCATAGGGCATTTTATTGTATACGGCGTGTACGTCCCTTTCTTCAATAGGAGACATGGAACCCTTTGCAAGTTGGGTTTCAATATCCAGAATTTTTTGGGCATCTTTTTTAGACTGGTCAGCATTTTCATGCATTTGCATAAACATCTGTGCAGCAAATTCTAAAAATTTATCTCTTACGGGTGCAAAATTTGGATCGAGGTAATAGTTTTTATTCGGTAATGATAACCCGCCTTGACCAAATTTGCAAGCTTCTTTATCGCTCAGTTTATCATCCGGTTCAATTCCCATTCCAAAGAACACATTCACGCCCATATTCTGTAATCGGGCTGCTTCACCCCATAACGTGGTGGAATTATTAACAGCGGCAATTTTTGCAAACTCACCTTCCAGTGGGCTTATGCCGGCTTTATTCATTCCTATAGAATCGGTGGCGCAGCTAAAATAGTCGCCTAACTTTTGTTCCATACTGCCCGGTTGTCCTTGTTGTGATGCAACCTGCGTTAATAAATGACGTAAACGGCCTGTTGTAGAATCTCTTAAAATAAGGAAACTTCCCCAAGAGCTTTCAGAAGCAGGAATAGGATTATTTTTTAACCAGTTTCCATTTACATATTCGTAAAAGTCCTGTTGTGGCTTAACTGTAGTATCAAAATTAGCTTTGTTAATACCTGTAGGTAAATTATCCGGCTGTGTGCAGGAAGGAATGGTAAGTGCAATAACCAAGCCCATGCTGGTTATGGAACTATAAAAAAATAGTTTTTTCATAATGGTTTTAGAATGGTTTAAAATTACGGAGTGGCAAAGATAAAAAAATATAGAATATATAGCATTACTTGGATTTTTTACAATTTTTCGATTGATTACCAGATAACTGCCCTTGAATTACTGTCTCTATACATGGCATCGCCCGGTTTAACATTAAATGCGGTATAAAACTCCGTCAAATCAGAAGTTGGCCCGTTAGTTCTGAATATCTCAGGAGAATGAGGATCATTCTGTACCTGTGATTTAACGGCTTCCGGCCGCTCATTCGTCCTCCATATTTGTGCAAACGAGATAAAAAACCGCTGTTCCGGCGTAAAGCCATCTTTTATTCCCTCCGGATGTTCTTTCATTTCATTTTGCAACGCGTAATAGGCTATCGTTATTCCGCCTAAATCAGCCGTATTTTCTCCAATGGTTAGTTTGCCCTGCACATGCACCGAATCAATAACATAGCTATCAAACTGTTTTATTAACCCGGCCAAATGCTTGGAATAGTTCACTGAATCTTTGTTGGTCCACCACTTAACCATATTTCCGGCGGCATCATATTGCGAGCCCTGATCATCAAAACCATGTGTCATTTCATGCCCTATTACAGCTCCAATACCCCCATAGTTCATAGCAATATCCCTGCCGGGATCAAAGAACGGAGGCTGCAAAATAGCAGCAGGAAATACAATTTCATTATTGGTAGGATTGTAATACGCATTTACGGTTTGGGGCGACATTCCCCACTCCGTTTTATCAACCGGCTTGCCATATTTGCTGATATCATACGCCACATCAAATTCATTAATACGGATGGAATTCAGAACCCAGGCATCTCTTTTTAATTGCAGGTTGGTATAATCCCGCCATTTATCGGGATAGCAAAGTTTAAGGGTTACTTTATCCAATTTGTCAATAGCAGCTCTTTTAGTAGCGGTATCCATCCATTCAAGATTATTAATTCTTTCTTTATAGGCAGCAATAAGATGCTGCACCATATCATATACTTTTTGTTTTGCTTCGGGGCTAAAGTATTTTTTTACATATAACTGCCCCAACAGTTCGCCCATACTTCCGCTTGTATTCTCCAGGGCCCTTTTCCACATCGGTTCAATATGTTCCGCTCCGCCAAATGTCTTGCTCCAGAAATTGAAACTTATCATTTCAAGTGTATCGCCAAGCTCACCGGAATAATGGCTCACCAGATGATATTTTAAATACATCTTCCAATCATCAACGGATATTAATTTTATTACAGAATCAAGATGTACAAAAAAATGCGGCATGTTTACTATCACCGTATCAATGGTATGCAGCCCAAGGCTATCCATACATGTTTTAAATGCTATGGAAGGGGCGGTTGCAATAAACTTGGAGTAGGTCATTTTGTTATAGGTGGCATGCACATCCCTTTCTTCAATGGGAGACATGGCTCCTTTTGCAAGTTCTGTTTCAATATGCATTACGGCATCGGCATCTTTTGCAGCCTGCCCGTCATTTTCATGCATTTGCAAAAAAATAGTTTTCACGTATGCGATGAATTTTTTCCTAATCTCTTTCATCGCCGCATTGGTGTCCAAATAATAGTTTCTATTAGGCAGAGACATGCCGCCTTGTGAAAAAGTGCAGGCTTCCTTGGTAGATATTTTCTGGTCCGTTTCTATATCAAATCCAAACATAATATCAGGGCCCATTTTCATGAGTCTTGCAGTTTCAGACCAAAAAGAAGGCATATCTTTTATCGCGTTAATTTGTGCCAATTCATTATCTAAAGGATGTATGCCTTCTTTAGTTGCCTTAGCTGAATCCATAGCAACCGCATAATAATCTCCTAATTTTTGTTCTATGCTGCCAGGCTGTGCGTTTTGTGCAGCGGCATCTTGCAAAATTGTTTTTAACTGGTCAAGAACGCTGTAGTATAAAATGTTGAAGCTGCCCCATTCTGCCTGATCGGAAGGAATCGGGTTGTTTTTTTGCCAGTTGCCGTTCACATATTTGTAAAAATTCTGTTGAGGAGTTACGGTAGTATCAAAGTTTGCTTTGCTAATTCCGGTGGGAAGCTTATCGGCATTATTACAGGAAGAAATAATAAAGGTAAAGCCAATATATAAAAAGGCTATTGCAGCAAATTGAGTTGCTTTTTTCATGTGAGTTTGTTTTTTGGAGGCGTAAAGATAAAAAAGATAGCCTTAAAGAAGCATTAGCTAATCTGTTCAATCTCAAAAACCTTTGCCAAATGGATTTTAAGGCGCTCTTTCACTTCTTCCATATTGGGTATAGTATTAAGTTCTTTAACCATAGATGTTACTGCTTTATCTGTTATTCCGCAGGGAATGATAAGAGAAAAATAATTTAAATCCGGATTGATATTAAATGCAATACCGTGCATGGTAACCCAATGGCTTGTTCGCACACCCATGGCACATATCTTTCGCGCTTTCCCGGGATGCTCCGCATCGAGCCATACACCGGTTGAACCTTTTAATCGCTCTCCTTTAATTCCATATTCGGCAAGGGTAAGTATCACAGCTTCTTCTAAAAAACGCATATATTTATGAATATCTGTAAAGAAATAATCCAAATTAAAAATAGGGTACACTACTAATTGTCCCGGACCATGGTAAGTAATATCCCCTCCCCTATTAATACGATAATAGGCGATATTTCTTTTTTTTAATTGTTCTTCATTAATAAGTAAATTGCTTTCTGCACCGCTTTTGCCAAGTGTAAATACATGAGGGTGTTCACAAAAAATAAGATAGTTGCCCGTAAATTCCTGTCGTTCGGCAGCGAGTTCCCGGTTGGCTAATTTTTTATTTATTACTTCCCTGAAAAGTTTTTCCTGGTAATCCCAAGCTTCCTTATAATCAATTAATCCCAGGTCAATGAATTTAATTTGATGATTTGATAATTTGATGATTTGATGATTATCTAACTCCATTATCAAATTTGGTTTTTAAAGATTCTGCGATTCCATCATCAAATTATCAAATCTTATCAGCAAGTTCTTGCTTTAAGCTATCAATAACTTTTATATCCATAGCATCTACATTCCTAATTTCAGACAAGAACATGGAAACCCAATCGCCCAAATGTATCCAGTAGAGTGTTTTCTCAATTGCGTTATTTCCATTGCTTGGTATTTCAATAATTTCCGCGGCATATTTGCTAAATATTTTTTTGCAGAACTCCATACGCAATTTATTACGCGGGTTCTCGTCTTTATCTTTAAAAAGGACAACTGCAACATCGGTATAAGCGTGGCTCCAGCCCACCAGTTCATTGTGATTCATTTCAGGAACAACATGGTGCCAGCATAATATTTTTGCATTTTCATTTAACTGTTGCCTTAATCGAATGGCAATCCCTTCATGCAACGCGGTAGAATAAATAACCGGAAGTTTATTATTAATTTTTTCAGCAATATTTTTCGCATCCTGCAATATGGCATCCTTATCTATGACAAGCATTTCGGCTGCTTTATCAATATCCACTGTCTTTTGGGGAGCAAGCTGGTAATATGAAAGTATATGGCAAAGTTGCGTAAAGGAATACCCCAAACAACTCCTCGGCGGCATTCCTCCGGGTACAATTATAAAATCATTGCCATCGTTTTTTGCCGATTCCAATAGCTTCCCGCCGGAAGTAATACAAACAATTTTGGCTTTTTGCTTTTGTGCCAGTGAATAACATTCCAGGGTTTCCTCCGTATTTCCGGAGTAGGATGAGCAAATAACAAGGGTATTTTCATCTACATAAGCAGGCAATGAATAGCTCTTTAAAACTTCTATAGGCACGGTAGCTTCCTCAAAAAGAATTTCTTTTACTATTGTTCCACCAATGCCGGAGCCTCCCAGGCCACAGATAACGACTTTGTTTATAGCAATCTTCAATGGAGACAGTTTAGTTTTATTGGCAATTTCAACTGCTTCTTTCAGCTGGGCGGGGAATAGCCGTATCAAATCTTTCATCATAATTCTTGGTAAATAAGATACAAAAATAAACTTCCCAACGGAATTATAGGTAAAAAGGCTGTTAACCTTTTATTATTAGCCCTTATATCTCCTTTTTCAGCCGTTTTTGCAAGTCATCTGCCATTCCGGCATCATCGGGAGAAATGACAATTTCACTTTTATATTCACCAACTACCAATAATACTCTATTCTTGCCATTGGTGGCATACATAGTAAAATTCCCCAACCTTATATTGGAAAAATATCCATAATAGCCAAATAAACCACCCACTCCTCCGGTCCTTATGGTTCCTTTAAAGTCTTCTTTATTGAGTAGCCGAACACTGGCAATATCTGAAAGCAGTATTTCCCTATTGAATATAGAAACAGGCCGTTTAATTATTAACTTATCATCCGTAATTTGGTATGATTGTACTTTAAATATAAAAGTAAAGACAATAAGGATGCTGGGTATAAAACCTAACATCAAACCGGCATACCAATCGTTTTTGAAAAAACACATTGTAATTCCCGCAACGGCCATCAAAAAAACAAGAGTAGTTATAATTTTGGAAGTAGTATCTAAACTTGCTTTGTAGGTTTCCATGATTTCAGAATTATATCATTTTAACAATAATAACTTTTGAAAGTATTTCAGCAATTATAAAAGATGCTATAAAGCTCCAGGCCGCTTTCGGGCCTTTTAAATTAACGGATGTAGAATAGGCGTTATACATTAGTGCAACTGTCCACACCATAAAAGGAATGGCTAAAAGAGCTACTACAATAAGTTGTGCAACTACTTGGGGATTATTTTGAATGATGCTTATAATTTTCTGTTCGTCATGCGGTAAATCCGGTATAAAAAAGCCTGAAAGCACTACAAAAAACATAGGGTACCGCGCAAGCGCTGAAGTACCCGCCACATCTACAAAACGAATAGAAGATGCTGAAAAAATACGTCCGAAGATATAAAGTGGCAAAGCAAGACAGAGCCAATCAATAACAGGCTCTATAAAGTAATAATACGATGCCGTTTCACGGCCTTCATGAGCATCAATTACTCCATCCAAATGCATTTTTTCTACAAGGCATACAATAGCTGTAATAAGCATTGCCCCAATGCCGAGCATTAATGCTTTTTTGCCGGCAATGAATTTAAAAGGGTTGAACAACCATGTTTTCATTTGGAAGATTTTAAGGGTTTTTCAATTTCGTTAAGCCTTGCAATAACTTCATCGAGCATATTACGGACGGTAGGATAACTTAATTTCATTTTTTCGGCCATCAGTTTGAGGCTCCCGCTGCTCTTTACAAAATCAACAATGAACTGCCGGTCATCGGGCTCAAGCCGGGCTAATGGCGGCAATTCAAATTCTCCGGTTACCTCCGTATTGCAATTCCCGCAGGAAAGGCTTTTAACGTTCAACGGCGATGAACAGGAAGGGCATAAATGCGGCAGTTTCTTTAACATATCGTATATTTGATTGGACAAAGATATGCATAATTTAAATATAATTTAACATAAATTTAATTTTATTGATTTTTATTTACTATTATTGCACTCTCAATTAAACAATCAATATGAAAAAACCATTGAAAATAAATTTATTACACATACCCTTTGTGCTTTTGTTGTGTTTTGTTTCTGCTAAATCATTTGCACAACAAGACGAAAAGCAATTGTCAATTGATTTTGCTGATGACCTGAAAAATGCAAAATATCATGAAATGTATGGTATGTTAGACTCATCTGTAGCCAAAGGTTTTGGCGAAGCGAATTTTAAAACTACCTGCGAGGCCATTATTGGGAAACTGGGTACTATTGATAATTATTCCTACGTAAAACAAGAAAATAAGGGTGGAATGGCTGTAACTACCACAAAGTGTAATTTTAAAAGCATTGCGCTTGACCTCGTTCTTGCATTTAATACATCTGATAAGGTAGTTGGCTTTCATTTTACTGCTGTTGACGAATCTTCCTCCTATATTCATCCGGCTTATGACAGTTCCAAACTTTATACCGAAAAGCATATTATGGTTGGCATGGGCAGATATCAGATGTCGGGGATATTAATGGTCCCCGATCATGTAAAGCACCCCCCCGTAGTGATATTGGTGCATGGCTCTGGCCAGAATGACAAGGATGAAAGTATTGGCCCGAATAAACCATTTCGTGATTTGGCAGTGGGGCTTGCAGGCAAAGGAATCGCCACCATCCGCTATGACAAGCGTACAAAAATATACGCAGGATTGAGTTCTCCTGACAAGCATACTTTTACCGTTAAAGATGAAACCATGGATGATGCCATTTCGGCAGTTAATATGGTTGGAAGCTTAAGCTCTTTAAATGTTGATTCAAGCGCTGCGGGCTTTCCTACCCTGGGATTAGATTCAAACCGGGTATACCTGTTGGGGCACAGCCTTGGCGCCATGCTTGCACCGAGAATAGCACGTGAAGACAAAAAAATAAAAGGCATTATTGTGATGGCAGGCCCTGCAAGGTCATTGGAAGATGTAATGATTGAACAATATAAATACCGCGCATCGTTAGATACAAGTGGAGGAACCGCAACAAAACAAGCCTTCGCAAAAGAAATAAAAAAAGCGGAACTTGCCAAGAGCCCCGATCTAAAACCGGATACTCCCGACACTTTATTGCCCTTTGGTTATGCGCCCTACTGGATTGACCTGAATCACTACGACCAGGTGAAAGTGGCTGAAAAACTTACAATACCTATTTTTATTTTGCAAGGTGAAAATGACTGCCAGGTAAGCATGACAGACTATAATTTATGGAAAGAGAATTTAGGCAAGAAAAAAAATGTGACATTAAAATCATATCCTAAACTGAACCATTTATTTATGGAATGTGATGTAAAAAGCACCGGTGCAGAATATGAAAAACCATCCAATATACCCGGCTATGTAATTACGGATATTGCAAACTGGGTGAATAAAAAGAAATAGAATTAGGAAACCTTTTTCTTCTTCTTTTTAGGCTTGGGTATTTTGCCTATTCTTTTATCTCGCTTTAAAACAAGCTCGCAAGCTTTAATAGCCGATTCTTCAAAATCATCGCTGTCGGCAGGAATCATTTGCCAGGCGGTTGCATTGGCTCCATCATTTAAAACAGAGACGGATGTAAGCGAAGGAAATTCCTTCTTTAAGCTTTTATGATGTTCGTGGGAAGTGGCTATCCAAACACCATTGCAGTCAGTATGCGTCTCTTTATCACGCAGAATAAAAATAATTTGCTCACCAACATATACTCCGTAGCAACCAAAAAATGGCTTCATATGCGGCTCCAGCGGAAGTAAATATTCCAGTATAAATGGGAAGGGTATGTTTTTAGTGCGGGGCATTCCACAAATATAAAATAAATTCTCTCTTTCAGCCGGGTCATTGACTTTTTAGAAAAGCACTTTTTTGTACTTTATTTTTGCATTATGAAGAAAAATAAAACATATCTATTCCGGCAAAATTTTCAATGCTTTTTATCCTGCGTTCCTGTTATTCTTTGTTATTTACAGGAAATAATTTTTCAACAGATTATAATTCAGCCTGTTACAAAATTTGAACTCCCCTGTTATCTCTGTTAATTTCCCTGTTATTCTCCCTGATAATTCCCTGTTATTTTAACATAAAAAACGAAAAATTATGCAATTTTAAAAAGAGAAAAATAGCAAGCCCAAAAGAATTTTACTCCTCCATAAATACTTGCATAGAAAAATCAAAAGGATCAAAATTATCTTTCAGCATATCAAAAAATGCAGGGCCTTGTTGAAGATAGAACGGAATAAAATTATCGGTTCTTTCCTGGGGTTCTCCGCCGGGGAAAAGGTATTCCTTCATCTTGCGTATTTGCGCTACCGAGGTTTCTTCTTTTTGCTTTTTAACGCGCATCAATTTAGTCTCCAATGTTTTCAATGCATTCAACTGCTTTTGTAATTCGGCTTCAGTAAAGGCTACCAACGTAGGATCTAATTCCTGCACCTTCTTTCCTAATGAAGAATATATGGTTTTCAGCTCCGCACTTTCTTTTTCAAAATCGGTAACACCATCTGTACTTCTGTTGAGTAATTCCTTAATAAGGCTTTCTGCATCTTTAAATAAATCCTTCACTTTCAAATTCAGCTTATCCATTTTTTGAGCCACTCCTTTATTTACAATAAGTGCAGAATTCCGAGTCATGAGAACAGGGAAAGGAACTTTATACTGTGCAAAAACACTTTTCAATTGAAGCCAGTAAGCTATTTCAGAAGGGCCGCCAACGTATGCAACATTGGGTAAAATACTTTGCTGGTATACCGGGCGCAGTAATACATTGGGGCTGAATTTTTCGGGAGAATTTAATATTAAATCCGTAATTTGATTTGCGCTGAATTCAACCGGTGTATTCAACACTTCATATTTGCCATTTTTCTTTTCTATACGGTTGCGTCCATGTTCATCCATATAAAAAAGATTTATTTCACGCGGGTTGACTTGTGGCTCTACTCCTGCCTTTAAAAGCTTTTGGCTCGTTTCATTTACAAGTTTAAATGTATTTTGATTCAACAACTCATCCGTAAGTATGTGCTTGATTGTTTGCTTAAAGTTAAGATGATTGGGCTCCAGAATCACTAATCCGTATTTGCCAAACAAAGCATTTACAAAAGAGAAGGTCGCTTCGGCTAATGTCTTTTCCCCGCTATATGAATCTAAAATTATTTGCTTTAAATCCTTCGTATTTTCACCTTCTCCCATAATGGCAAACAAAGCTTCTATGGTCGATGCAAATGATGTAAGCGGTATGTTTCCAACCGGGCCTCCAATTTTTTCAGCATTCCATTCCACCTTTTTACCAAACAGGTTAACGTGATTTATTTCCGCAAAATCGTGGTCTTCGGTAGCCATCCAGTAAACGGGTACAAAATGGTTTTGGGGATATTCTTTATTTAATTTTTCTGCCAGGTTGATGGTAGTAATAATCTTAAAAACAAAATAAAGAGGGCCCGTAAAAAGACATAACTGATGCCCTGTAGTCACCGTAAAACAAGTGGGGTCTTCCAGCTTTTTAATATTCTCAAGCGTAGCGTTGGAAGCTAATCCCGGGGCATTTCTTTCGTAATATTCCCGCAGTAAAAGTGTAAGCAGGCTACGGTATTTATACTTCTCCATTTTTGCCATAGCATCAGCAAAAACTTTAGGTGATGGAGTATATTCGTAAAAGGATTTAAGATCGGGAGCCCCCTCTAAATAATCTGTAAAGACCTTTGAAAACAGCCCCGTTTCTTTATATGGAATATTTGTCTTTTTAAAACTCATTATTTTAGTTATAAGTTATGAGTTATAAGTTATTTATAAGTTGATATTGAAGGATCAAGTATATTGATAATATGTAATAACTCATAACTAATAACTAATAACCGGTTCGCCAAAAAGGTCATAATCTTCGCCCGATGTAATTTTAATAGTTGCAAAATCTCCGGTGCGAAGATAGGTGTTGTCATCCGCTTTTACCAATACTTCATTGTCAACCTCCGGTGAATCATGCTCTGTGCGACCAATAAAATATTCTCCTTCCTTGCGGTCAATAAGCACTTTCAATTTCTTCCCGACTTTTTGCATGTTCAGCTTATGCGATATTTTTCGCTGCACTTCCATCAACATACCCGCGCGTTCCTTTTTCACATCTTCGGGAACATTATCCTCTGCTTTATGCGCATGTGTGTTTTCCTCGTGTGAATAGGTAAATGCACCCATGCGGTCAAATTTCATGGCATCGGTCCATTGCATAAGGTCATCAAAATCTTTCTCGGTTTCTCCCGGATAGCCTACCAAAAAGGTAGTCCGTATAGCAATACCCGGAACTTTTTCACGTATGGTTTCTAAAAGTTTAGTTGATTTTTCTTTAGTGATACCTCTGCGCATAGCTTTAAGCATATCATCGGAGGCATGCTGCAAAGGCATATCCAGGTAATTGCAAATATTGGAACAGTTCTGTATCGCATCAATAGCATCCATCGGAAAGCCGCTCGGGAAAGCATAGTGCAACCTGATCCATTCCAGGCCCTCTACATCGCTTAGTTTATAAAGCAACTCCGAAAGATTCCGTTTACCGTAAATATCCAAGCCGTAAAAAGTGAGGTCCTGTGCAATAAGCATAATTTCTTTTACCCCGTTCTTCACCAAATTTTTTGCTTGCAAAACCAATTGTTCGGAAGGAACAGAAATATGATTACCTCTCATCAATGGTATGGCACAGAAGGAACATTTGCGGTCACATCCTTCCGAAATTTTCAAATAGGCGTAATGGCTTGGCGTAGTAAGCAGGCGTTCGCCAACCAGTTCATGCTTGTAGTCTGCTTTTAAGGTTTTCAGCAGTCGGGGCAAATCCCGTGTGCCAAAATATCCGTCTACTTCCGGAATTTCTTTTTCCAGTTCGGGCCTGTAGCGCTCGCTCAGGCAACCGGTAACATATACTTTATCAACTCTTCCGTTTTGCTTATCATCCACGTAACGCAGAATAGTATCAATACTTTCCTGCCGGGCATTGTCAATAAAACCGCAGGTATTAATAATTACTATTGAAGCATCCTCCCTGGGCGATTCGTGCTCTACATCGTATTTATTCGCTTTTAGTTGCGTCATCAAAACCTCTGAATCAACTAAGTTTTTAGAACACCCGAGGGTAACAACATTTACCTTATTCTTTTTTAGCGTTTTTGTCTTCAATTGGGTTGTATGGGCTTATTGAGTCCGCAAAGTTATGTTAAATTAAGGGATTAGGCATATTTTAAAACTTGACCGTTGTTTAATACGTAAGTAGGATGGATTATAGGGATTTTTTTAAGTTTGTGTAAGTTTTGAAACCTTTTATGAAAGTAAAATCACTGGCACCCCTTATAATTGTTGCTTTATTGTTTGGTTTTACATCGGGTAATTTCAAAAAAGAGCAACTAAAAAGCCCCAATGTGAGAACCGCTTACAAAGAAAAGTGGGAATTGGTAAAAGAAAAACTATTAAAAGCCAAGGTAGATACATCTCATTTTGAGATATTCATTCGTGTATTTAAGCAAGAGGCCAAGTTGGAAGTATGGGCAAAATCAGCTAATAAAGCTCAATTTAACTTGGTGGAAACATACGCTATTTGTCAATCATCGGGAGTTTTGGGCCCCAAGCGCAAACAAGGCGATGGGCAGGTACCCGAAGGTTTTTACCAGGTCGGTTCATTCAATCCTCAAAGTGAGTTTTACCTGGCTTTGGGTGTAAACTATCCCAATAAATCAGATAAAATAAAGGGCAACCAAAGTGATCCCGGTGGCGATATTATGATACATGGCAATTGTGTCACTATCGGATGCATGCCACTCACCGACGACAAGATAAAAGAGGTATATATTATGGCGGTTGAGGCCAGGGATAATGGACAGCAAATTATACCTATTCATATTTTTCCGACTAAACTTGATGCTCAAGGCATGGCACACCTGAAAAGTATTACCACCGATGCAAGCAAAATTGCGTTTTGGGCCAATATCCAGCAAGGCTATGCTTATTTTGAAACCAACAAGACAGTTCCTGCTATCAGCATTGATAAAAACGGGGATTATAAATTGAATTGACTTGCATTTTAGAAATAATTTTAAAATCAATAAAAAATCAAAATGAGTTGCTATATTTGCAACAGCACCTCTACTTGAACAGCAACAAAATGTTACGTTTTAGATATAAAAAATCGAAAATACTTATAAACATATTACGCGTGTTCCCGAATTAATAGATTTGAATAAAACAATATTTTATTATTTAACATGAGAATGAAACTATCCTCTCAAAAAATTGAAAAGACAAGAAAATCCGGTTTTAAAAACACAAAACTTTGGAATTACGTTAACCATACAAATGCAACTTTTGTTGCTATTCTGCTTTTTCTGGCTCCATGTTCGTATGCGCAAACCGGAACATGGACCGCATTAACAAACCTGGCCCCGCATGAAAATATGGGTGTTATGCTATTGCTTACCAATGGTACAGTAATGTGCCACGATACCGTGGGTGGAACGTATGGCAAAGGCTGGGATCTGCTTACCCCTGATGCCACCGGTAGTTATGTTAATGGTACATGGACCACACTTGCATCTATGAATAATGATCGTCTATTTTTCTCTTCCCAGGTGCTGCCGAGTGGAAAGGTATACGTAGCCGGAGGTGAATATGGACCCGGGGGTACCGGAGGAGAACTATATGATCCTGTAGCTAACACATGGACTGCTTGCGGCCCTATACCGGGCAGTTGGAATATTTATGACGGCAACTCTCAACTTCTTTATAATGGAAATGTATTGGAAGGCCCTCAGATTGGATCGGCTAGTTCTTTTAATATTCTTCAGTGGTCTCCCAGTACCTTAAATTATACAACAGAGGGCAACGCCCCTTTAAATCATGACGAAGCCGAATGGGTAAAGTTACCGGACAGCACTGTGCTTTATGTAGGCCGTTTAACAACCAGCTCATGCCGGTTTCAGCCTAAAACAAATACCTGGCTTAATGATGGTACCGTACCGGTAAGTATATTCGATCCGATTGGGCAGGAATCAGGCTGCGGTACTATGCTACCTAATGGCAAAGCTATTTTTTTTGGAGCTACACAACATAATGCTATTTATACACCAAGTGGAAACAGTACTACGGTAGGCACATGGGCTGCCGCTTCTGATTTTCCCACTATTGGCGGCTCACTCGTTGGTCAAACTGATGCCTCGGGAGCTATGATGGTGAATGGACGCGAACTTTTAGCTGTTTGCCCTGTAGGAGAAGCGGGACATGAATTCCGCACTCCGACTTACTTTCTTGAATACGATTACACCACCAATACCTTTACCCAGGTAACAAGTATAATACCTTTCTGGGGAGCCGATTCTTTAGCAGGAGTGGGAGCCTTCGTAACTCAGATGCTCGATCTTCCCGATGGCAACGTTCTTGTTTCTATAAGCCAGATAGGCCCGTTTGCTGCCCAATACTATATTTATACTCCCGGAAGCGCAGCCATACCGCAAGGAAAACCAGTAATCAACAGCATCCTGCCCGATGGTTGTCCTAGTTATAAAATCACAGGGAAACTGTTCAATGGCATTTCAGAAGGTGCCTCTTATGGCGATGATTGGCAAATGTCAACCAACTGGCCACTTGTCCGCCTTACCAATGGCACCAATGTATATTATGCTAAAACTACTAACTGGAACAGAATTGGGGCGGTGCAGACAGACAGCTTGGAAGATACGGCTGTGTTCACACCTCCTGCAACCCTTCCTGCAGGAACATATTCACTGGTAGTTGTAGTTAATGGCTTTGCTTCTAGCCCCGTGTTGTTTACAACGCTTGGGGTAACCACATCAGTTACCAATGTATTATGCCATGGAGGAACAGGTAGCGCTACAGCCACTGCAACAGGAGGCCTTACTCCATATACTTATTCATGGAGCGGAGGTGGCGGTACCAATGCAACCGCAACTGTAACAGCAGGAACATATACCGTTACATTAACGGATAATAACGGATGTACGGCAACGGCGACTGCAACTATTACGCAGCCCACGTTGGTAACTGCCAATATGGGTGTGCCCACTTACCCTTTATGTAATGGAGGAACAGGTAGTGCAACCGTAACAGCCGGAGGGGGTGTAACACCATACACCTATTCATGGGCTCCGAACGGAGGAAACGGCGCTACCGGCACAGGCCTTACCGCAGGAAGCTATACTGTGACTGTAAAAGATAATAACGGTTGCAGTGCAACAGCCAGTGTAAGCATTACACAACCTACCTTGGTGACTGCCAATATGGGTGTGCCCACTTACCCTTTATGTAACGGAGGGACCGGAACTGCAACCGTAACAGCAGGTGGGGGTGTTACACCATACACCTATTCGTGGACTCCGAACGGAGGGAACGGCGCCACCGGCACAGGCCTTACGGCAGGCAGCTATACCGTTACGGTAAAAGATAATAACGGATGCAGCGCGACAGCCAGCGTTAGCATTACCCAACCTACCTTGGTAACTGCCAATATGGGTGCACCCACTTACCCTGTATGTAACGGAGGGACCGGAACTGCAACCGTAACAGCAGGTGGAGGAAAAACACCCTATACCTATTTATGGGCTCCGAACGGAGGGAACGGCGCTACAGGCACGGGCCTTACTGCAGGCAGCTATACCGTTACGGTAAAAGATAATAATGGATGCAGCGCGACAGCCAGTGTAAGCATAACACAGCCTACTTTAGTCACTGCTAATATGGGTGTACCAACTTACCCTTTATGTAATGGAGGGACCGGAACTGCAACTGTAACTGCGGGTGGAGGAACAGGAGCATATACTTATTCATGGGCTCCGAACGGAGGGAACGGTGCCACAGGCACAGGCCTCACAGTAGGAAGCTATACTGTGACAGTAAAAGACAATAACGGATGCAGCGCGACAGCCAGTGTAAGCATTACCCAGCCTACTTTGGTGACTGCCAGTATGGGCGTGCCCATTTACCCTTTATGCAATGGAGGAACAGGGACTGCAACTGTAACCGCCGGAGGCGGAACTACACCATATACGTATTCATGGGCTCCAAACGGAGGTAACGGCGCCACCGGCACAGGCCTTACGGCGGGCAGCTATACCGTTACGGTAAAAGATAATAACGGATGCAGCGCGACAGCCAGTGTAAGCATTACCCAGCCTACTTTGGTGACTGCCAGTATGGGCGTGCCAACTTACCCTTTATGCAATGGAGGAACGGGAACTGCAACCGTAACAGCAGGTGGAGGAAAAACACCCTATACCTATTTATGGGCTCCGAACGGAGGTAATGGTGCTACCGGCACCGGCCTTACGGCGGGAAGCTATACCGTTACGGTAAAAGATAATAATGGATGCAGCGCGACAGCCAGTGTAAGCATTACCCAGCCTACTTTGGTGACTGCCAATATGGGCGTGCCCACTTACCCTTTATGTAACGGAGGAACAGGAACTGCAACCGTAACTGCGGGTGGAGGAAAAGTACCTTATACCTATTCATGGGCTCCGAACGGAGGTAATGGTGCTACCGGCACCGGCCTCACGGCAGGAAGCTATACCGTGACAGTGAAAGATAATAACGGATGTAGCGCGACAGCCAGTGTGAGCATTACGCAGCCTGCTGTTCTGGGTGTTACTGCCAGTGTAACCGCAGAAGTAAGCTGCAATGGAGGCAATACCGGAAGCGTATCTTCAAGCCCATCGGGTGGAACAACACCCTACACTTATTCATGGACAGGAGGCAGTACAAATTCTACTGAAACCGGGCTCTCCATAGGCACATATACTATTACGCTCCACGATCATTGCGGTGCTTCAGCTACAGCCTCGGTCAGTATTACACAGCCTACTCTTTTAACTGTTTTCGCTAATGTCACTGCCAATGTAATTTGTAAAGGATCAAGTACTGGAAGTGTTTCGGCAAGTCCGGGAGGTGGAACAATCCCTTATACATATTCATGGACAGGAGGAAGCACTAACTCCACCGAAACAGGACTCAGCGCAGGCACTTACACCATAACCCTGCATGATTATAATGGATGTTCAGCTACTGCTTCGGCAACCATAACGCAACCGGCAATTGGTGTTACCACAAGTATCTCGAGCCATATAAACATACATTGTGCAGGTTCGGCTACAGGCAGCCTGACCGCCGCTGCAGCTTCAGGAGGAACAGCGCCATATACCTATAGCTGGTCTCCAAGCGGAGGAACAAGCCTCTCTGCTTCCAACCTAAGTGCAGGTAGCTATACCATTACAGCAACCGATAATAACGGATGCAGTGGCACCGCAGCCGCAACTATTACACAACCGCCTACTATGGTTATTACAACTGATTCGATTGATGTTTCAAGTACTAGCGGACTTTGCAATGGCGAAGCATGGGTTGTTGTAAGCGGTGGCACTTCTCCATATACGTATAGCTGGAGCCCGGGAGGAGCAACAACCGATACTATTAAAAACAAATGTACAGGCGATTATTGCTGCAGCATTACCGATAATAATGGCTGCTCAAAGTCTGTCTGTATTGTTATTACGAATGGTACAGGGATTCAAAACATCAGCAACGCATCCGATATCAGCATCTATCCCGATCCGAATACCGGTTCATTTACCGTTACCGGATTAATACAGGGGCAAATAATAGATATGTATAATGACATGGGGCAAAAACTTAACCGGACGACAGCCGGAAATACTACCGTGCACTTTGATATATCTGACAGGGCCGATGGCATATACCTGATAAGAATATTAAATACAGATGGAATTTTAGTAACCCAAAAGAAAATTATAAAAACGAAATAATCGTTTTATACCGAAAACAAAAAGGAGGAAATTATTAATAATTTCCTCCTTTTTTTATTACTTAAATTATAGATTACTTGCTAAGTCAATGACTGCGCTAAACCTTGCAAAAATTTATAAGAAAAACTACTTAGCCTTAGCGGTAGCAGCCTTGGCCTTATTGGCTCTCTTCATCAGCTTCGACTTCAGGTTAGAAGCTTTGTTCTTATGAAAAATGTTTTTCTTGGCAAGCTTGTCAATAGATGAAAGCAGCTTTGGAAGATCTTTTGCTGACGAACCCTTTGTTTTAGCTTCAGCTTCTCTTACGCCCTTTATCAAGGTACGAACAGTTTTAGCCTGGTAGCGGTTACGTTGTCTTTTGGCCTCGTTAGACCTTGTCCTTTTAATAGCTGATTTGTGATTTGCCATTTGTTTTATTGATTGTTGTTATAGAAAAATTATTTTACTCTTTCGCAATATGCGCCTGTACGGGTATCTATTCTTATTTTATCTCCGTCGTTTACAAATAAAGGAACATTTACTTCGCTTCCGGTTTCAACTTTGGCAATCTTCAGGGCATTGGTAGCCGTGTTGCCTTTTTCGCCCGGTTCAGTGTATGTTACTGTAAGTTCAACAAAAGTAGGAGGTTCTGCCATGATAGGAACATCGCTTTCAAAAGCAACTTTTACGGTCATGCCTTCTTTCATGAATTTACCGCCTTCTCCAAAAAGATTAGCCGGAACGTGAATTTGTTCGTAGGTTTCATTATCCATACAAACCACAAAATCGCCTTCCTGGTATATATATTGAAGGTCTTTAAATTCAACCCTTGCAACATCTACGTTTTCGCCTGACCTAAACCTGTACTCAACCAGCTTTCCATTTTTAAGGTTGCGCATTTTAGCCTGGTAAAATGCCCTAAGGTTTCCGGGAGTACGGTGCTGATACTCCACAATAGCGCATAATTCGCCATTGAATCGTAAAATAGTACCTACTCCTATATCTCCGGTATTAGCCATTTTTAATTTTTTTAGGGGTGCAAATGTAGTAATTTTTTTGTATTAGTTTTGTATTTATAGGTATTTGATAGCCTATCTTTGACAAACAGAGCATGAAAACCCTATTAATTGTCATATTATCCCTTTTCTCTACTCTTATTGCTTTTGGGCAAGATTATCCTGATAGTGGCTTTACTAATAAAGCAGAAGCAAAAAATTTAAGAGTACATGGAATAAAAGAAGGGAAATGGGTGTATTACTTTACATCACGAAGTGTTAAAGATGAATTTGATAGCAATTCAGTAGATTATAGGGAGTATTTTCTTATTGTATATAAATCAGGTAAACGTTATGGAATTGGAAGGAAATATACCAGAAGCGGAAAATTATTGCATCTAATCCCTTACATAAACGACAAAGTAAATGGTATGGTGAAATCGTATGATACTTTAACTGGAAATGTATTTATAGAAAGTCCTTACATAAATGATAAAGAGAATGGATTAGAGAAAATATACATGAACAATGGAAAAGTCAGCTATCAAACAACCAAGTACCATAATGATAAACCTGGAAAAACAAAATACTATGATGAAAACGGCAATGAAATTAAATAATTTCAAACTGAGTTATAAGAACACATGAACCATAGTTTTTGGGAACAAGATACATTCATTAACTCCATTGATGTAGCCATTATTGGAGGAGGTATTGTGGGCTTAAGCGCTGCTATCCACCTTAAAATGGACAAACCCGATTTACGGGTTGTGATTTTGGAGCAAGGGGTAATACTGTCCGGTGCCAGCCTGCGCAATGCAGGGTTTGCATGTTTTGGCTCCCCTACCGAATTAATAGCAGACTTGGAAACCCGATCTGCAAATGAGGTTTTTACCTTAGTGGAAGAGCGATTGAAAGGACTTCAGCAACTAAGAAAACTATTAGGCGACTCTGCTATTGAATATGATGCCACCGGAGGATTTGAAGTATTTGATGACGAACATATATTTGAGTCTGCCGGCAAACACTTACCTGAATTTAATAAGCATTTGCAGCAAGTAACGGGGATTAAGGAAACCTATAAAGTAAATGATGGCAAGATTGCATCGTCCGGATTTAAAGGATTTACACACCTGATAGAAATAGGAGGCGAAGCCCAGATAAATACCGGCAAAATGATGCAGGCATTAATGCTGAAAGCCACTAACCTGGGAGTAATTATTTTGAATGGGGTAAAACTACTGCGTCATCGGGATCATGAAAATGGTGTAGCGTTAACCACTTCATGGGAAGCATTAGAAGCCAAAAGAGTTTTGTTTGCTACCAACGGCTATACTTCAGCCTTGCTTGATAATGTAGATGTAAAGCCTGCAAGGGCGCAAGTACTTATTACTTCCCCTATCAAGGAATTAAAAATAAAAGGGAACTTTCATTATGACCGGGGGTATTATTATTTCCGTAATGTGGGTGATAGGGTATTATTCGGCGGAGGAAGGAACCTTGATTTTGAAAAAGAAACCACTACCGAAGCAGAGATAACCCCAAAAATACAAGCCGCCCTGGAGAAAATACTTGCCGAACGAATTTTGCCGGCTGAAAAATATACGATTGAAAACAGGTGGAGCGGTATAATGGGAATAGGTGATACCAAGTCACCCATAGTAGATAAATTATCACCTCATGTATTTTGTGCTGTGCGTATGGGAGGCATGGGCCTGGCCCTTGGTACAAGCACAGGAAAAGATGCAGCCAAGCTTGTGCTGAAAAGCCTGTAAATGAGCCATAATACTTTACTGAAGCTAAATTCAATACTGTTTTGTCGTAATGCAATGCAGTACTCCTAATTATTCACTGAATCCTTTGCAAGCCTGAACCCTACAAAAAATAAGTGTTGATTAGGATAGGTAGACGTGAAAGGGATATCAATTACACAATGAAGACTATCATCGTAAAATCCTCCACCACGAATTGTTTTGTTTGTACTATTTAAAAGATACGGCGATGATATATCGTAACCAAAAAAGTCCAAACCAGAACAAAATTCCTGTACTTCACCGGACATATCATATAAACCTAATTCATTGGGGGGTTTTTCGGCAACGATATGAGTTCGACCATTTGAGTTTCCTCTATACCAAGCCACTACATCAATATCATCACTACCGCTGTATATATAATGTTTGCTTTTGATACCGCCTTTTGCTGCATATACAAATTCAGTATCCGTTGGTAAGCGATAATTTTCTCCGGTTATTTTATTCAATCTTTTAATAAAAGAAGTTACATCATCCCAGCTTACGTTTTCTACCGGACAATCAGTGCATCCACTATTCCTGGATGGGTCATTTGGCATTATAGCCTCCCATAACCCTTGTGTAACAAGATACCTATCAATATAAAAACTTTTAACATTCTGCTTTTTTAGTGTATCGCGTTGATTTCTATAGATAGCTTGCCCTCGAAACTCAAAATGACCACCTTTAACATAAATCATTTGACTGTCTATAAGGTTTTTCAAATCTGTTTTTGAAATACCAGTGTAATTCATTAATAGCAAAACTGCTAAGCCATTTAATAGGAGTATTGCACAAATAAATGGAATTCTTTTTTGAGGATTATTTAAACCGGCTCCCGATCGGTAATCTATGTTATTTGTTGTTCTGGCTGTATTAGTAAAATCCTTAAACTGTTCTGTTGTAAATGCTTCTTTAGCAATAAAGTAGGCAGTTCCCTTAGATAAATATAACAATATACAGTTTTTGAGTTCTACGATTTTAAGAACTCTTGACCAAGCAAATTCGGTCTTAAATGTTCCGGACTCCCCACTAATGATAACTTTATCTTTCATTAATTGGAATTTCCTGCTTTCAGATACTGTTTTTGGCAGAAATCTATTTTTTACCCGGATAAATAATAAATAAGGAGGTAATAATAAAAATACAAGAGCTATAAGGAGATAATAATTACTGGAAGCCCCCATATAATATATGAATTCTAAATTGGATAAGCTCCATAAAATAATTAAAATGAACGAAAAAACAGAAGCTCCTAAAGTTAGGGGATTTGAATAGAAAAGGATTAAAGATACTTTATAGATATCACTATTCTTAAATTTTGTATCTATTGTAATTTCTTCCATTTATTTATATATTCAAAAGATATAACCGAATGTGATTACAATTGTCTTTGGATAGTTAACTACTGCAAATATAATGAAGATATTTTGTAAAATAAAGAACCCCGACCTTCCGGCCGGGGTTCTTTAAGAATATTAATATAAACTACTATTGAATAGCAGCTTTGAAGTCTGCGTCATCTTTGTACTTCAGGAATTCGCAATCTGATTGAGCCATTGTTTTAACAGAACCATCTTTGTTGGTAGCTGTTTTCAGGTTTGAAACCATTCCTGCCTTGTCGCCGGAACGTGCACAAATGATGGCCCTTAAGTAGAATGCCATTGCGCTTTGGTCGTTCGAAGCATCCAGGGTTGCTTTAGCTCCTGCCGGATCATTGTTCAATACTTTTGCAAGGGCTGAGTTGAAGGTACTGAAACCGCCAGTGCTGGTAGCAGCATCGGAATAGTTTCCGTTTTGAATATCAACCAATCCCATGTTATAAGCTACTTGAGGCCCTGCAGCGGTGGCTTTATCATAGTAACCTTTTGCACCTACGCGGTCGCCTTTCCAACGTGCAACAACACCACGGTTGTTTTGAACGGCAGCGTTATTAGGTGACAGTTGGTCAGCTTTTTGGAAATCAGCATCAGCATCTGATAATTTGTTCAGCGCCATTTCAGCATAACCTGCATTGTTAGCACATCTCCAATCGTTAGGATATTGCTTCTCAGCCGATTTGTAAATGCTTAGCTTTTGGTTCATGTCGGTTGTAAGAGTAGCTGCATAAAGCAATTCTTCTACCGAAAGGCTATCAGGATGTGAAGAAGAAAGTGCTGTCAATTGAGCATCGGAACGGCCCATCTTTTCAGCATTTACAATGATGATCGCCCTGCGTAATTTTGGAAGGATATTGTTAGCAAGTTCAACATAGGTCTTGCTCATATTCTTAATTTCTTTCATCCGTTGGTCATGGTCGGCATACATAGATAACACACGAATGATAAGGTCTTTATCAGCAATATTGGAAGCTTGTACCTGGTTTTTAAAACCATCCCAGTCTAATCCGGTTTGAGCTACTTTATAAGAAGCTTCATCGGAAAGTTTCTCATCAACCGGCTTTTTCATTTCCTCGGGTTTGCCTTTCTTATTCACCTTTTCTACATCTTCTTTCATGCCTTTAAACATGTCTCTCATTGCCTTGATAGCAGTTTTTGCACGGTCATCGGCAAGGTGTTCGTTCATGCTGGTTTCGCCGTCCGGAGAAGCATACGCATCTACAGTAAAGCCATCCCAGGTAAAGCCTTCTTTTAGCCCCATTTCAATAAACTCTTTGAATTTCTTCATTTCCTCGCTCTTCATTTCAGCAGGGCGTACGCCGCTTTGGCTGATTAAATAGAATATGCGGGTTGTATCGTGTTCAGGAATAGTTTTTACGAAGTTATCCTTTGCAGCAATAAGCTTATCGTCGTTTTGAATTAACAAAGCGGTTGCAATGGTTCCGTCAGCAATTTTCACCACCGGGAAATCCTTTTTATTATTGGTAAGGGTAGCTTTAACATCCAACTCGTCCATTTTCATGCCATTTGCAAAAGGCACCTTGGTAGTATAGCTTACGCTTCCTCCATTGTTGTAATCAATTTTTTGACCATCGCCTTTAGCGCTACTGCCCACTAGGTTAACAGATTTAAGCGAGACCATGCTGCCATCTGATAGCTTTAAAGTAGGGGTAACAGTTACCACTGCCTTTTTAGCAAAGTACTTGGCCGGATACTGTGCCGTAATGTTTACAGCAACACTATCGCCATTATCCTGCAGGGGGTTAGGAGTTACGGAATAGTGAATCGTGCCGGCATTCTTGATCATTTTTGCAAAACCATTACATCCTGCTATTCCGATGGCTGCCAAACCCAAGATTGATAATGATTTGATGGATTGTTTTTTCATTTTATTGTGTGAGTTTATATTAATCTAAGGTGCAATATTAAAGATTTTATTCTAACTACATAGTATTTTTTATGTTACTACTTAAAATGCATGGTTATCAATAGCCTGCTTTTGTTCTACCATCCGTATGGTTATCAACCTATGCCTTCCGTATTTAAATTTGAATAGCAGTCAGTTATAGTCTATTATTCCAATGAATCCTTGTGCTGTAGCCCTACTATTTCATTAAAGAAACATATCCTCCTCACAATTACATGATTTAATTACTTTTGCCCGCATCATTTAATTTCATCCTAAAGACAATAATAAAAGACGATATATTTAGGGAATGCCCATAAAAAGAATAGATATTGATGAAATGCTCCGGACAAAAGCTCCGGGTGCCCATAAATTTATACCGCGTTTCATACTTAAATGGGTGAAAAAAATAGTCCATGAAAGTGATATCAATGATTTCCTGAGTAAGAATGGAGAAAAAAAAGGATTGGATTTTATAAATGCTTCCATTGAACGGCTTGGGGCCGACATTATTATTAAAGGAATTGAAAATATTCCCAAAACCGGGGGATATATTTTTGCATCGAACCACCCGCTTGGGGGGCTTGACGGATTAGCTGTTATAAACTCCATTGCAAAAGTACGTACCGATATCAAGTTCTTTGTAAATGAGCTTCTATTGGCCCTGGAAAACCTCGATAATATTCTGGTGCCGGTTAACATCAATGGCAATAGTACCCGCCCCATGCTGGAAAGGGTTGACCAAATTTATTCTTCCGAAATGGCTATCCCTATCTTTCCGGCAGGATTGGTATCAAGAAAATTCAAGGGAGATGAAATTAAAGACCTTACCTGGAAGAAAAGTTTTATAACTAAGTCAAAACATTATCATAAAGACATCGTTCCTATTTATATAGAAGGGAAAAATTCCCGCTTTTTTTACAATTTTGCATCCTTCAGAAAGAAAATAGGGATAAAAATAAATATCGAAATGTTTTTTCTGGTCAATGAAATGTTCAACCATAAAGATAAAAAAGTAATTCTCTATTTCGGAAAACCCGTTTCTTATAAAGCATTTGACAAGACCCACAACGATGCCGAATGGGCCAATATTTTCCGCGATGAACTTTACAGCAAAAAAGAACAAATTATTAATGAACCCCTGCTTTCGCCGAAAAATGTAACTTAGCATCTGTTATGCAACCTATCATTCCACCCATACCGGGCGACATATTAGCATCTGAACTTACAAGAGATAAATTTGTACGCCGCACCAATTATGGCAAAAATGAGATATATGTAGTAACCTACCACAACTCTCCCAAGGTGGTAAAAGAAATTGGCAGGCTTAGGGAGCTCACCTTCCGTTATGCGGGTGGAGGTACGGGAAAAGCTTATGATCTGGATGAATTTGATACCAATGAAACCCCCTACAAACAACTTATTGTTTGGAACCCCGAAGAAAAAGAAATTGTTGGCTCCTATCGTTTTATGCGTTGCAAAGATGCCAAAGTAAAAAAGGGAATCATACAACTGGCTACCACCGAACTGTTTGAATTCAGCAACAAGTTTATTAAAGAATTCCTTCCATATACCATTGAATTGGGCAGGTCTTTTGTAGTGCCGCAGTATCAGCCCTCGGCAGAAAACCGTAAAGGATTATTTTCGCTCGATAACCTGTGGGATGGGCTGGGCGCCATTGTGGTAGATAATCCCGATATGAAATATTTTTTCGGGAAGGTAACCATGTACCGTGATTTTAATCTGAAAGCAAGGGACCGTATTCTCTATTTCATGCAGCATTATTTTCCGGATAAGGATAGCCTCGTTGTACCTCTTGAAGAATTAGGCTCCAATTATAACGTAGGTACTTTTGCAAATAAACTAAAAGGAAAGGATTATAAAGATGGCCATGCCATACTGAATGGCGAGGTGAGGGCATTGGGAGAAAACATACCTCCTTTGGTAAATGCCTATATGAATCTTTCTGCTTCCATGCGCATGTTCGGCACCTGCCTTAACCATGAATTTGGCGAGGTGGAAGAAACAGGCATCCTGTTAACGATACCCGATATTTATCCAAGTAAAAAGGAAAGGCACATTGATTCGTACCTTAAGCAAAAACGCACCAATCACATTAAAGCGAGGTAATAAGCAGCTATGAGATATGAGATGGTTGGTATACTCTTATATCTCATAGCTGTTTTTCAGGCCTATCGTTGAATAACTATCCTGCTATTCATAATTGCTTGTTCGCTCTTCAGGCTAACGAAATAAACTCCGTCCGGAACGTTGAGTGATAAACTATAAGAAGCGTTAAAATCAGAGATTGCAGATTGATATACATTCTCGCCTAATACATTATATATGTCTACTGACACCTGACCACTAACAACTGACGACTGAATTGTAAATGTTCCTTTATTTGGATTAGGATAAATATTTATTGCACCTGTGCTTGCCTTTATAGTATTAACTCCCGATACGATAGTGGTATCAAAGTAGCTAAAAATAACCCCATCGGTATGTTGTCCTCCGACTGATGTCATTCCATAAACCGTATTCCCGATAAGAGCTAAACTTCCATAAGGATTTCCTCCGCAATCACCGGTAACTCCTCCAAAATCGGCCAGGTCTTTAAAGTGGGTTCCGTTGGTATCTACTTTAAAAACATTACCATCGCTATTTTTAGCGCCCTGTGTGGTCATACCATATAAATATCCCTTATGCATCAGCGGAGATCCTGTGCAGCCTGAACCATTGGTATCAACTCCGGCAACATTAAAATCCCAAATATCATGGTATCCGCTGCCGCTGGTATCTATTCTGAAAACATTGCCTTCTCCATGCTTGCCCCCACTGTTGGTAAAGCCATAAAAGTTTTTGCCTGAAAGCAGTAAATTGCCATAAGGGTCTCCACCGTTCGAGTCTACTGCATTATTAAAACTCCATAAAGTTTTAAATCCTGTTCCACTGGTATCAATCCTGAAAAGATTGCCATTGAAGTTGGAGCCTCCCTGTTCGGTCATGCCATATAACTTGCCGCCTATTTGTGTAAGCCCACCGCTGGGGTTTGCACCATTAGTGGCAACGCCAAAGTCAAAATCCCACAGGTCTTTATATCCTCCTCCGCCTGTATCAACACTAAAAATATTACCAAAGCTGTTTGTACCGCCGCCGTAAGTCATGCCATATAATTTATATCCCGACATAATCAGGTCACCATACGGAAATTCACCATTGGTGCTGGGTGGGTTATTAAAATCCCATACATCTTTATACCCTGTTCCGGTAGTATCTACGCTAAAAACTGTACCAAAGCCATGCAGTCCACCTTTCTGTGTCATTCCAAACAATTTTTTACCCGAAAGCAATACACTTCCCCCCGGATTAATACCATTGGCACCGGTAAAATTCATTAACACCCTGAATCCGCTTCCATTCGGATGAATACAAAACAATACTCCATCGTTACTTGGCCCGCCTTGCGGTGTCATTCCATAAAAAAGGTTTGTGCTGGCGCTATAGGCTAAGGTACAATACTCCGGCGCTAAACCGGCAGTACTATTAAAATTATGAATAGTATCGTATTGTGCATTGCACAAAGAAATGGAAAACATGAAGCTAAAGCCGACAAGTAATTTTTTCATAGTGTTGAATTTTTTATGAGGCCAAAGGTATTAAAATTATCATTTCCCCTTCATCCTTCCCTCACTTTGCCAACTTAGTTTTGCGTTCAATTAATAACAAAAAAATTATTTAAAATGAAAACTCTATCAATCACTGCCGCTATTCTGTTCGCTTTCGGAACAATTACTTTTGCTCAAAATGTTTCTTCAACAACTAAGACATCTACAACAAAAACTACCGCCGCCGCAAACGTAAAGAAGCATTACCACAATTGTCCAAAAGCGATTAATAAGAACATTCGTCCAAGCGTTTCTGGGACGGCTAAGTAATTTAAATTCTTTCCATAGTACCTACTTATGCCGTGTTAAAGAATATAATGTTTCTCAAAAGTCAATGACTTTTAGAAAAAAACTTATGAACTATAGTCTAAAAATCACATCCCATATGTCACACTTGGCATTTTTGAATGTCATAGCTTAATATTATGATAATCAAATAATAACGTGCATTTTGAAAAACCTGTACAGCGCAAAAATCGCGACATTCAGGTTTTCATTTTTCGCATAAAAAATTGTTCCTTAATTTGCCATCTCGCACAAAATTTGTAGTTTTAACTCATCATAAAAACACTCGCTATGGCAAACTCACTCCCCCCCGAACTGCACCTTGCTTCTACTTGGTATGGCCCCGATATGGCCAAACGTACCACTGAATGGATTCAGCAATTATCAGCAAGCGAAATCGCTGAATTGGAAAAAGCCGCAGAGCCTTTGCTAAAGGGAGAACAAAACATAGCATCACTCACAGCAGGCAAATTTCCCTTGCCAACACTGGGGCCCAAGCTAGCCGCACTTCGCAAGGAATTGATCTCCGGACGAGGCTTTACCTTGCTGCGGGGGCTACAAGTAAGCAACTACAACGAGCGTGAAGCAGGCACCATTTTTTATGGTTTGGGATGCCATCTGGGAAGTCCCCGCTCACAAAATGCAGCGGGACACACCCTCGGCCACGTGCGCGATTTGGGCATGAAAAGCAGCGATCCGAACACCCGCATTTACCAGACAAATGAACGACAAACCTTTCATACCGATTCATCTGACGTGGTAGGATTGCTCTGTTTAAAAACCGCAAAGACGGGTGGAGCATCACTGTTGGTAAGCGCTTCCACCATCTATAACGAAATGCGTAAACACCGTCCTGACCTGTTAGAGCTTCTTTTACAACCCATAGCAACCGACCGCAGGGGCGAGGTTCCCGAAGGAATGAAACCCTATCTGCTAATTCCGGTTTTCAGTTTTCATGAAGGGCATCTTACCATCTTTTATCAGCGCCAATATATTGATTCTGCACAACGTTTTCCGGATGCACCTCGGCTCACAACTTTGCATGTAGAAGCACTCGACATGTTCGATAAACTTGCCAACGATCCCAAACTTTGTTTGTCAATGGAACTGGAAACAGGAGATATGCAGTTCGTATATAATCATGCGCTTTTGCACGACCGCACGGGTTTCCAGGATTGGGATGACCCTAAACAAAAACGCCATCTGCTGAGGCTTTGGCTCTCTATCCCGGGCGACCGGCCCTTGCCGGAAATTTTTTCATCTCGTTTTGGCAGCGTTGAAATAGGCAACCGTGGTGGAATTATTGTTAAAGGAACAACGCCAACCATTCCCTGGACAGTATAATTACTTTAGCACTAATTGCACCGTATACCGGCTCCTTTGCTCCAGTAGAATGTTTCTTCCGCCCGAAATTTTATCTATGGTTTTCTGGTCATAGTAACGTATAGTAAATAGTTCTACGTTATCATTATACAATACCCTGTAGTTATCCTGAAAAGCATCTACAAGATGGGGTAGTTTGCTAAGTCCGTTATCAAAACATACGGAGAAGTTAATGGCCGAATGTTGCATCATGCTAACCTTCATTTTCAGACGGGCAAAAGAATCGAAAATATAACTCAGGTTTTCTTCCGCAATAAATGAAAAATCTTTTGGCGACAGCGAAAGCAATGTCTGATTTGGCTTAGAAATAAAGCATGGTACAGGTAAGTGGGTATTGTTTTCATCAATACGTGTGCCGGCAGCTAAAGGCTCTGAAAACGGTTTTACAAACAGCGGAATGTTTTTGTTTTGCAGGGGCTTTATTGTTTTAGGATGTATGACGGATGCCCCATAATAGGCAAGCTCAATAGCATCCTGGTAGCTGAGGTGGTCAATTTTTATAGTGTTGTTGAATTTTTTGGGATCTGCATTTAAAACACCGGGTACATCCTTCCATATAGTCACCGATTCTGCATTGGTGCAATACGCCATAATAGCTGCGGTGTAATCGGAGCCTTCCCTGCCGAGCGTTGTAATTCCCCCTCCGCTTGAAGAGCCAATAAATCCTTGCGTTACTATTTTCCCCGCTTTCTTTAGTTCTATAATCTGCTTCTCTGTTTCATTAAAATCCACTTTGGCATCGCGGTGGCAATCATCAGTCATTATTATGTTGCGGGCATCCATCCATTCATTGGAAATACCCTCACCATTCAGATATCCTGTGATGATATGGGTAGAAATTATTTCTCCCATAGATACAATTCGGTCATAGCGCTCATCTTGATTTTTATGGGGTTGATCTTTTACAAACTTTCTTACATCGGTAAAATCCTTTTGCAGTGCCTGATAAACAGAATCCCTATACGGCTCTTTTACTTCTTTAGCAAGAGAAAGATGGTATTCTTCTATCTCCCTAATAAGTCTTTCTGCTTCAGCGGCATCTATTTTCGGAACCAATTTTTCAAGTGCATTGGTAGTTTTCCCCATAGCGGAAACAACCACAATAAGTTCTCCTTTTACAGACGCCACTATCTCGGCAACTCTTTTTAATCCTTGAGCATCCTTAACCGACGCTCCTCCAAATTTGAATACTT